>Ga0315286_10001772_pt1 | contig 19753 bp, 10 predicted proteins | sample YL17G10_0_MG_FD_205038 | JGI IMG/M metagenome (GOLD analysis project Ga0315286, IMG submission 205038) | Sediment microbial communities from Yellowstone Lake, YNP, Wyoming, USA - YL17G10_0 | ecosystem: Environmental > Aquatic > Freshwater > Lake > Sediment | place: USA: Wyoming | collected... | reverse complement strand
GCGGCTGATCAACGAAGGCGCCCTCTCTCTTCCGGCGGCCTTCACCGCAGGCAACGGCATCCAGAACTTCTCGACCATCAGCCTCGCGGCGGGCCGGGCGATCACCTGCAACGGCCTCGGCCTCGACAACCAGAGCAACATCACCCTGGCGGGCGGCACGCTCAACGGGGCCGCCGCCCTGGTCAACAACGCCATCATCAGCGGCTTTGGCACGGTCGGCGGCACCGGCAGCACCTTTACGAACAACGGGCAGGTGACGGTGAGCGGCGGCAACCTGACCCTCGCAAACGCCTTGACCGGCTCCAACGCCGGCAACATCGACCTGGCCCCGGGCCTCCAACTCCGACTGACCGGCACGGCCCTGAACAACACCGGCACCATCAACCTGGGCGGCGGCACAGTAGCCGGCATCGCCTCGCTCAACAATCTGGGCGGCGGCACAGTCTCCGGACGCGGCGCCATCATGTCCCCCTTCTCCAACGCCGGCGGAACCCTGCGGGCGACGGGCGGCACCATCAACGTCACGCAGGCCTTCGCCAACACGGGCCTCGTCGAACTCGTCAGCGGCGCGGGCCTGGCCGGCAACAACGTCGTCAACAACGGCGCTATCCAGGGCGCCGGCGCTATCGCCAACGCCATCTCCAACAGCGGCCGCATCGAGGCCATCGGCGGCACGCTCTCGCTCGGCGGCGCCGTCACCAACGCCGTCGGCGGCACCATCGCCGCAGGCACCGGCGGACGCATCTTCATGACGGGCGGCCTGACCGCCAACGCCGGCATCATCAGCCTTGAAGGCGGCACGTTCGACAACAACGGCGTCGCCCTCGTCAACTCCGGCCAGATCAGCGGACGCGGAACCCTGAGGACCGCCGGCCTTACGAACAACGGCGGCATCGGCTTTTCGGCAGGCATCACCGACGTTTACGGCGACGTGACCAACCCCAGCGGCGGCAGCATCACCGTCACCGGCGGCGCAACGGCCACCTTCTACGACGACGTCGTCCACAACTTGGGCGCCCTCTTCCAGGTCAGCGAAGGCTCGGCCGTCGTGCTCTTCGGCCTCAGCGGCACGGGCAGCGTCTCGGGCACCGGAATAATCTACATTGAGGGCGACCTCAGGCCCGGCGCAAGCCCCGCCGAGGTCTCCTTCGACGGCAACCTTGTGCTCGGCGGCGGGGCAACGCTCGTGGCCGAACTCGCCGGCACAACGCCCGGCCAGACGTATGACGTGGTCGACGTGGGCGGCAGCCTGGCCCTCGGCGGCACGCTCGACGTGGACCTGCTCTACGGCTTCCGGCCGCAGGCCGGCCAGACGTTCGACATCCTCGACTTCGACCCCGAGAACCTTTCGGGCCGGTTCTCCGCCTTCGATCTACCGGACCTCGGCAGCGGTCTCTCCTGGGACACCTCGAACCTCTACACCACCGGCGCGATCGGCGTCGTGCCCGAGCCGGCGACGCTGGCCCTCGTGGCGCTTGGCGCGTGGGCGGCCGTGCGGCGGCGAAAAGGAGAAAGACATGCATAAGCACACATTGCATGCGGTGGTCGGTCTGGCCGGTCTTGCACTCGTGGTCCTGGCGGCCTGCGGCAGCGCCGTAGCGGGAACCACCTGGGATGGCGGGGGGGCGAACGACAACTGGTCCACGGGCGCCAACTGGAACCCCGACGGCGTGCCGCCCAATGACGGCACGGCCACCATTTACATGGACGGCTCGGTCCGTCCCATGCCGATCATCGACACGATATGGAGCATGAATATGCTGATTTTCTCCGCCGGGGCGACCGAGTTCGTCCTCAGCGGCGGTCCGGGGTTTATCGTCCGGGAAGGCGGCGTCCGGAACATCGGCCCCAACTTCCAGAGGGTCAACTGCACCGTCGCGCTGGCGGCCGACTCTTACTTCGACGCCTACGTCGGCCCCCTGTGGTTCGGAGGCGACGTTGACCTTGGCAACCGGTTGCTGACCGTCTGGGGCGGCTACGGCACAGCCATTTGCGGGGCCCTCTTCGGAAGTGGGGGCCTCCTTAAGAAAGAAAGCGGCACATTGATCCTTTCGGGCCTGAACAACAACGCGTACTTAGGCACGACGACCGTCGAAGGGGGAACGCTCGAACTCAACAAGAGCGGCGTCATCGCGATTCCCGCCAACCTTGTCATCGGCACCGGCGGCGGCACGCCCGGCAGCGCCGTCGTCCGGAACCTGGCGTCGTGGCAGATCACACACGACGAGGGCAGGAGCGTCACGGTGAACCGCTCCGGCCTCTGGGACCTGTACGACTGCCGCGACGAGGTCCACGATCTGGCGCTGACGGGCGGCGACGTCAGGATCGGGAACGCGGGCATCCTGAACGTGGACGGGACGATCACCGTCAACCCGTCGGACACGACCGCGAGGATCCGCGAGGGCCTGCTGACCCTGGCCGGTTCCGACAAGTTGTTCGACGTGGCGCCGGGGGCGGCCGCCGTCGGCCTGGACGTCTCGTCGCGCGTCAGCAACGGCGGCGGAACCGGCGCCATCGTCAAGTGCGGCGCGGGAACCCTGCGATTCAGCGGCAGTTCGCCGTCCGCCTACATGTCCACTACCTATGTCGATGCGGGTACGCTGGAATTGGCCAAGGCCCCCGGCACCCTGGCCATCTGCGGCAGCCTCGTGGTCGGCGACGGCGTCCAACCGGCCGTCGTGCGGTTCCTCAACGCCGGCCAGACCAGCGGCGCCGAGACCGCGGTCAGGATCAATGTCAACGGCACGTTCGACCTGAACGGCAACGACGGCTCCATCACTACCCTCTACGCCGCCGGCGGGAGCGTGACGACCGGCGCCGGCGTCCTGACCGTCCGCGGCGGGGTTACCTCCGTCGGGTCGTCCACTACGACGACCGTAAGCGGCACGGTGGACCTCGACGGTGCATCTGTGCCCTTTGACATTGAAGACGGCGCCGCCGCTCCCGACCTGAGCATCCCGGCGACCCTCCGCAACGGCTCGATCGTCAAGACCGGCCCGGGGTCGCTCACGCTGGGCGCGGCGAACTCGCTTAACGGCTTCACCCTCCAGGGCGGCACGGTGCAGGCGGCCTCCACCCTCACAGTGCTGGGCGGCGGCACATACTCGCAGACGGGAGGCACGTTCACCGGCACCCTGTGCAGCCAAGGAGCGTTCTCGTACACCGCGGGAACGTTCGCCGGGCAACTCATCAACGAGGGCACGTTCCCGGCCGGGCCGAGTTTCGCCGCCGGGGGCGGGGTCCGGAACCTCGGGACCATCACGCGGGCGGCCGGCCAGGCGCTCACCGCCAGCGGCACGGGCCTCGACAACCAAGGGACCATCGCCCTGGCGGGTGGAACGCTCGACGGCAGCGGTCCAAAGGCGAACGGAGGCCTGATCTCGGGCTTCGGCGCCATCGCCGGGGGCGATGTCTTCACAAACAACGCCCAGGTGACCGTCAGCGGGGGCAACCTGACCCTCGCGAGCATCTCCGGCGCCGACAATTCAGGCACCATCGACATCGAAGCCGGCCGGCAACTGGTCCTGGCAGCCATTACCCTCGCCAACACCGGCGAGGTGAATCTGAACGGGAGCACGATCACCGGCGGTCTGGCCTTTATTAACTTCGCCGGCGGAACGGTGGCCGGCCATGGCACCGTCGCCTCGCCGCTCTACAACAGCGGCGGCCTTCTGATGCCTGAGGGCGGCGCCCTCAGCGTCGTCGGCGGGTTCACCAACGGCGGCGAGATCCTCCTCGGCGGCGGAGCGTCGGCCCTCGCCGGCTCCGGCACGATCGACAACACCGGCCTCATCCGCGGCGACGGTCGCATCACGAAGAACGTGAGCAACAACGCCTCCGGCGAACTGCGGGCCGAGGCCGGCAAGCGGCTCCTGTTCGCCGGCACCGTCGGCCCCAACCTCGGCCTCGTCAGCCTCCAGGGCGGCACCGCCGAGTTCTCACAAGGCCTCACCAACAGCGATGTCGGCGTCATCATGGGCCGCGGCACGCTCATGGTCGGCGGGGCGGGGCTTGCCAATAACGGCAACATCGCGCTATCGGGCGGGTTCACTGACATTTACGGCGACATCACCAACAACTCCGGCGCCAAGATCGTCATCTCCGGCGGCGCCACGGCCACGTTCTATGACGACGTCGTCAACGACGGCGCGCTGTTCCGCATCAGCCCGGGCTGCGCGGCCGTCTTCTTCGGAAGCCTCTCGGGCGGCGGCACGACCGGCGGGGGCACGGTCTACATCGAGGGCGACCTCAGGCCCGGCCATAGCCCCGGCGAAGTGGCCTTCGAAGGCGACCTGGCGCTCGGCGGCGGGGCGCACCTCGTGGCCGAACTCGCCGGCACGACGCCCGGCACGCAGTATGACGTGCTCGACGTGGGCGGCAGCCTGGCCCTCGGCGGCACGCTCGACGTGGACCTGCTCTACGGTTTCCGGCCGCAGGCCGGCCAGACGTTCGACATCCTCGATTTCGACCCCGAGAACCTTTCGGGCCGGTTCTCCGCCTTCGATCTGCCGGACCTCGGCGGCGGTCTTTTGTGGGACACCTCGAACCTCTACTCCACCGGCGCGATCACCGTCGTGCCGGAGCCGGCGACGCTGGCGCTGGTGGCCCTCGGAGCACTGGCGCTGGTACGCCGTCGGCGGAGGTAGGAATCGACAGGTGGTTGTTTTGTGCTAAAGAAAGTAGGGGTGCACGATGAGAAGCACTTCATTTGTCGGTCGCACGGTGGTGGCGGGCCTGCTGGCCGCGGCGCTGGCTGCCGCAGCGCAGGCCGAGACGAAGACGATTGCCCTGACGGGCCAGTCGGCCCCAGGGACGGGCGGGGGGACGTTCCTTTCTCCCCACGCTCCCATCCTCGACGCCTCCGGCCATGTGGCGTTCTGGTCCAATCTGTCCGGCACGTCCGATGGGGGCTCGGAGGGGCTCTTCCGCGGCGATGGCTCGAGCCTCACGGCCATCGCCCGTGAGAACGGGGCGGCGCCCGGAACGGGTGGGGGTGTGTTCTATAGTCTTGGCACTGCTCCTGCCCTCAACGCCTCCGGCCAGGCGGCGTTCTGGGGCTATCTGACCGGCACGTCCGATGGGAGCCACTACGGCATCTTCCGCGGCGATGGCTCGAGCCTCACGGCCATCGCCCGTGAGAACCAGACGGCCCCCGGAACGGGCGGCGGCACGTTGTCCACTTTCAGCCAGGCTCCCACCCTTAACGCCTTGGGCCAGGTGGCGTTCTGGTCCTACTTGACCGGCACGTCCGACGGGAGCAGCGTCGGCATCTTCTTCGGCGACAGCTTGTTCCTGGCGTCCATCGTTCGCCAGAACGATCTCGCCCCCGGCTCGGGCGGTGGCACGTTCTCCAATCTTGGCAATCCCTCCGCCCTGAACGCCGCCGGCCAGGTGGCGTTCTATGGCTACCTGACCGGCACGTCTGACGGGAGCAACAGAGGGATCTTTCGCGGCACCCAGTACGATCTCACGGCCATCGCCCGCCAATATGACTCGGCCCCTGGGTCGGGGGGCGGTACGTTATCTGGTTTTGACACCTACACCCTTAACGCGCGGGGCCAGGTGGCGTTGTGGGCCTATCTTATCGGCACGTCCGATGGGAGTGCCACCGGCATCTTCCGCGGCGATGGCTCAACCACGGTGGCCATCGCCCGCGACAAGGGGTCGGCTCCCGGAACGGGCGGCGGCACGTTTAACAGTTTCGGCCACCCCATCGCCCTCAACGCCTCCGGCCAAGCGGCGTTCTTGGGCTACGTTAGCGGAACGTCCGACGGGAGCACCCAGGGCATCTTCCGCGGCGACGGCTCGACGCTTGTGGCCATTGCCCGCGATAAGTGGGCGACCCCCGGAACGGGCGGCGGCACGTTCTACCTTCTTGGCAGCACTCCCGCCCTCACTGCCTCCGGCCAGGTGGCATTCTATGCCGACCTCACCGGCACGGTCGGCGGAAGCACGGACAACGCGGGCGTCTTCCTGGCCGATGATCAGGAACGCATCGTGGCCGTTCGCAAGGGCAACGCCCTTGAGGGAAGCACGGTCATGTCCGTGTCCTTCGCGGGCGGTACGGACCCGAGCGGCCGATCCGCCCTGAACGACTATGGCCAGGTCGCCTACTGGGCCCAACTGGCCGACGGACGGCAAGGCGAGTTCCTCTTTACCCCCGAACTTCACTGGCGGGCCTCCGGCAGCGGCAACTGGGACACCGCCGCCAACTGGACCGTGGGCCTTGCCCCCGCTGCCGTGCATCCGGTCACTATCGACCCGACATCCAGCCTTAGCGTTACCGGCCCCACCTTAGCCGATACCATAAAGACCCTGACCATTGGCGCGAAGACCTACGGCCAGACGGCCACGCTGAACCTCGCATCGGCCACGGGGGCGCTGACCGTTACCGGCGCGGCCGCCGTCCAGGCTGCCGGCTGCCTCAACGTCAGCGCCGGCAGGATGGCGGCCGGCTCGCTCACCAACGACGGCACGTTCTTCGTCGACTTGGCGGGCGCGGCCTCGCTGGGCAGCCTCGTCAACACCGGCTCGGCCACCGTTGGCGGCGCGGTCACGGTGTCGGGCGGGGTTGAGAATGACGGCACGATGACGGTCCAGTCTGTCGGCGTCCTGACCGCCGGCGGCGGCCTGATGAACCTCGGCAGCCTGAACCTCCAGGGCGCCACGCTGGCCGGCGGCACGGTGATCAACGATTACGGCGCCTCGATGAATGCCAGGGGCACGGTCAGTGCGGCGCTCGAAAACAACGGCTCGCTTTCTCTGACGGGCGTGCTCTGGGCAAACGGCCTGGTGACCAACCGCGGCACGCTCTCGGCGTCTTCCGGCCAGAACCTCCGCGAGAACGCCGGCATGGACAACTACGGCACGATCGCCCTTTCGGGCGGGGCCGTCAGCGGTAACGGTGCGCTGAACAACTACGGCACGATCGCCCTTTCGGGCGGGGCCGTCAGCGGCCCCGGCACGTTGACCAACAAGGCCGGCGGCCTCCTGAGCGGCAGCGGCGCCGTCTCGGCGGCATTCATTAATCAGGGCGGCATCGAGGTGCCGGTGTTCTCCACGCTCGCCATCAGCCAGGCCTTCGCCAACTCCGGCGACATCACACTCATCGGCGCCAACTCCGTCCTCTCCGGCGGCACCGTGACCAACACGGGTACGATCCGCAGCCTGGGCTCGGGGCGGATCGGCAACGGTGTGACCAACAGCGCCGGCGGCGCCGTCCGGGCCGAGGGCGGCATCCTCACCCTCGGCGGCACAACCACGAATGCCGGGGGGGGGCTTCTGGAGATCATGGATAGCGCGACGATCCTTGTCTCCAAGGGCCTCGCGACGAACTCCGGCTCCATCATCCTCCGCGGAGGCGCGCTGGACAATAACGGCCACACGATGATCAACGCCGGCAGCATCACCGGCCACGGCACGCTGCGCAGCGGCGGCCTGACGAACAATGTCGGCAAGAACATCGGCGTCGGCGGCTACCTGGACGTGATCGGCCCGGCCACCAACAACGGCACCGTCACCACCCCGGCCGGGTGCATCACCACTTTCTATGGCTTCGTCAACGGCAACGGTTTGTTCCCCGAAACGGGCACCGTGATGTTCCTGGGCGGCTACAGCCCCGGCGGCAGCCCCGGCGAGGCCGAGTTCGGCGGCGACCTGACGCTGGGCGGCGCGGGCAGCCTGGTGATGGAACTGGCCGGCGAGTTGCGGGGCGCGCAGTACGACGCCATCCGCGTGGACGGCACGCTGGCGCTTGGCGGCACGCTCGACGTGGACCTGCTCTACGGCTTCCGGCCGCACGCCGGCCAGACGTTCGACATCCTCGATTTCGACCCCGAGAACCTTTCGGGCCGGTTCTCCGCCTTCGATCTACCGGACCTCGGCAGCGGACTCTCGTGGGATACTTCGAACCTTTACACCACAGGCTCAATCGGCGTCGTGCCGGAGCCGGCGACGCTGGCCCTGGTGGGCCTGGGGCTGCTGGCGGTCATCAGAAGGAAACTTTCGCGCTGAGCGGGCGGCCATTATGGCCGTCGCGGCGCAGTACGCCTGGGGAAATGTCTTTCACATTTGGGGAAAAGCCATGAAATCTTACCAAGCCTCACTGCGAGTGATTGCGGCGATTTTGCTGGGCGCTTGCGCGGCCCTTCCGGCCGCCCCTGCCGCCGCCAGCACGTACGAGTGGGCCAATCCGATCGTCGGCATATACAGCACTGCCGCCGAGTGGAACAACACGGCCGGGGGCGGCACCGCCCCGCCTGTCGCCGGCGACACCGCCAACTTTAACAAGTCGGGCGAGTACAGCATCATATTCAACGCCAACGCCGCCAGCGACGTCCTGAACGTCAGCGCCGGGACCGTCACGTTCGTCAGCACGGGCGGCGTCAGGACGTACTCGATGACCACGGGCTCTGCCTCGGCCAACATCACTAACGGCAGCGTACTGACCCTGGGGACACTGTCGAACCCCCTGAACCTGACGGTCGGCAGCGTATTGGATGTGGAGAGCAACGCCACCCTCAACGTCAAGTATGGCAGCGTGGTCGGCACGTTGGTGCTATACGTCGGCTGCTACAGCGGCACGGCGAACTCCGTCCTCGTGGACGGGGCCACCCTCGGCGCTTCAGGCAGCGGTTACCTCGGCTATAACGGCCACAGGGGAGACCTGACCTACAAGAACAACTCGGCCGGCACCTGGGGCGGCACGCTGTACATGGCGGAGTCCACCGGCGGCGGCATCGGCAACCTCAGTGTGCTGTCAGGCTCCAACATCACGCTAGGCAACATCTCCGCCGCCACCAGCGGTGCCAGCGGCGCGGCGGCCACGATCACCGTCAGCGGCACAAGTTCGAGCATTACGCAGTCGGGCGCCTCGACGCTCATCCTCGGCGCCGCTTCAGGCTCCAGCGCGGCCCTCAATATCAGTTCAAGCGCAGCCTTCTACACGGGCACGGGCCTGACGACCGTCAACAAGACCGGCGCCATCAACGTCACCACCGGCGGCACGTTTGCCCCCAAGGGCGACATCACCGTCAGCGGCGGCGCCATCGATGTCGATTCCACGAGTTCCTTCCAGTGGAATGGCAGCCGGACCCTGACCGTCAATGGCGGCGGCCGCGCAACCTTCAACAATAGTTTCGACACGCCGACCGGCGCAACGGTCAACGTCTCAGGCACGAACTCGAAGGTTGAGACGCCAGGGCTTGCCTACTTCCGCATCCTCAACGGCGCACAGGTCAACGTCACCGACGGCGGGGCCTTGGCGAGCGGCTGGTTCCTGGACATCGGCGTTGCGGGCAACGGCACCCTCGTAGCCGACGGAACGAACTCCAGCGTCAGCGCGGTCTGGGGCACCTGCTACTGGGGGGGGTCGGGGTACACGGCCTCTGTCACCTTCCGAAACGGCGCCACGTGCCAGGCCGGCTTGATCATGGCCGTCAGCGATAACACGAACGGCACCAACGCCACGGTCTCCGTTGAAAGCGGGGCGCACCTGGCGGTTGGTTCCGGGGGTTCCGGGGGGTTATACATCAATAACGCGGGAGGCACAACCTCCGGGTCGGTCACCGTCACTGGCGCAGGCTCCGAGATCACTCATGCCGCAGGATCGAGCCTGACCGTCGGCAGCACCAGCGGCTACACCAACGCCAGTCTCACCGTCAGCAACAACGCCACCTACACCGTGCAGGATGACGGGTACACCTACCTGAACAAGACGGGTTACATCAGCATCGACGGCGGTAACGCCTACCTCGGCTACCTCATCAACAACGGAGGCTCCATTTACTTCAACCGCGGGTTGCTGGACTTAAGCGGCCCGTTCTTCGTCGGCTCGAGCGGCGTCATGGGCCAGGACGTCTGGCTGAACAGCAGCCAGCGCATGGCCGTCCACGGCATCACCACCGTCGGCGAGTTCGGCAGCCTGACTCTTAACGGCGGCACGTTCTGGACCGACGACTTCAACCCCCCGGCCGGCACGTTCCGCTTCAATAGCGGCACCTTCGGCGTGGGCCTGAGCGGCACAGGCACTTTCGACCTCTCGGCCCTGGGCTCCACCTTCACCGTTCCTGCCGGCGGCTATTTCATCGTCAGTAACACCGCGCAACTCAGCGGTCCCCAGCGTCTGACCGTCAGCGGCGGCCGGTTCCAGGCACAGGCCCTCAGCAACTACGGCGCGATCTCCGTGGACGGCGGCGGGGAACTGAACTTCCCAGGAATCACCACCAACCAGCCCTCGGGCTCAATCCTCGTCGGCCGGAACTCCTCGATGTACCTCGCCGACGGCGTCAGCAACTTCGGCGAAATCATTCTCGACGGTGGCACGGCCGCCATCACCGGCCCGGGCGGCATCGGCAATATCGGCCTGGTGCGCGGCGACGGACGCATCAGCGGCTACCTCCTCAACTGCGGCCCCGGCGAAATACGCGCCGAGGCCGGCAAGCGATTGAGGTTCGACGGCGCCCCGAACTCCAACGAGGCCCTCATCAGCCTCCAGGGCGGAACCCTTGAATTCACCCAGCCCCTGACGAACGAAACCACCGGTGCGATCATGGGGCGCGGCACGTTGAAGGTCGGCGGCACGGGCCTTGCCAACAGCGGCAGCATCGGCCTTTCCGGCGGATTCACCGATGTCTACGCCAAACTCACAAACAACAGAAGCGGCAAGGTCATCATCTCCGGCGGCAGCGAGACCACCTTCTATGACGACGTAACCCTTGCTGACGACAGCACCTTCAAGGTCAGCGACAGATGCTCCGCCACCTTCTTCGGCAACCTGAGCGGACGAATCAACATCACCGGGACCGGAACGGTCTACGAGGAAGGCGACCTGCGGCCGGGCTTCAGCGCCGCCGCCATCTCTTTCGGCGGCACGCTGGTCCTGGGCTCCTCCTCCACCACCGAGATCGAACTCGGCGGCACCACGCCCGGCACCGAATACGACACCATCGACGTGGGCATTAAACTCGTAATGGGCGGCACGCTGAACATCGTCCTCATCGACGAGTTCGTGCCCGCACACAACAATGAGTTCCAGATCCTCAATTACGGCTCCAAGGCCTACGCGTTCAGCACCATCAACGGCCTCAATCTTGCCCCGCGCCTGACGCTCGTGCCCACAACCACCGACACCAGCATGACGCTGACCGCCGTCCAGGGCGGCCCCGGCCAGTGGCGGTTCGACGCCCCCGGCAACGCCTCCGTCAGCACCAACTGGACCGCCGCCCTGCCGAACGGCGTCGGCGACGTCGCCACCTTCGGCTCGGTCATCACGACGGCGCGGACCGTCAGCGTCGACGCGGCCACGGTCCTCGGCGGCATGGTCTTCGACAACACCCACAACTATGCCGTGACAGGGCCTGCCGCGCTGACGCTCCAGAACACCGGCAGCGCACACGCCGCCGTCACCGTCAACCAATCGGGCGCGGGCAACGGCCATAACGTCTCCGCGAACATCACGCTCGCCAGCCCGCTCGACGTCAGCGTCGCCGGCGGCGCCGCGGTCACCTTCTCCGGCGCCATCTTCGGCGCCGGCGGCCTGGCCAAGATCGGCGACGGCGCGTTGACCCTTTCCGGCACGAATACCTTCAACGGCGGCGTGACCTTGGCCGCGGGGACGCTGAAACTCGGCAGCACGACCGCTCTGGGGGCGACGGCCGGCACGTTTACCATCAGCGGCGGGACCTTGGACAGCACGGTCGCCGGCCTCGTCAACGCCAACAGCAACTCCATCGCCATTGACGGCGATTTTGCATTCGCGGGCACCAACGGCCTCAATCTGGGGCCCGGCGCCGTCTCGCTCGGCGCCGCCGCCGGAACCTCCCGCACAATTACCGTTAACGCCGGCAACTTGACGTTCGGCGGCACGATTTCCAACGGCGCAACGGCGACCACTTTGGTCAAGGAGGGCAATGGCACCCTGACGGCGGCGGCCATCACGGCCGGCACGGTCAACCATAACGCCGGTACCCTCCATGCGGCGTCGGTGACGTCCACCATCTTCAACGTCTACAGCACGGCCAATGTGACGGGTGCGGTCTCCCTGACAGGCGCGGCCACGGTCGGCAACGGCATTGTTCCGGCGTCGCTGACGGCGAGCACCCTGAGGGTCAACGAACTGAGCATCAAGGATAAGGGCTTTGTGCAGACGGCCATCAACGGCACGGCGGACGAGACGAGCAAGGTCTCCACGCTGACGTTCGCCGGCGACGAGGATAATCCGCTCGGCCAGTGGGACGTTCGGATGGGCAAGGTCATCATCGAGTACAACCCCGCTACGGCGCCGGGCGTGGTCGAGAACCAGGTCCGCAAACTGGTCATGTCGGGCATGTATGGCATGGGCGTTGAAGGGAATCCGTACTTCGGCGGCAACGGCATCATCTCCAGCGATGCCGCGGCCGACACCGGTGCTGCTCTGCACACCTTCGCCTTCATCGACAACCGGTTCCGCTACTATACCGACGAAGAGGGTTGGGTCGAGGTCCCGATGTACACGGAATGGGGCGGCATGGAGGTCACCATGACGTCCATCCTCGGCCTGTACACCTACTACGGCGATGCCGACATGGACGGCGATGTGACGCCCAACGACTACGGCCTGTTCGCCAACGGGTTCGAATCCGGCCTGACGGGCTGGCTGAACGGCGACTTCGATTACGATGGTGCCGTGACGCCCAACGACTACGGCCTGTTCGCCAACGCGTTCGGCGAGTTGCATCCGGAGTTGCAGTCTGGCGGCGTCAGCGAGTTCGGCGCGGTGCCTGAACCGGCCACGCTTGGCCTGATGATCCTGGGTGCGGTGGCCATGCTGGCCCGTCGTCGTCGCGCGAAGTAAGTTTGCCGGCTGGTAAACTCGCCTCCCGGCGAAAAATCGCCGGGAGGCGAGAAAATTGTCTTAAAAAGTTTCATTTTCTCAAACTGAGGGCTTTTTCCACAAGTCCATTCATAGCAAGTCCCTCCGCAGGTGGAAACAGGTCGTTATTGCCTCCGTCAAGGTCTGTCATGCCGCGCGTTCCGCCGGCAGGCCGCGGCCTTGAAACGACGGATCGTGACCGTCATCAACCGCTCCGCCAGTCATCCGGCCGTCCAGAGTCTGCAAGACGTGTTCCGACGCCACGCCGACCGGATGTATCACTGGACACGCGACCCCGCCATCCCGGCCGAAAACAACCTCGCCGAGCGGGAACTGCGGCCCTTGGTCGTGGCACGCAAAGTCTCCTTCGGCTCGCAGTCCGACCGCGGGGCCGCCACCTGCGAAACCCTCATGACCGCGCTGCACACGCTCCGCAAACGTGTCCCTGACCCGGCCGCCGCCTTCAAGGCCGCCCTCGACCAACTCGCCCAAGCCCCCGACGCCGACCCCTTCACGCTCCTATTCCCTAAAACACGCCCCAAGCGCACGTAACTGACCCATTACAGTTTGCAGACCAACACTCTTGCCTTCACCCCACCCGATGCGCATAATGCGGGCAGCGAGTCCAGGAGGAGATACGTCATGCCCAAGCAACTTGATGCTCACACACTTCGGTTACTGTGGTATGAGACTAAGGCAATCTACGATATGGGCCGTTACCTTGCGCCGCCGCACCAGCCCCCAACGCTACCAAGCCCGCGGGAAGCGTCGCCCCGTACTTCTTCCCGCGCCTCTTTCGGCGCGTCCACACCGTCGCCTGAATCGTTTACCGGCTACAGCCAGTTTCGAACTGAACCCCTGCCCACCCCCACCGACCCGGTTGTAAAACAAGCGATTCTCGAGGCATTCCTCGTACACTACCGCATTCTGGCCGAGTTCCTGTGCAAGCATAGAACGCCTAGAACGTGGGAGGATCAGATTCTCGCGGAGGACTTTGCCGACATGCCCAACTATCCCAACATCAATGCAAGGCGTGATTTGTGCGACAAGTGGCTATCTCTTTTGTTGTGTCGACACAGGCCCCCGGCACTGCCGTGGGCTTTAGCGGCGAAGAGGGCATCAGCCACATGATCAACTCCGGTCAGCCATCCACGGCAGCCAGGCCGCCGCTCACGGCGAGGCAACTTGTCGCCGTCCTTGCGGCGACCCTGGCGGTGTGTGCACTCCTGCTGGGGTGGACGATTGGACAGCAGCCCATACTGGGTGACGAGTCACATCACTTCCATAAGGCCGTCAGTTTCTTCGAAGCCCCCTGGTCCGAGATGCGCCTCGACCACGACCCGGCCTACCCGGCCAGCGGCGAATGCGCCATCCGCTACTGGGACGCCAGCCTGTGGCATCTGGGGCTGGCGACGATCTGGAAGGTTCTCGGTCAACCCTGGCCCTTCGCGGCCCAGCTTTACCAGGTGGCCTTCCTGCTGATGTTGGGACTGTTAACCTTTCTGGCGGGCCGGGAACTCTACGGCACGGCCGGCGGCTGGTGGGCCTGGGCCCTGGTCATGAGCCTGCCCATGAACCTCCTTCTGGGCATGGTGTTCTATCTGGAACTGCCGGCAGCCGCGATGACCGCCCTGGCCGTCTACGCCATTTTGCGGCGCCGGCCCCTGCTGCTGGCCTTTGGCCTGGCGGGCATGTTCTACATGAAGATACCAAGCGCCGCCGTGCTGGTCGGGCCGCTGGCCTTGGCCGCGGCGTTTTATCTCGGCGACACCTGGCGACGGCGCGTCGGACGGACGGCCCTGGCGTTCAGCGCGGCGTTCCTGCTCCTGTTGCCGGACCTCGTTTGGAGGATGGCGCACTTCAACGGTCAGCCGCTGATCTTTTACGAGGACCTGGCGCCGCTGCCGCAATGGATCTGCGCCCAACTTCCGCCGAGCCAAGAGGGCGCCATCCCGATGAACATCCTTGATCCGGTCATGGCCGTGGGGACCCTGGGCCTCCCGGGCCTGGTGGCGCTGGTGGCCGCGGCGGCCTGGGGCGGATGGTTGCTGGGGCGAGCCCTGCTGGGCATGGCCCGCCGGGTGCGATCGGCCGGGCTGCGGGCGATGCCGGCAGCGATGCTCGAGGGGTTGCACGCCGAGGTGCTGGTCGCGGCTATTCCACTGTTGGCCTTCATCGTAGCCTACGCGGTGCTGCTCCGCATAAACCACGACGTGCGCTACTTCTATCCGGCAATGTTCTTCGCCTGCCTCCTCGGCGGCGGGCTGCTGGCCCGGGCCAATCCGTTGGGGTACCTGGGCCCATGCCGCCGGTTGGCCCAGGTCGCTGCCGGGCTGCTCCTGCTGGCCATGATCGGCCAGACGCTGACGACGCCGTTTATCATCCACCAGCGCCGCACGCTGCCGCCCGGCGTCGCTGCCGGCTTCGGATGGATTCGGCAACACACGCCGCCCGGTGCGCGGATCATCTATCCGGAGTTCAATCTTGTGACGCTGACCGGGCGGCCTATCATCTGGGCCGTCCTTGTGCCGCGGTACTTTTTCTCCGTCTCCGAACCGCAGCAGATGCGGCTCCTCATCTACCTGGACGTCCAGTACATCGCCCTGCCACCCAACCGCTTCGTCGCCAAGGCCATGCCGACTACCGAATCCATGGGCTACCCAATCGACTGGGCTCGCTCGCTTTCGCAGCGACCTTACCTGACGCGGGTCTACCCCGATCACGCGGTTGAGCCCGAGAGCGGCGAATTTGTCCTCTACCGGATCGATCGTGACAGGATCCCGCCGGAGTGGTTGGCCAAGCCGCTCTTCGACTATGGCAAAGACGACCCGCAAGGTCGGCCCGGCGGCCCTTCGTGACCGGCTGCGGTCCCTTCCTGTGCACTGCGAGAATCACATCCGCGTCGAAACGAAGTAAGTCCGGACAGCCCGGCAAACACCCGCAGCATGGCCTTGCGCCCTTCGCGGCGTTGCACACCACCCAGCAGTTGACGATGTTGGTTATCGCTTGGCGGGCGTAGGCTGTTCGACGAACTCCCGAATGGCGGCCATCAGCGACAGCCGCGTCGACGTCGGCTTCGACTCCACGGGCAGCCGCTGGAGGACCTCACGCAACACCCGCTCCAGGTCGCCCACGTCGTAGACCACCCAGACGCCTTCCATGTCGGTCAGGGCCGCGGCCAGTTCCATCTGGTGATCGTCGGCGTGCTCGCCCTGGCCGGCCCGGCGCGGCACGAGGATCATCGGCTTGCCGAACCGCAGGGCGTTGAGGATCGTGCCGGCCCCGCAATGGCCGACAACCAGATTGCATTGCCGGAACTGCTCCAGTGCCCCATTGTACGAAAGGAAGCGGACGTGGCGGGCGTGTTTCGGTTCGTAGGGCGAGGAGCCGCACTGGATGAGCACGTCGAGATTCAACTCGCCGGCCAGGCGGTCCATGGTCTCAAGAAGCCGGGTAAACTCGTTGACCTTCATGGCCGTGCCCACGGTGACGAAGATCATAACACTCTCCCATGGTACTCGGCGCGCGGGCCGTACTGGGCGACCACCTCGGGCCACTGGGCGAAGATCCGCGTGGCCAGCGGCTTGACCAGCCGGCCGGTCAGCGAGCGCGTCCGCACGCGGGCCAGCGACTCCAGATAGAGCGCCGGCCGGCGAAAGAACAGGCGGTTGATCAGGAACGCCGGCACGGCCTCGATGGCCCCCGTGGAGATGACGCAGTCGGGCCGCTCCTTGAGGAACAGCCGCAGGAAGGTGAACAGCCCGAAGAACATGCTCAGCATGACGCCGAAGGGCATTTGCAGCCCCAGGCACACCGGCACATAGTAGATGCGGGTGACCTCGTCGAGCTTCACGCCGCGGACAGCCGGAAAGCGGCTCATGCAGAGGATGCACTCATGCTTGTCAGACAGATCGCGGGCCACCGTCAGAATCTCCGCCAGGTGACCGCCGGGGCTGCAGACAAGGAGCACTTTGGCCATAGGGTTGCCTGTTCCGTATCCGGAATTACGCGGCGTGACGGCACTGTGATGCAGACACTGAGAGCCGCCCTCGCACCGGTCCCCTGCCCAACGGTTCGGCAGTATAGCGGTGGCCGCAACGCATCGCAACCTTCCGACAACGAATCACCCGGCGGCGTCCCGAGCAGCGGTGCGCCGTCTCAGATGGAGCAGCAACGCCTCTCGCACCGCCGGCGCCGCCAGGGTCGTGGCCACCAGGCAAACCAGGCCCACGGCGGCCAGGCAGCCCAGCATCGCCCAGCGGCCCAGATCGGCCGGCACGATCCACCGCGCCGCCAGGGCCACGCCCGCGGACACCACCAGCGGCACCAGCAAGCCGTGCACATACCATCGAGCGGACTGGCCCGGCAGGAACCGCCGGTGCGTGATGCCAACGCCGACCAGCACGTAGAACACGTTCAGCGCGACCCACACGCCGGCCGCCCCGACGGGCCCGAAGAATACCGTCATCACCACAATCAGCGGGATCATCAGCACCATGGCCGCGAGGTTCATCACCAGCGCGATGCTCGTGCAGCCGTTGGCCAGTTGCAGGGCGTACGGCAGGTTAACCAAACCGTTCAAGGTGTTGCCCGCCAGCAGCAGGCTCAGCACCAAGTGGGCCTTCTCGGCCTTCACCGGATCGCCCGTCCAGACGAACAACAACTCTCGCGAGAACACGGCGGCCACCGCCGCCGTCGACACCAGCAGCACGGCCATGATCTGGCTGCCCAAGTGATATTGCTCGATGAGCTGCTGCTGCTCGTTCAGGCAAACCCGCTGCGTGAACTGCGGCAGGAACGTCGTGTAGACGGCCCCGGTGATGACGTAGAGCCCGATGGCCGCCATGTAGGCCAGCATGTAGTAGCCGTAGACTTCAAGGTCGAGGAGGTGGCTCAGCAGGACCTTGTCCAGGTGCGTCAACCCGAGCGCCGCCAGCGAGATGCCCGTGGCCCCCAGGACGAACCGCCACAGCGGGCCGAGCACGTCGCGTCGCACCGCCGCCGGACGCTCCGTCGGCGGCAGGCTCCGCCAGACGCACAGGGCCAGCGTCAGGGCGTGCGCTGCACTGACGCCGGCCTGCCAGAGGAAAAAGGCCTGGATCGTCGGCGAGAGCCACCACAGCACGCCCACCGCCCCGAGGAAACGCAGCGAGTTCATGACAATGTTGACGACCGCCAGAAGCGTCTGTCGCTGGAGGCCGATGAGTCCGCCGCTATAGAAGACGCAGGGGAACTGGAGGCCGAGCGCCAGGCCCAGGAGCATCACGGCCTGCGTGATCAGGTCCGCCGAAAGCGTCTCGGCATGGATCCAGTGATGCCCTATCAGCGGCGCGCCCAGGAAGACCAGCAGCCCGGCTGCCGCCGCCAGAAGCCAGTAGACCGCTTCCAGCGAGCGGACCGTGTCACGCATCTGCTGGCCAGTGTCGCTCAGGGCCGACAACCGGGCCATCTCGCGGTTCAAGGCCATGTTCAATCCCGCGCCGATCTGGGCGAGGACGGCGTACAGCGTGATGAAGAACCCGACCAGCCCCCAGGTCTCCATGCCCAGCACGTCCGTGTAGTACGGGATGCAGAGCATGGCCACCAGCGGCATGTAGCCGCTGCTGATGAGATTGGCCACGAGGTTGCGCCGCACGAGGTTCATGTCAGATGCGTTCCTCGCCACCTCCGGGCGTTCCGGTTGCCGCAGAAGCCTGCGAGCGGCGCGCCTCCGCGGCGGCGCTGCGTGTCGCCTGGCGGCGGAGCAGCGCCTGGATCATCCTCGCGAAGAGCCGCGGGCAACACATGCCGGCCCACGTGCTGACCGTAAAGCCAACCAGCAGCTTGACCCCGCGCACCAGTGCCGAGAGGCTCAGTCGGACACGGTCGCCGCGCGTCGGCACCCGGCGACGGATGGACGCCAGATTCAGCCGCACCTGCGCCACCACCAAGAGCGGCGGGTTCCACCAGGTCGCGCGCAGGTTGAGCCGCCCCAAGTAGCTTCGCATGTCGCCGACCTGGTTCATCATGCGGAAGTAGAACAGCCGCTCCGCCACGCAGGCGAACGGGCCCAGCAGGGCCAACTCGGCCAGTATCACGTCGTCGCCGCCCATGACCTTGTGGATGGGCAGCGTCTGTCGCAAGGCGCTCAGCCGGTGTAGCCCGTAAATCACATGGCTGTGCAGTCGCCAGATCGTCGTGCGGTACCGCGCCCGCAGGCTCAGGGCGACCGTGCCGGGTTGCTCGGGCATGAGGCCCGTGACCTGGCCGGCCTCGTTGATGGAGTAGCTCTGGCTGTAGCAGAGCACCGCCTCGGGCTGACTCTCCAGGGCCGCGACACACTCGCTCAACAGTCGCGGGGCCCAGCGGTCGTGGGCCGAGGCCCAGATGAAGTACGTACCGCGGGCACGTTCAACCAGGAGTTCGAAGTTCCGCATCGCCCCGAGGTTCTCCTCGTTGCGCTGATACGACACGCGAGGATCGGCGGCGACGAACTCCCGGGCCACGGCCTCGGTGCCGTCGGTCGAGGCGTTGTCGGAGATGAGAATCTCGAAGTCGCTAAACTTCTGTCTCAGCAGCCCTTCCAGCGTACCGCGCAGGAAACGCTCGCCGTTGTAGACCGGCACGCCGATGGTGACCAGGGGGCGGTGAGTCGTCTGGTTCATGCCAAGCCTTCTTCCCGCGCCGGATTGCCTGCGGCTCAGCGCCGCCGCAACCAGGCTCCGGACCAGTGTGTGATCTCTTCGGTGAGGCAACTTTCATTGAAGGGCCACTCCGGCCGCTCCAGTGCGAACTCCGGATGCGCCTCGGCGAACTCAGCGGCGGCGGCCGCGGGATTGTCAGACGCCCAGTTGCTCTTGCCGCGCGGCACGTCATATAAGTCTTTCATGATGCCGTCTGTCGCCACGATGTAAGAGCCGGGCG
>Ga0315286_10001771_pt1 | contig 19767 bp, 18 predicted proteins | sample YL17G10_0_MG_FD_205038 | JGI IMG/M metagenome (GOLD analysis project Ga0315286, IMG submission 205038) | Sediment microbial communities from Yellowstone Lake, YNP, Wyoming, USA - YL17G10_0 | ecosystem: Environmental > Aquatic > Freshwater > Lake > Sediment | place: USA: Wyoming | collected... | reverse complement strand
TAAAGATATATTTCTTCGCTGAGCAGTATGAACAAAACGAATATTGCTGCTATTGAGAAAATATATGGAAAAAGGATGTCGCTCTCATCCTGCCCGGCAGTTCGTTTTAAAAATAATGCCGCGGCGAAAAGCCCGGCCACAAACAAGACCGCAAATGCAAAATTAACGTTGGCAAAAATCGTAAACCTGCCGTAATAAACCTCCGTAAACGCAACTACGGTGAAAACCGAACCTGCTAACGCAACAATCGCAGCAAAACTCTTACAAAACAATCCCGCCGGACAAATCGGCCTTATGACAAGTAATATTGTGAACACCGTAAATAATAACACCAGGCCGTCTATAAAAAAGGTTTGACTGAAGTTTTTGCCGGCAAGGTTATACCTGCAATGCCAGAACCACTCCATTGACAGCGTCAGCATCAGAAGCAGGCAGGCCGCCGAATAGACAACCTGGGAAATAATACTCCTGTAATATTCTATTACCCACGTATTTCTCCGGTATAAAATATGGCATATAACCGCAGCCAGAACGACGAACAGCCACGTGCCGAAAGCAGGATTCAAAACTAACCTGAATGCCGCATGATGCATCGGCAGTTTGTCGATAAGTTGACCTATGCTCAATACAAATGCGACTGCGGCGCAAATCTGCGTCAGGATACTCCGATACCTGAGCCCGATTATCGTTAGAACTGCCGTCTCCGCGGCCCAGGCCATTGCAACAGCATACATCTTCAGGTAAAGCGGGATTGCTATTGTAAGGAAAAACAGCCCGACGGCAAGCAGAACCAGCCGCAGATTCAAATCTCCTTTGCAGCGTCCACTTACAATACTCATTACCACAAGATGCGCAATGCACAAACCAATGGCACAGAAAGCAAGCTCCGTGCGATACCTTGTATAAAGAATCGTCCACAAATAGTAAAAAGTGACTACGGCGTTGGAAAGCACCAGCAGAATATCTTCTCTCTGAGCCTTAAACTTCCTGACCAGGTCGTTAAACAACGGCATTATCATATAAATCACAAAAAACACTGCCAGCCAGCCGAGCGCTATCGCTATCTGCTCTGGTGTCCTGCCGGTTATCCCTAACTGCGGCCGGAAAAATTTTTCAAACCAGCCCGTATAGAGAACAAACGTTCCGACAAAGGCAATCAGGTTTACTGCACGCCATTTTCTGTAATAGGCGCAAAGCATTGCACCTGTGCCGAGAACAAGAACATAACCAAACAGCGGCATCGGCAGATTTTCGCCGGTCGAAACTATCACCGGTGTCAAAAAACCGCCTATCAGAGACAAAACCGCAATCAAAATTTCGTTAAGACTGACCGCATAAAGCATAGCCGCCAGTGTTACAAGAATCGCAAGAATAAAGGCGACAGGTGAATCGACAAGCTTATAGTACCGGTAAGCGGAAAAAACCGCGGCATACAACATAGCAAATCCCAGCGATGTTACCGCTTTTGCGACTATTCCGTATCCCTGTTTTCGTGTTATTTCACCTGCGCAAAGGGCCGCAAGTCCCGCAACTGCAACAATCGCTACTCTTCCTAATGGCCCTATCAGATTATTGTCATAAGCATATTTAAGGAAAAACACAGTTCCGACAATCATCGTAATAACGCCGGCAATAAGAACCCATCGAGTGCCGATTTGCTGCTCAAGTGCAGCAGTTTCTGCTTTGGCAGTCACCTGCCATTTGGTCTTGAAAGCTTCGAAAGTTTCAGAAATAGGTGGTTCTTTCTCAGCCTGGAATTTTTCTTGTCGCGGCACTGGCGGCGGTATTGCTACAGACTCCTCTTGTGGTTCGGGCAATGGTTCTTCTTTTATCTGAGGCGTCTGAGGCTGGCCAATATATTGAATTTGTTCGGCAAGTCTATTTACTCTCTTTAGTGCTATAATCGCCACGATTAAACCAATCAGACCGCTTAACAGCAGACAGACTCCGAGGATAATCACGAAAATCAAAACAGCAAACTCCTCATACATATTTTAATCCTTTAAATATATGTAAACAGTAAGCTTTGACTATTAGAACACCATCATATAAATATGCAATATAAAACACAAGAATTGTCTTTTTAGCTTCTGGCTAAACACAGAAAAGGCAGTTATAATTTGGATGTGGCCGAAATTAAGCAGCAGCTCATTACGTTATTATTAGGAAAAGTTACACAGGAACTTACCGGCGAAGTGTTCAATCCCACAGTCATCAAGAGTTCGCCGGTGTATTACAAAACCGCCGTGCCCAGGCAGGTCATCGTCGGGCAGGAAAACTTCACAATCGGCGGCCAAAATGTAACATTTCACCTGCGCGGATACCAGCCCGACGTGCTTCTCATCCAGACGACAATAGATGTGGAAGACATATTTCATAAGGAAGGTATTTTCGCACTCGAAAAACAATCTTATGAGCACTCCTGTCGCATTCTCAAAAAATACGGCGGAGACTCGCTGTTCAGCGAAGAGTACTCCGTCTTTGTCGTTACCGATTATCAGGGAGACCCCGACCAGTTCCTCAAACATCGGGACGTCATTGTTTCACTTCTGAAATCCGAAATTCTGGACCTTGACCCGCAGGAGGTGCAGTACACCCTCGGCAGCAGGATAAAATACGGCAATAACGATTTGTCGATAATCGACTGGGACGGCGCGTTTCTTTGTGACCCCAGCGGTGATATAGAGGAAGACCTGGAACTGCTGACGCTCGCGAATCTGCAGCTTCTGCGGTATCGCGTTCTCGACCATCAGCTTGACGGCAGACTCGCGAGAATGGCGGAGCTGGTGCACAATATGCCGCCCGGCGGAATGTACCTGCGAGGCAGGGATTTGGCCCAGAGAATGAAAGAGACCATGGAAATACGAATGGTCTCCATTTCGGAACTGCAGCGGCTCGAACGCGATATAAAACTCATCGGTGACTGGTACTCGGCGCGGTTTTACGAATTGGCCGCGACAAAATTTAAAATCGACGAATGGAGAAGAACCATCCGCAGCAAGCTCGAATCGCTGGAAGATACCTATTCGCTGGTTGTAGAGAACTTCACGGTCTCGACGAAACATCGCGCAGAATGGGTACAAATCATCCTGTTCTTTATTCTGCAAATAGGCTGGCTTCTTCTGCTTGTTATCGAATTTCTGCGATTTTTAGGAAAAGTGTAACAGTCGCAGCAAACAGTTCGTCTGTGCTCGCTATCCTTCGAACCATCCTGAATGTAGTCAAAAAACCAATTTTTTACTGTGACGGATAACGGCCTTGTCCGCCGCCGCCGCGAAAACCTCTGCCGCCGCCGCCACCGCCGCCAAAACCGCCGCGACGCGGGCCTCTGCTGCCGCCGCCGCCTCTGCTGTCTCTGCTGCCGCGCTCGTGAGCTTCGTTGACCTTCATCGCTCTGCCGCCCAGGTCTTTGCCGTTCAATCCATCAATGGCTGCCTGAGCCTCGTCCTTCGACGGCATCTCGACGAAACCAAATCCCCGCGATTCGCCGGTGAACTTATCCTTTATAATGCTTACAGGCCCGACCTGGCCGTGCGCCTCAAAAGTCTGCCGCAACTGTTCTTCTGTCACCTCTCTTGCCAAATTTCCTACATAAATGTTCATCTGTAAAACCCTTCAAAATAAAATTTAAAAATACTACATGTTTCTTTCGTTAAATAACGCTGCAAAATAAGAGATGACTTTAATGGCGGGTCGTTTCATAAACAAACAGCAATAAAATGCACCTCAGCTATTTCATCAGCCTATTACACAACTACTTATCGCCACAATGATACAATCCCAGACTTCCTATAGCAATAAATTATTTTCTATATTTTTGATAGTTTAGAAATGAAACTCCAGACAAAATAAGTCTTCTTTGCCTTCAAAAAGCCTGATTTTTCTTTATGGATTGTAATATTTCGGTTCAGTTTTAAGCCAGTTCTCGGCAAACCCGGCAAAATCCAGCCAATTCACCACACCGTCAGCAATGATATCCGTATCCGGCTCATCGGTCAGCCAATCGAGAGCCATTTGATGCAAATCCAATTCATCCACAATATAATCTATATTAAAATCGCCCGTTAACGGCGGCAAAATTTCAAAAGCCAGGCCATAATCGCGGCTCTTCGTGGTGGTATTTTCCAAAGATACGGTATAATTACCATCAGCAGGCAGCAAAATATCGACTTTTTCAAGGTTGTTCAGCGAATTTGCTTCTGAAAACAATACTTGTGATGTGGAATTTGTTACGGTTACATCGATGTTAACCTTGTTCGGCTCTTCATCTTTATATTCCCATGGCCAGGAGGGATTTTTTCTTGTTCTTGTAACAGCTCTGTTCCATGTAACCGTCAAAACCAGTCTTTCATTCTTTCCGCCTGTAATAATATAGCTGTGTGTCGCAGAACCTGCCATTGTATCATACGCCCATCCTGCTGTTGATGTAACTGTTGTGCCTCGGCTTATTCTGCCTGCATAAAGAGTTTGGTAAGCTCTTAATGCATCAATTCTTCCATAACCTCTCTGGTAGTGCCAGGTATTATTAGGGTCGGCGGGATTAGTTGGATTGCCTGCTTTATTGTCGATATTGGGAAAAGTAGAATTGACAATTACAGCCTTTATAACCTCATTACGGCCGTCATTCGGCTCAGTGGTGCTGTCGGCATATTCGAGCAGCAAAGCCGCAACACCGCCGGTCTGAGGAACGGAAAAACTTGTAGCGCCATCTTTGGCGGTAGTGTAAGAGGATGTGTCGTCTCCGATAGAGGTTGTTGTCTGGCTGCTGCCCGGACAGGATATTTCCGGTTTTTTTCTGCCGTCAATTGTGGGGCCGAAATTTGATAAATATCCGACTCTGAGATAAAAATTATTCGGCTCATCAATCAATGCTGCGGTTGTTATGCCGTTGTAAGCATCACCGAAAATAGAAGGAGTCGACGGACCGTTGCCGCTTGCCAAAGCAAAAATAACATTATTAGTATATGCGAAAAAATCATACATTAAGCTATATTGACTCGAACCGTTTGCGTCACCAGATAATGCTATAGCAGTAACGAATACCCTGCAATTATAAGTGTTAATTAATGCTTCTAACGCATCTTCGACATAGCCGGTCGATATACTGTTATAATCGTTGACGACTCTTGCCGAATAAAGATTACAGTCCGGCGATACGCCGATATCATTAGGATGTCCTGCCCAGCCTCTGCTTGCGATAATACCTGCGACCCATGTGTCATGTCCTGGAAATGAGCCTCCCATATAGTTCACATCGGTTTCAGAGTAATCAAAATTGAAAACATGAACCCCGTTTGAATCGTTAAACGCATCGTGTGTATCGCGGACGTTGCGTGCACTAATCAACCCGACATTTATTCCCTGTCCGGTATAACCCAGTTCATGAACCGCCTGGGCATTAGAGCCATTAGCTGCTGTTGAACCCTGCAGCCCATAAACACTGCTGCAAAAAATCGCCGACAACAGCGATATTATCAGACAATATCTATATACATACACCTTCTTCATTCCCTCACTTCCATACGGAAAATTATAACAGAAATCCCCCTGAAAATCAATGGGATAGAGGTCAAAATATAGTGTTCAGAGTATAAATTTAGCTGCCGCCGCACCGGCGGTGCCGGTTAAATCCCACTCCTGCAGTGGGATTTACTAATCAGATTTATTGCTCCGGCTGTTTGAGTTCTTCTGCCTTTGGAAGGTCCTTTAAGTCATTCAATCCGAACACCTCGAGAAATTTTCTTGTCGTGCCGTAAAGAAGCGGTCTGCCGAGGATTTCCGCCTTGCCGACAATCTTGACAAGCCCCTTATACATCAGCGAACGAATCAGTTCGCCGCAGGCAACGCCTCGAATCCCCTCGACGTCGGCCCTTATTACAGGCTGTTTGTAAGCGATAATGGCAAGGGTCTCTAATGCGGCAGGGCTTAATTTATTATCGCCGCGCTCGCGCAAAAGTTTTTTAAGCCAAATATTATATTCAGGCAGCGTCATCATCTGATACCCGCCTGCAATCTCTTCAATCCGAAACGCCCTGCCGCTTTGGCGGTATTGCTCATTAAGCGTTTCAATACATTTTTTAACCTGTTTTGTTCCGCCGTTAAGTTCGGCAATAGTAACAAGCCGTTCAGCAGACAACGGCTCATCAGAAGCGAAAAGTATCGCTTCAATTACCAGCTCAGTGGTTACCGGCTGCGAGGATGGCTCTCCAGCTTCCTCCTGTATCTGCTGCTGGTCGTTAACATCCGTCAAGTCTGCTTCCTGCTGAAATTCTTCGCTCATATCCTTGTCCATTCAAAGGGGTCTTTGTCTTTTTTGCTGACGATGATTTTAACATCTTTTAAGCTTTTTTGTAGTTCTTTTGCAACTTTTTTAAGTATAAATCGTTCCGAAACAGTATGACTCAGACAAACAACCGTAACCCCTGCTTCTTGAGCAGCAAGGGCCTGATGATGCTTTATCTCGCCGGTTACGTAAAGGTCGCACTTTTCAGAAATAACGGTCATTATTAGTTTGCCGCACGAACCGGCACAAACCGCGGCTTTTTTCAGCAATCTTTTTCTGTTTCCGACAATTCCCGCAGCCTTGGCGCCGGTGGCTGATTTGATTTTTTTAAGTATCGCACTTAACTGCGAGGGTTTCCCAAGAAATCCTATCCTGCCAAGCCCGATTTTGTCTTCAAAATCGTAGAGTTTTATTACATCAAAGGCAGGCATCTCGTATGGATGCGCACTTCTCATCGCTTTTACAACGTCCGCAGCCTTTTCAGCGGGAACAATCGACTCAAATCTGATTTCATCAACTTTTTCAAGTTTGCCCTTTCGCCCGATTGCAGGTTTAGCTCCTTCAAGCGGCAAAAATGTCCCTTCACCGGCTGTGCGGAAACTGCAATGACTGTAATTGCCAATCCAGCCGGCGCCTGCCTTGAAAACCGCATCGGCCACTTTTTCGAGCGAATCGGCAGGAACAAAAACAACAAGTTTATAATTATTTTGTCCGCCTTCCACAAAATCGCCGATAGGCTGTGGATTTTTTATCCCGACTATTTCTGCTAAAGCATCATTTATCCCGCCGCTTGCCGCGTCAAGCGCAGTATGCATCGAATAAACACTAATCCCGCGGCGAACAAGCTCATAAACAACCGAATCTCCTGTAACGCTCTTTAAACCATCCCAGATAACCGGATGATAACTTAATATAAAATTACAGCCGGCCTGCTTCGCCTCTTTTACTACCTCCTGTGTTACATCAATCGTCAAAAGAACCTTTTTAACTACCGAATCATTATCTCCGACAAGTAAACCGGTGTTGTCCCACTGTTGAGCAAAAGCTGGCGGAGCTATCTTTTCTATCTGTTTTATAACATCTTTAATTTTTGATTTTTGATTTGTCATTTTGCTTTTTAATTTTTGATTTTTAATTTCTTATCAGTCCCACTTCTTTATTAAAATACTCAGTATAAAACGCCGCTATCTTTTTTGTAATCGCTCCCGGCTTTGCGTTACCGACATTATGCGCTTCAATCCCTATAACAGGTAAAACCAGCATTATAACATTTGTAATAAAAACTTCATCTGCACCGAGCAATTCCTCAATGCTAAGCTCTTTTTCTTCCGCCTTTATGGAATTTTTGGCGGCAAGTTCTAAAACTGTCTTTCTCGCAATCCCCGGCAGTATTCCCGTTTTCAGCGAAGGCGTATAAACAATCGAATCCTTAACGATAAATACGTTGCTCACGCATCCTTCGGCAAGAAGTCCCTCGGTTGTGAACCACAGAGCCTCGGCCGCGCGTTTTTGGTGGGCGATGCTCAATGCAAATATCCTTGAAAAATAACTCGTCGTCTTATAGCCGGCCAGTATATCCTGAGGATTTTGCCTGTAAGAGTTCAAAATAACCAGAACGCCCTTATCGTAGAAACTATTCGGATAAGGCTCGAAATTAACAGCCGTGATAAGCAATGTCGGGTCGGTTTTTTCCGCGTTCATCGCCCCGCTTGTGGCAGTCAGGCGGATTCGAGCTTCTTTAAGTTCATTGGCATTCAAAGTTTCATATACCGCATCAGCGAGGAATTTTTTATCGCCTCGAATATTTATTTTCAGTTTCTCTGCGCTTGCGAAAAGTCTGTCTAAATGGTCATCGAGAGCAAAAACAACTCCATTTGAAGCCCTCATCGTCTCAAACAGCCCCGCTCCATACAAAAACCCCCCGTCAGCACAATTTATATGTGCTTGTGAAGAATCAATTATCCCATCGTTTAAAAAAACCTTCTGTGCCATCATCTTTCTTTAACTGCTTTGATGCCGGCAAGTAATGCCTTTGCCTTGACAAGTGTTTCCTGCCATTCGGATTGCGCATCTGAGTCTGCAACAATTCCGCCGCCGGTCTGGGCGAAGGCGACACCGCTGCGTATGATAATTGTTCTTATAGCGATATTCAAGCACGCATTGCCCTTTAAATCGAACCAGCCGATAGAGCCTGTATAAATGCCGCGGGCGGTCGGTTCAAGCTCGTTTATTATCTTCATTGCACTGATTTTCGGAGCGCCGGTAATTGACCCGCCGGGGAATATCGCTTTCAGAATATCAACAAAATCAATTTTTTCTCTTAACTTTCCCTCTATCGTCGCAACCGCGTGAAAAACTGTTGAAAAAGCCTCTATATCGCGCCTCTTTGCAAGTTTAATCGTGCCGTACTCGCAAATCCTGCCCAAATCATTGCGCTCAAGGTCGATTATCATATCCAGTTCTGCTTTTTCTTTTTCGTTTTCAACGAGGTCTTTGTGATTTTTTTCATCAACAGATTTGTTGTGCGTTCGTGGCCTTGTGCCTTTAATCGGACAGGTCGTAATAATACCATTATTTATATTTATAAAAAGCTCAGGCGATGCGCTTACTATTTTGTAATCTCCTGCATCAATATAAGCCGAGTATGGGCTGGGATTGAATTTATTCTGCCACAGGAAAAGTTTGTATGGCTCGCGATTGAATTTAGCGCTGAACCGCTGTGAAAAATTTATCTGATAAACATCGCCGTCATAAATATATCTTTTAATCTTCGCAATCGCATCGAGGTAATAATCTTTTGTTATATTGGAGCAAAATTCGCTGGCGTTAAAATTATCACAAGGCTCGAGAAGTATCGTATCTTTAATATCTGCCGCTTGATTTAAAATATTTTTAAGATGAGCAATTTTTTCTTCGCCGCTTTTCGTATCATTCGGCAGTTCAATCGCAAAAAGATAAAAACAGCTCCTCAAATGGTCGAAGCAGACGACCTTGTCATAAAACAGAAGTCTGATTAAAGGTAATTTTATATCGTCAGTGCCGCAGGCCGGCACATTCTCAATAAATCTATTGAGGTCATAGCTGAAAAAGCCGACCCATCCGCCGGCAAAAACTCCATCCAAACCTTCCTCAAGGTGATATTTTTCTAAAATAATCTTTAATTTCTCAAACGGATTAGTCTGGTCTGCGAAAAACTCAAAAATCTCCACAGGCTCGGCGGCAAAATAGCTGTAGCGGTTTCTTTCGGAATTTAGATTTGACCCTCCGAGAATAGAAGGATTATCAAGGGATGAAAAATACTGCACTATCTTTTCAAGCTCAACTTGTTTAGGCACTATCTCAAAAACCGCTCGGCATTCCTTTACACCAGCAGGTTGGACAGTAGAAACTGCCATTACAGACTTTCAAGCCGAAGTTTTTTATCGTGTTCAATCAGCCCGGCAACAAGTTCATCCATATCGCCTGCCATAATTTTATCGAGAGTATAAAGTGATAGATTGACCCTGTGGTCGGTAACGCGGTTTTGCGGATAGTTATAAGTCCTTATTTTTTCGGAGCGGTCACCTGAGCCTATCATTGTCTTTCGCGTTTTTTCGCGTTTTGCGCGTTCGATGCTCTGATAATGCTCATAGACCCTGCTTCGCATCAGCCGCCAGGCCTTTGACCTGTTTTTATGCTGGCTTCTGTCCTCGCGCATATTTACCGTTATGCCTGTCGGGATATGTTCGAGTCTGACCGCGCTGTTAAGTTTATTGACCGCCTGCCCGCCGGGCCCGCCTGCCCTGCTGACATATTCGACCACATCGGCAGGATTTATTTTAATGTCCACCTCTTCCGGTTCGGGCAGCACGGCGACCGTAACAGCCGATGTATGTATTCTGCCTTGCGTTTCGGTTTCAGGCACACGTTGAACACGATGTCCGCCGCCTTCATAGCCAAGATGCGCCCATACCCCGGAGCCTTTTATATTAAATATAACTTCGCGAAATCCTCCAAGTTCGCTTGCGCTGAAATCGAGCAGTTCCAGCTTCCAGTGCTGCTTATCGGCGTAGTGGGTATACATATTATACAAATCCCGTGCGAACAGCGCCGCCTCATCGCCGCCGGTGCCTGCCCGTATTTCCATTATGACCGAGCCGACCGCCGCATCGTCAGACATTATAAATGAATCCTTTATCTGCTCAAAAAGTTCGTTCTTTTTTTCTTCAAGCTGTTTCAGTTCTTCAGCGGCAAGGGTTTTCATCTCAGTTTCAGTTTTCTCATCATTTAAAATCGTGCCGGTTTGTTCGATTTCTGAAAGCAGTTTTTTATAGCTGCGGTATTTTGTTACAACAGGTTTGAGTTTGCCTTGTTCCTTTGTAAGTGGAATAAGTCTTGCCGAATCTGTGGAAACTGCGGGGTCGTTAAGCTGACTTTCAATTTCAGCGTATCTGCCGTCAAGCTCATCGAGTTTCTGTAAAACTATTGAATTTGTCTCGCTCATAAGGTCTGCTCAAAAAGCATAAAAAATTACGCTGCCGGAACATAATCTGTTTGACTAAGCCCAACAGCGTAATTTGTAAACAAAAAAATCTACTTTTCCTTTTTTTGTGCCTTTTCGTCCTTTTGTGTCTTTTCCATGTAGCTTTGGCCGTATTTCTTCTGGAACCGCTCGATTCGCCCGGCCGTATCGACAAATTTATGTTTGCCGGTGTAGAACGGATGGCACATCGAGCATATTTCTGCGTGGATTTCCTTTACGGTGCTGCGGGTCTCGAAGGTATTTCCGCAGCCGCATTTGACCTTTACAGTCTGATATTTTGGATGTATGTCCTTTTTCATTTCTTTTCACCTTAAAATATAAAGCATAATATTATATCGGCTTTTTTAAGCATTGCAAGAAGTTTATGAAATCAGCTCCTTCATAAAGCAAAGAGCTAAATAATCCTTGTCGAAAACCCCTTCTTGTCCTATACTTACGTAAAATATCTGGAAAGGGTTTAAGATGAAACCAAAATTGATAATCGTTGGTGCAGCCGGCAGGATGGGCAGGCGAATTACCGCCCTCGCCGTCGAATCCAGACAATTCGATATAATCGGAGCTGTTGAAGACAAAAACTGTCCCGAAATCGGCAAAGATTTAGAGCGGACCGGAGTAAAAATTAGTTCTGAATTTCCAGCCAAAGCCGATGTAGTCATAGACTTTTCTCTGCCTGCCGCTTTTGACAATACTATCAATTATTGTCTGAAAAATAATTGCGCATTTGTGATTGGAACAACAGGACTTTCGGCAGAACAACTTAAAAAAATAGATGACGCCGCGAAAAAAATTGCTTGTCTACAGGCAGCAAATATGAGTGTCGGAATGAACCTGCTTTTCGAAATTGTCGGAACCGTTGCTCAAAAACTTGGCGATGAATACGACATCGAAATCGTCGAGGCCCATCACCGCCTTAAAAAAGACGCCCCCAGCGGCTCGGCTATGACTCTTGCGGAACGAATCGCAGCGGCAACAAATAGAAAATCTCCTGACTGTCTCGACATCGGCAGAAAGGGAAAAGAGGCCCTGCGGAAAAAAGGCACTATAGGAATCCAGGCGATTCGTCTCGGCGATACGGTCGGCGAACATTCCGTTATGTTCGGCACAACAGGCGAGACTGTAACCATTTCTCATAGCGCTCACAGCAGGGATACTTTCGCATCCGGCGCTATAAGAGCTGCGCTTTGGCTCACCGGCAAAAAGTGCGGCCGATATTCAATGGCCGATGTCCTTGGCCTAAAATGATATTTTAGCCCAAAAGCGTAAATGCTATTTGCGATAAATTGAAGAAACAGTGTATGAATATTGAGCGCAGGAGCGAACCGCTCTTTTCATAGGCATAGCCCATACAAACAGCCAAAATCAGCAGTGCCGGCAGATGCATCCACGGGTGAAGCACTGTAAAAATTATCGAGGCAATGAAAATAGCCTGCCAGGGACTGTACCCTGTATCCCGCAAATAACTTTGCAGAAGCCCCCGGAAAATTATTTCTTCAAAGACCGGCGTTAAAACTGTCGCGAAGAAAATCATCAAAAGCCGCAAACTCCATTGCTGGTTTTCAAGAATAACCGTCAGTCCTTCGTTTCGTTGCATCTGGAAATCCGGACCTTCTAAAATCGTACCGATTTCCATAACCAGAAAAATTGCTGCCATGACCAGCGGCCAGACTGCAAAAAAATACGCCGCGGCAGCAGAAATATCCCGAAAAATCTCCCCCCGCCGCAGACCAAAACCGCTCAGCCCTCCCTCAAAATATTTTTTCACCGCGGCAAGAACAAATATGATGATGATAACTTCAACCACTATGAGAAATGAAAAAATGGTAAATTTTTGCTGCCAGCCGGGTAACTTGGCCGTAAGATTTTCCGCTAGATTCGAAGCAAACCAGGTAAGTCCTACCCAACAGAAAATAACCGCAGCGGGAAGATAATAAGGCATAAAATTCCGCCGATAAACCGCCCTTTCCAAACTGTCCCTGCCGAATCTGTTTTTTACCGCCCAGTAAACAAACAATGCCAGACCGGCCAGTGCCGAAATAGTCATAAAGAAGGTCGCATAATCAGCATATGAATACTCTTTTGCCGAACCGACCGACCGGGCCGCGGCGGGCCCCGCCCCGACGAGCAACAAAATTTCCATAAAATACACAAAAACCTCCGGCTGTAGTTGCATAAACCGCTTTTTTGTATTAGATTATCTCTTTCTTTTCAAGGATTTTTATATGGCTCTGGATATATTCAGGATTACAGGCCCTGTCAGTCTCAGCGGCACAGTTACAATCAGCGGCTCAAAAAACGCTGCCCTGCCGATAATGGCGGCGGCAATTCTCGCGCCGGGAAAAAACACCCTGCTTGGCATTCCGAACCTCAGCGATATCTTCGTAATGTGCAAACTCCTGCAGGACATGGGCTGCAAAACTACCGCCGACAACAACTCTGTCACCATCGACTCCACTTCTATTGACAAGCCTTTTGGAGATTATGAAATCGTCCGCAAGATGCGTGCCGGCGTCTGCGTCCTCGGCCCACTGCTTGCACGTGAAGGCCGTGCCGAAGTTTCGATGCCCGGCGGATGTGCCATTGGCTACAGGCCCGTTGACATTCACCTGCGCGGCCTGCAGGAACTCGGCGCTAAAATAGAACTCGCCAACGGTTACATAGTCGCCCACGTCAACAGCGGCCTTAAAGGAGCAAATATATTTCTCGGTGGGCCGTTCGGCTCAAGCGTCCTTGCAACTGCAAACGTCCTGTCGGCCGCCGTGCTGGCAAAAGGAAAAACTGTCATCGAATCGGCCGCCTGCGAACCGGAAATCACTGACCTTGCAAATTGCCTTGTCAAAATGGGCGCAAAAATTTCCGGCATCGGTTCACCTCAGCTTACAATTCACGGCGTAAAACATTTAAACCCCGTCGAATACACCGTGATACCTGACCGAATCGAAGCGGGCACTTTCCTCGCCGCCGCTGCGATAACAAAAGGCAAACTGAAATTAAAAAACTGCCGCCTTGAACACCTTATGGCCGTTGCTGACAAGCTTAGAAGTATGAATATCCCCGTCGAACAAAACGAAGACGGCTGTGAAGTTTCATCCAACGGCCACATCCAGCCGACCGACATTACGACACTGCCATATCCCGGTTTTCCAACCGATTTGCAGGCCCAGTTTATGGCCTGTTTATGTCTCGCCAAAGGAAACAGCGTAATAACTGAAAAAATCTTCCCCGACAGGTTTATGCACGTTCCCGAACTCAGCAGAATGGCCGCAAACCTGCGAAAGGAAGGCCCTCACATCATAATCAGCGGCGTTGAAAAACTAATTGCCGCTCCCGTAATGGCGTCAGACCTGCGGGCCTCAGCCGCCCTTGTCCTCGCTGCCCTTGCCGCTCACGGCCGGACAATCGTCAACCGCGTCTATCATATTGACAGAGGCTACGAAAAAATCGAGGAAAAGCTCAATGCCGTCGGCGCAAAAATCGAACGCCAGAGTGTTTAATATGACTGAAAGAACAGACATATACAAACTGGCGAACGGAATGACAATTCTGGGTATCCCGATGCAGCAGGTGCAGTCGGCTGCGTTTGATTTTCTGCTGCCTGCTGGCGCGGCCCTTATGCCTGATAACTCCTGCGGCGCGCCTGCGGTTATTGAAGATTGGCTCTTCAGAGGTGCAGGCGGCAAAACGAGCAGAGAGCTTACCGACCTGCTCGACGGCTTGGGTATCCATCGTGGCGGCAGTGTCGAATCAAAACATATTGCCTTATCGGCAGTCCTCGAAGCAGAAAATCTCTCCCTCGCAATCGAGCTTTATGCGGACATAATTTTAAAACCCGCTCTCGATGAGCCGCAGTTCGAATATTCAAGACAGCTTGCTCTGCATGGCCTGGCAGGTCTTGAAGACGACCCTATGCACAAAACTTTGCTCCTGCTGCGGCAGCATTTCTATCCCGACCCGCTCGGAAGAAGCCCCGTCGGGAAGGAAGAAGACTTGCAGAACCTGACGGCACAAATGTCTAAACACATAATTTCCGAAAACTTCAATGTCGCCCGGATTATCTTCGCTGTTGCAGGCAAATATGATTTCCAAAAGCTCTGCTCGCTGCTCGAAAAACTCTTTGCCGGCCAAAAACCTAAAAAGGCCAAAGATATAAAAGCAAAAGCACAATCCCTCGCATATCATCATCTGCAGCACGAAGGCGCTCAGGTACACATCGGCCTTATGACACCGACCGTAACGCCTCAAAACGCCGATTATTACAATGTCAGGGCAGCCGTTGCTGTTCTTTCTGGCGGTATGAGCTCAAGACTTTTCACCGAAGTCAGGGAAAAAAGAGGTCTCTGTTATGCCGTCGGTGCAAGCTATCACAGCCTTAAAGAAATGGCAGGTATTGGCTGTTATGCCGGCACAACGCCTGATAAGGCTCAGCAAACTTACGACGTGATAATAGCTGAATTTAAAAAGCTTGCCGAAGCAATCGGCCAGGAAGAACTGCAAAGGGCAAAAATCGGGCTCGAAAGCGGTCTTATAATGCAAAGTGAATCGACCATAGCAAGGGCGCAGACCGCCGCGACCGATTTCTATATGCTCGGCAGAGTCCGGACCCTCGACGAAATAAAACAGCAAATTGAAAAAACCACTGTCAAATCAGTTCTCGATTTTCTCAAAAAAAATCCCTTTAATAAATTCTGCTCTGTTACAATCGGACCGGAAAAAATAAAAACGTAAGGAAATAAATAAAAATACTTTGTGTCTTCGTGTCTTTGTGGCTAAGGGAAAGAATGAAATTTAAACATAAAAAACTTTCAAACGGCCTTGATATTATCGCTGAAGTCAATAAAGATGCCCAATCCGCGGCTTTCGGTTTCTTTGTAAAAACAGGGTCAAGAGATGAAACTGATGAAATCAGCGGCGTAAGTCATTTTCTTGAGCATATGCTCTTTAAAGGCACTGACCGCCTTTCAGCCCACGATGCCAACCGTCGTTTTGATGACCTCGGCGCACAGTATAATGCTCACACTACTGAGGAAAACACCGTTTTCTACTCTGCCACCCTGCCGGCTCAGCTTTACGAAGCCGCGAAACTGTGGTGTCAGCTTATGCGACCGGCAATAAGAGATGATGATTTTAATATGGAAAAAAACGTCATTCTCGAAGAAATCGCTATGTACAAAGACGTGCCGGAATTCGACGTAAGGGAAAGCTGCAGAAGCCTTCATTTCGGCTCACATCCCTGCGGTAAAAGTATTCTCGGTTCCGTCGAAAGCATAAAAGCCCTGTCAGGCAGGCAGATGAGAGAGTATTTTTCTAATAGATACGCTCCAAATAATATAACCGCTGCCGTTGCGGGAAATTTCGATTTTGAGAAAGTCTGCGATTGTCTCCAGGTCGGCTGCGCCGACTGGCAGCCGAAGCAGGTTGATAGATTTACGGACTATTTTGCGGGAACCGCGAAAAAAGAGCATCAGAAGAAAAAAAATCTGACCTGCCGGTATCTCTGCCTGGCCGGTCCGACCGTATCTTATCAGGACAAAAGAGTCTATGCCGCGGCACTGCTTGCGAAAATAATTGGAGACGATACAGGCTCGAGGTTTTTCTGGCGGCTTGTCGACCCGGCAATTGCCGAAACCGCGGCAATGTATTGCGAAGCAATGGACGGCATCGGCGTATACTACACCCTCATTCGAACTCCTGAAGAAAACAGTTCGAAGGTAATGCAAATTGTTGAAGACATTTTCAATTCACTGCAGAAGGAAAAAATCTCTGCTGACGAATTGCAAAAGGCAAAGAACAAAGTCCTCTCGGCTATTACAATCAAAAATGAAATCCCGATGGGAAGGCTGATTGAGCTTGGCGTTAACTGGACCTATCTGAAAGAGTATCGGCCTATAGAAGATGAGATTCAACGGATTAAAAAAGTTACTCTCGATGATTTGATGACCCTTCTGCAGGAGTTTCCGTTTACGCCTTTTACTCAATTTTCCCTCGGCCCTGAAAAATAAAAATAATCGTAACATCTTGTAGAAAATATACTTATAATCATTAGTAAATATTTTTCTCTTGCAAAACTGCTTGTCGATGATAGAATGATGGCGTTATAAGCATGGAAGTTTTTTATGGAAAGTGACAGTTACGACAAACGGACTGAGCAAGGCGTTTTAGAAGCCGTTCGGCAGCAGAATCTATCGCCACAGCCGCAAAAATCAAAATCTTCTTTACATGTTATGCCTGCGTTTGACGATATTTTAAAAGGCAAAGCTTTACAGGCGCATCCGCCTGTCGTTGGCGCCGGTGAAAAGGAATTCATTAGTCAGATGGTTGAAAAAATAAGTCATCCGCAGCGGCAGGACCGTTCAGGCGAAATGCCTTCGCTTGACCTGGGTCAGCAGATTCTTGCGCAGCAGAGGAAAGTCGCCGCTCTCAAAAGAAAATCTCCCGGCCAGGAAACAAAACCTCAGCCGGCACAGATAAAATCAATGCCGGAGGCACCCCCTTCGCCTCACCAGCTTATCATCACCGATATTGTGGCAAAAGAAATTATGGTATTGGCTTCTGCAAGGTAATAAAACAGATATCGTTTCATCCCCTTGTTTTACCGCTCTCCTGCCTTACCGTTAACTTGCGCGATTTTAATCAATTTGGTTGATTAAAATAGCCCCAAGGGGATTCGAACCCCTGTTGCCGGGTTGAAAACCCGGTGTCCTAGACCGGCCTAGACGATGGGGCCGAAAACACAAATAATCAACAACCGCTGCTTTTTAAAATAAACCGCCGAGTTTTACTCCATCTCTATCGCCGCAACAGAGCATTCATCGACACAAACTCCGCAGTCAACGCAAGTGTCGGCGTCCACAACTGCTTTGCCATCAACCATTTTTATCGCTTCAGCCGGGCAGGAGTCGATGCACGCCTCGCAGCCGGTGCATTTTTCGTCGATAATCTTCGCTGCCATAAAAAAAACCTTTCAAAAACAATAAATACAACTCTTTATAAAAGACATAATTTGAGGCCGAAAGAATACAAAAGTCAAGCTATTTTGACAATAAAAAAATTGCCAAAATACAAACAAAAATAAGAAAAACCCTCCTCACATAACTACTTAAATAATAAAGCCTTAAATATTATTAAATACTATGTATATATTAAAGATAGCATACTCCTGCTTTTCAGAACGCTAAACGGTTGCGAGGCCCTGCCCCCTATGCTTTCAAGTGAAAGCAAGATTAGGGGGTTTTATCGAAAAAAAATCCTAAATCCGAATATCGAAATCCGAAACAAATCCGAATTACCAAAATCCAAAATACTCAAAAAACCGGCAACGTAAACAAAAGACTTATGAACGTTTTTGAGGTGATTTTGGCGAAAAAAGAGGTGGTTAAGCGTATATTATCATAAGTCTTTTTAATAAAATGTCTTATATGAATTTTGAGGGAATTGGGAGGGAGCGAAAAAACTGCTATAACAGTAATACTGATAAGGGATTGTGGGATTTTTTAAAATTTTTGATTATTTTTGAATATTTTTCACAGATTTTGATTTTTTTCGATTTTTTTGCCATAATTTTTCGTCTTTTTCCCAATTTTTTAATCACTGATTACACAGATTACTGGATTATTATTAACCAAAATAGAAGAGGTATAAATGTGTTTTTTAAGCGGACAAATCGGTTGAGTTTGAAAAGAAGAGTCGGCTTCAAATATTATTTTAGAAAGGAAATAAGTTTGTCGGTTATTTTTTCAGGTCGTTTGGTTTGACATTCCCAGATGACAAGGATTTTCCAGCCGAGTTTCTTAAGTTGTTTATAATTTTGTTTATCTCGTTCGATAGTTCTTTTAAATTTTTGCTGCCAGAAATTTTTTCTTGTTGACGGCATTGAACGGCCTTTTTTGCAGATATGTCGATGCCAGAAACAACCGTTAATAAAAATAACCTTTTTACTTTTGGGGAAAACTATATCAGGACAACTGGGTAAATCTTTTTTATGTAAACGATAGTGATAACCTAACGAATGAATAATTTTACATATAAATAACTCCGGACTTGTATCCTTACCTCTATTTTTTGACATGCAATATTTCCGTTGTTTCTTTGTTAGAGTGTCGACCATGGTTTAATCTAAAATATTTGTCGGAAGTTTTAACTTGCCTGAATGCACTTTAACATGACATTTACTACAGATAAGAATTATGTTATCGGCCGAATTCTTACCACCTTTGACATGCTCAAGAACATGATGGAGCTCCAAAATTCTAGGATCTTCTTTTGCCCATTTTTTATGATTCCAATTACAAACGCGACATGAATTTTTATCTCTTTGGTAAACTTCTTTTTGAATCTCAAAAGGAATTTTGCGATCATGGGGCTCTGCTACTCTCTTAAGTGATTCGAGAATATACTCTCCCATTTTTAAATCCGGCCTGCCGGTAAAATTGGTCGCTATAGCATAACCATCTTCAGTTCGCAGTTCTCTAATTCTTCGACCATATTCTTTGGCTCTGGCAACATACAATAATTCTTCACTTGTTACCACCTCTCCTACAAATTCTTTTAAGTATCTTAGTATACGCCCTTTACTACCGCCTTGATTTTCTTTCCTGATTCTATTAGCTATACACCATCTGTTGGCAGCTTTACGATCAGGCCCTCTATCTATTAGGATATATTGAGTAGGTTTAAGTTTAATAATGAAATCTTCTAAGTTACTTGCACCTGTAATTATTTTATAACCATCCTCAATTCTTAATTCTCTAATTCTTCTGGCATATTCAGAAATTCCCGCAACAATTTCTAATTCTTTTGCTTCAATTACTTGTCCGACATTTTCCAAAAAATAGAGTCGTAGCCGTTCTCTGGCACTGACTTTTGTCGTCTCAGGATTAGAATATATTCCAAGATCTGCTACCGGTTTATTAAGCTCTACCAGCAAAAGTATTTTCTCTCGCCATGAAAGTCCTTTGTATTTCCTCTT
>Ga0315286_10001770_pt1 | contig 19783 bp, 24 predicted proteins | sample YL17G10_0_MG_FD_205038 | JGI IMG/M metagenome (GOLD analysis project Ga0315286, IMG submission 205038) | Sediment microbial communities from Yellowstone Lake, YNP, Wyoming, USA - YL17G10_0 | ecosystem: Environmental > Aquatic > Freshwater > Lake > Sediment | place: USA: Wyoming | collected... | reverse complement strand
TTTTGTTACAGCATGAGCATCGACAAACTCGCCTACTTTGAAAACATCACTTGCTGTAACTTCTTTTCCAAGAACTGAAGACGCGTAATTGAAACCTTCTTGCGGAGTTCCGCCTATTGCAACTTCAAAAATCTCAGGAGTCTTTTTTCCGAGTCCTGTGTTTTCAGGCTGAACATAAACAACTGCTCTGATTTCAGATGCGTGCGGCAGCTTTGCTTTCAAGCTTTCAAGAGTTGTTTTCCTTTTTTTGGGCAAAATAATTTTTCTTAGCAAGTTTTTGTCTTTGTCAAGTCCATCGGCCCACAACTCGCCGATTGCTTTCAAGCCGTATGGAGTTGAACCATAAAGTCTGACAGCGGCAATCTTTATTGGCGGAGCTTCGATGATTGTGACTGCTCTCCTTACTTCCTCACCTTTTGTTGGTGCCTTTGGACGATTATCAACGAACATAACAGAACTCATTCCAGCTTTGTATCCTGCAAAGCCCATGAGCTTTGGTTCTTTTTTGTGAGCCCAATTTGAAACCGCAGGATAAATACGACTAGCTCGTTTGCGTGGCCATACAGCCAAACTTCCGCGCCTTGGTCGTTTTCTTTTAATATGACCCATATTTCACTTCAACTGCTTCGGAAAGGTCTTTTTAAATGTGCCTATTTCGCACTATAAGCGACAGAATTAGTCAGATATGTAGGGGAAATTATAATCACAATTCAGGGTTTATAAAGATTTTTACAATCTCAAAACTTTTAAACGACCAAGGGACCGCAAGCAGAATGCTAGAGATAGACAAGTTTTACCGGGAAATTGCCAGTCAAGTGAGCAAAGCTCTCGATAAACAAAGAAAGAATGATGTTGAGCTTTCTGACGAAGAGATGTGGCTTAGAACTTATGCAACGCTGCATGGCTTCAAAGGTGATGAAAACTATGTTGCCAATACTTTGGCTGATGTAGGCTTGCTATTAATGGGTGCTAAGAAAACTGCGGAGTTGCAGGCAAAGCCTTGCGATCTTGCAAACAAGCCAGATATTGAAGGCCTACTAAATATATATTCAGAACAACTCGGCGAACCCGTAAAGTCTCTTATGGAGACTGTTTCCCATGCTTTTGGTTTTTATCGCAAATTAACAGGCAAAACATCTGGAGACTTCATGAAATTAATGAACGATGCCTGGAAAACCGCAATTAAAAAATTTCCAAATATTGAACTTCCAGTCGAAAATGCAGGCATATTTTATTTGAAAGCTGTTGAAAGAAGTCATTTGCCTGAAGATATTTTGAAATTAGAAGAAATATACCTTAACACAACGTTAGATGGTTGCCTGAAAAAAATCGAACAGGGAGAGCTGAGCACATTCACAATTCCTGTTGTTAATGAATTAACTGTCAAAGTAATGACACCTTTAGAATGGGCCAGAGACAAACAGAAAGTAGATGAAATTGCTGACAAAGCACACCAGATAGAATTCCTGACAGCAATACCCTGCCATTCTGTTGTCGCTGATTTCGGAAAAATAAGTTTCCCGCTTTCTCATGAATTCAAAGGCGATGAGCAAAAAATCAGAGACGCAGTTACAAAAGGCCTAGATGTTTATTTAGAATTTCTGTATGATTACCACAATAAAGAAAAAGAAAACTACTGGCTGAAAGAAAGCTATTTGCCCTATTATGGCGAAGATGGTATTTTCTTTTGCGACAATGCACGGAAAATACCTATGTCTGCAAAAAATAAACGCGACTTGAAATCTCCAATAGCTATCGCATCAAAAATACATGTTTTGGCGAATGAGTGGGCTGACTGGAGCAAGATAAGCGGAAAAAACAGAACTTGGTTCGAGAAAGCTATTAACGAAGTTGCTGAAAACGAAATAAGAAGTCTGGAGATATTAGAAAAAGAAGGCAAATTACGAGAGAATCTTTATTACAGGCATTCTCCGATTCTGCGCAGCTGCAAAACTTTTGTCAATCCAGATCTTTATCAAAAATACGAAGCTTTGGCTCCGAAGACTAGCTCTTAATTGAAAGGGTTGGGCCGCTGAAAGCGGCCCGGAGGTAACAACGGCTAGAACTTAATCTGTGAGTGCTGGTTTGAGCATTACTCTTTCTTGTCTTGTCATATATTGTTCAAAGGGAGGATAAAAATCGAGCTTCGTTACTTGTTTGCTAAAGTCAACAAGTCGCATAAAACCCTTTGCAAGTATCGGCACTTTTATCTTGCTGGAAGTTATGCGTTCCAATAAACTGTAGTAGGCTTTTGCTTCACCTTCATCTTTAAGGTTGAAAATTCGTAATCTGCTTTGCCTTTTTTTCTTCATTTTCATCTCCTCAAGTGTTTAGTGGCTGACTTTCGTTGCGAAAGTCTATACTTACATTTCGTAAGTTTCTAGTATATAAACATTTCGATTGTAAAGTAAATAGTTACAAACCGATTAGCTTTTATATTTCTCTAAACTCTGCTGATAAATGATCGATGATATCGATAGAAAAATCATCGAAAAGCTAAGCAAGGATGGCAGGCTCTCTTTGACTGAACTTTCTGAAGGTACTGGCATATCCAGAGTTGCCATCGCTAGCAGAATTGAAAAGCTAGAAAATACCGGCTTGCTCAAAATTTGCGCCGCTCTAAACCTGGAGAAATTAAATTACCAAACTCTGCTCGTAGAACTTCAGGTTGATAAAACCAAAACCATTGCATTCCATAAATTAGTCGCTTCTAACCCCAAGGTTTTGAACTGCTTCGAAATCTCAGGACAGTTTAATCATCTGTTAATTTGTACGGCGCGTAACAATCAGAATTTGAGGCTATTCATAGAGAACGACTTGAAAAAATTTTCAAAAGACTGTAGAGTTACGTTAAGTTCAAATCCAATGACGCCAAACTTTGTGCCTCTGAAGTCGCTGGAGGAAGAATGGTAGGAATTTATGCAATCATGGATATAACTGCGTCTGTATTTCTATTAGTCTCGTTTATTCTGACTTTGAAACTAAAAATGCTTATGGGTAAAGGCAGAGATACAGCACCAGTACAATTACTGCTTACAGTTATTTTCATTAATTTTATACTTGGGCTTTCTCTCCTTTTCGCAATTTATGAGAAATACATAGGCGCTTACTTTAATTATATCCGGCTGACAGATTTCATGATGTTAGTAATAGGAGTTGTTCTGACGGTTTCCGTAATAAAGATATATGGAGATTACTCCAAATTAATAAAGAAGCACGAGCCAGGACGTTAATCTGTGAAACTTTCCAGCGTCGGCAAGACTGATTTTTGCTTTTTCGATTTTCTTTTATGCCGGCTTTGTTTTGCTGGAGGTATAACCTGTGGTGCAGATAAAAACATATTCCCCGCCCAGAGCGTGTTTTGCTTATGGTCTGAAGGAATCTGTGAATGACTCACGCGATACGCATCTGCGGGTATATCCAAAGCCAATTTCTCGAAGTAAGTTTTGTCTGGCAGGCATCCCACAATTGGCGGAAGGTGGAAAGGGTCCATATTTTTTGCTTTTTTCAAAAGCTCTTTTGGATCTATAAGCGGAGGCTGCTCATATTGCACTTTTGTTTCCAAGAGTACGCCCAGGCCTTTGTCCCCGTTCATTGCGGACTCATTGCACGGCACCACATACATAATCGCAGGCAGCAAGAGCGCAAAGGGAAAACCCAAATTTGACTTCTCCAGATAATAGCATGAGCCCCACGTAGCTGTCTCGAGATTCGAATACTCTTTGCCCTGCATTGATGCTAAGATATTTTTAACTGCTCCAAAAGCGCCGGCTTCATTCCCTTGCAGGTAACGATGGCACACTGATTTCAAACCTTTAATTTCTTGTGGGTTTGGCGTCTTTGCAAGCGAGTCTAAAAATTTTCTAAGATCTACGTCTAAGTCTTCTTCATTTGGCTGCGCTTCATATATATCTCGAAGAAGTTTATGGGCCTTATCTTCCAGATAGATACCGCTAAAATGGACTGCTTCACCATCCAAAATCTTAAACGCAGCCATGTTGCCGAGTTTCTTAACGCTATAGCCTTTCTCTTTCATAAATTCGCAAAACTCATGGCCAATCGGCTCTAGTAAGTGTACGACTATCGCATGCAAACCATTGAGATAGCGCTGGTCATTAGAACCCTTAGCTATGACTTCTTCATAACAAAGCCTGAATTCAGGAATTCTATCCTGCCAGTTTATAGGTGAAATGTGAACATGTAAAACTGATGCTGAAGCTGGAGCCATGCTGTCTTAAGAAAAGAAGCTTTTAAATTCGTTACTGTAAAAGAATAACAAATGTCTGAACCAAATATCTTCGATAGCATCCCTTCACAGGCTACGCAAAGCATAATTATAGACGCAAAGTATCTGGATACTAAATTTGTGCCTGATGAATTGCCGCACAGAAAAGAGCAAATCAACGACTTAGTGGGTTTAATAGCCCCTGTGCTAAGAGGTCAGACCATTCAGCCGATAACAATATACGGCCCGCCCGGAGCCGGCAAAACAGCAGCCATAACCTGCATCGGAAAAGAATTCAAACGCAAAGTCGCAGCCCTTGGCAAACAAATTCCCTGGGCTAACATTAATTGCTATGGGAATACGAGCGAGTATTCCATCATCAGGAGATTCTGCTGCGAACTCGAACAGTCAAACAAAAATATAGTGATTCCGCCAGAAACGGGCTATTCTATAACTCAGGTGTATACGACGCTTGAAAGAAATCTTGAAAATTTCAAATCGCCTGCTATTCTCGTTCTAGACGAAATTGATCAAATCTTTTCTAAAAAACGAGATGGCAATTCTACGCTATACCGACTATCAAGTATGCCAATACACATAATTTCTATAACTAATGAGCCTTCGTTTAGAGAATTCTTAGATCCAAGAACTAGGAGTAGAAATAATTTTGCAAACAGCCGCATATTTCCAAGTTATAATGCAAAAGAATTAGCAGATATTTTGTCTAAGCGGGCAGAGCATGCATTCAGGCCCGATTCAGTAGACTCTGGTGCCATGCAATACTGTGCAGCGCTGGCGGCACAAAAAGGCGGAGATGCCCGGATCGCCATAGACCTATTAAGATTTGCAGCCCAAGAGGCAGATAGAGAAGATTCGAGTACAATTTTAGAAAAGCACGTTAAGTGTGCTATGGAAAGCCTAGAAGTAAGTATGGTTGCACAGGCAATAGATCAATTAGATATTACGCAGTCGGTCTTGCTTCTCGCCATAATGGATACACAGCCATATCAAAACTATGGCGCCGCAAGAACAGGCGACGTTTACGAAACCTATACTAATATCTGTTGGCAAAACAAGGAGCGGCCTCTCACGCAAAGAATGATCGTCACTCACTTAAACACGCTCGAAAAATATCACTTAATCTCCATGCGCGCCAAGTCTTTCGGTCGCGGCGGTGGCAGAACGAGTTTAATAAAACTCACAATACCTAACAAAACTGTTATCGAAAGCCTTGAGAATAAAATACGTGCCTATCCGGAACTTAAAGACGTAATCAAACCTTATGTAGAGTCTATCCTTTGACATTGCCAACTGGCAAGAATCTACAGACTTTTTTACTTACGCCTGCTTGTTCCATGGTGTCAACAACTTCATTAATGTCTTTGTAAGCTCCGCCAGCTTCTTCTGCCAATTCTGGCATGCTGACTGCATGAACATAAATTCCGTGTTCCTGCATTTTCTTCTGCAAGTCTGTGCCCCTGAAAGTTCTTTTTGCCTGGGCTCTTGACATTGTTCTTCCGGAGCCATGCATCGTACTTCCGAATGTAAGCTCATCTGCTTCGTCAGTTCCAACACATAGGAAAGAGCCTGTTTCCATTGAGCCACCAACTATTACTGGCTGACCGGTACTCCGGTAAAGTTTTGGAACTTCTTTTCTTGCAGGTCCGAAACATCTGGTTGCGCCTTTTCTGTGCATTACTAACTCCTGGTCTTTGCCATCTACCTTGTGTTTCTCGACTTTTGCAGTGTTGTGAGCAACGTCGTAAATCAGCTGCATTCCCATTTTTTCCGCGTCCAATCCGAAAACCTGTGAAAATCCCTCTCTGATTCTATGTAAGATAAGTTGCCTGTTTGCAAAGGCGTAGTTTGCGGCACACCTCATTGCAGCCAGATAATTCTGCGCCTCTTTTGTCCTGAAAGGAGCGCATGCCAGCTCCTGGTCTCTTACTTTTATTCCCCATTCTGCCATTTTTGGTCTGAACTCAGAAACATAATCTGTGCAGATTTGATGACCGAAACCACGAGAGCCGCAGTGTACCATTATGCAAACCTGATTTTCAAAAATTCCTAATTTTTTTGCTAATTTTTCATTGAATATATTTTCTGGCTTCACTACTTGAACTTCAAGATAATGATTTCCTGAACCTAAAGTTCCTAATTCCGGGGAACCTCTCTTTACTGCTTTTTCAGAAACTTTGCTTGGGTCAGCACCTTCTATGGCGCCTTCATCTTCCGTTCTGCTGATGTCTTCTTCCCAGCCATAACCATTTTTGACACACCACTTTGTTCCATCAACCATTACGTCTTTGTGTTGTTGCTGAGTTAATTTGACAAAACCGCGTGCTCCGACGCCTGCTGGCACTAGTTTGAAAAGAGTATCAACAAGCGGTCTTAATTTCGGCTTGACATCGTCCCAAGTCAAATCCGTTTTGATTAAACGCATACCGCAATTAATATCGTAGCCAATACCGCCAGGACTGATTATGCCATCATCAACATCAAAAGCTGCAACCCCACCAACTGGAAATCCATAGCCCCAGTGCGCATCAGGCATGCACATTGCTGCTTTCTGTATTCCTGGCATGCACGCCACATTGCTGATTTGCTCAAAAACAGCGAAGTCCATGCTGTCCAGCAGTTTTTGTGTTGCAAAAATTCTTGCTGGCACCTGCATTTTAGGCTCGTCTCTTTTGTAATTCTGAGAAACCTCCCAGCACACATCAGAAATCTTCTTCAGCGGCGGTCTCTCGGTAGGGATTTTTATCATATCTTGAATAGCAATGAGATACTTTTAAGTGTTTTTAGTATAGAGCCTGCGTATGCTTTCAAAGAAAAAAATTTCTGAATTAGTAAATCACGACTTGTCTAGAAAACCCCTGGCTCTGCACGGCACAAGTATTGAAAGCTTGCTGAAATTATTTGACGGCGAGACTCTGCCAACCGGGCGGCCTTTTGGTGCAACAAGAAATTACCTATATTTTAGTATCACCAAATACGGTTTCAAAGGAACGAGGTTTGATGGAACAATCCCAATATACACTAAATGGCAAGCACTTTATCACGCGGGAATTTATGCAAGAAATAGTGCTAAGACGCAGTACATTATAAATGCGCTTGTTTCTGCAGGTATAAGTTCTTCACAAGTATACAAAGTCTACCTTAATTTCGAAGAAGGTTTTGAATGCCGTGCCCCGAAAGAAGAGCTGGAAAAAGCTGAAAAGCTTGGTGACTGGTGGGGAAAAACGCGCTCCGAAGCACGTAAGAGAAAAGGAGTTATTTTAGAGGCAAGCGAATCCGTATTAGAACTTAAATTGCTCAAAGATCCTGATAAAGATGGCTTACGAATTTTCTGCCCGAATGGGCTTGATGTAAAATATTTTTCAGGAATAAAATTACGTGGTGAGGAAGAAAAGAAAATATTTGAAAACTATCTAGCCAGTAGATAATCTCTTTAGCCCGGTACGGTCTTCAGGCTGGTTTCAATTTTGTTTAAAGCGTTCATGTATCCAGCCTTTCTGTCTAAATCGTATTTGTCATCAGCGTCATTCGGCTTACAATACGACTTCAATGTCTGAACCGTTGCCAGATTTACATAACTCGCAATATCGCCTTTTGTTGTTGCGAGCTTGACTAAATTATCCGCATTTTCGCCTTTTGCGTTCATTGCTGTTTCTTCAATAATTTGAACGAGCTTTTGTTTGCCAAGTATTGCAAGCGCAAAATCAACACTCTGCCAGATATCTTCGCAACCAGAGGTCAGAATTTCCGCAAATTCTTTTCCGGCTCTTTGCATGCAATAAGGCTGTTTTGCATGTTTCATGTATTTGTTCAATAATTTCTTATCTTCATCGAGAACATCAAAGCTCTCTCTTGGCCACATTATGTCTTTTAGTACGGGCCAGAATAACTTTGCTTTTTCTTCGGCATTTGTTTCGTTTTTAAAGCTCTTGACGATATGATTTAAATATAATAATGAAAGCCATCCGGGGTCAAATTCCTGATTTTCCTCAACTGTTTTCAAAATCAGATTTTTATCAAGATACTTTACGTTGTCCAAGAGCTTGCAAAAGCCCTGATATGCCCAATCCAATCCTTTCCTAGTTTCTTTGTCGGCGTTAAACCATCGGTGCTGGCGCGAAACGAAAAATTCTGGCTTTTTGACAAAGCTTACGAAAGCCATGTTTACACATTTTTCAATATCCTGCTCTGAAACTAAATGCTTCAGTTTAGATTTTGGATTGGCTATGACCTCAAGAAGCAAGGTGTATGATCCATACTCGTTTGGCCTTACTTCGCCGTCCCGACCTTCTGCTTTCCCTCTATTATATTTAATCGGATCAAAGGTCTGTTCTATTGCAATCTTGCCTAGCTGCTCTCTAATTTCCTTATTTTCACCAGAAATTTCTTCTATGTGCGAAAATGCGCCCCAGTATGAGCCTCTGAAAAGGTCCTTGGCTGCGGAATAAATATTGAATGAATCTTGAGGTAATTTTTTTGTATCTATGTCACGTATGAACTCAGTGTCTGCAACTTCTGCTGGCCTGCGCCCAGCAATATCTCTTTCGAGACGCTCTGCTTCGCCCAATCCTCTGGCCGCAAGAGCTTTGAGCGCTATTGGAAGAATAGTTGCCTGTTCAGCTGCGAGAATATCTTCAAGCTCTTTTGCATGCGGCATTGTTACAGACATGCAAAATTAATTTCACAAAAGTGATTTAAATTGTTCTATAAAATAATTTTAAACAAAAACTATTTGGTTTCGACAAGGCCTTGGGCTTTCATTTTTATATTAAATGTGGAGTAATCGTGTTCGATCTTTATGCTTCTGACGTCAACGAGCATGAATTTTGCATTGGTTTTCTGGATTACTTTGCCTGCCTTCACAACAAGCTCCTCCAGCCCATTTCTTATTTTTGCCTGTCTTGTTTCCTCATTGGCTTTATTATCTCTCATGTTATAATTGTAAGAAACATTTGTTTCTAACTCTTCAGGAAAGCCGACTGGTATAAGGCTGCTTAACGCTGTTTTGGTGGTTGCATTCATTTGCGTTGTATATTCGTGAGCCACGCCGGGATTTGGTATTAATTCCAATCTTTTCAAATCCACCTGCACGTATGCGCCGTCCTGAATCATCAAAAGAACTGGTTTATACCCATCAGCCATTGGGTTTTACAAGCACATTAAAAATTTAAAATGTTCTATATATCGCAACTTTAGCTTTTCCAAACCTGCTCGAATAGCATTCTCTGTAAATTTGCAATGTCTTTATTTTCTATGAGTACTCCGATTGGTTCGTTCTTTGATAGCACAACAAATGCAACCTTGTCTCCAAAAATATAGCACTCTGCTTTTTGCGCATTCATAATTGTGTTTATGCGTGTTTGCCGCAACTCATCTTTATCGTGTTTTTTCACGGCGCGACTTAATTCAGATTGCTCTGCGATATACCTACAGGGTATTTTTGCTTTTACTCTGCGAAGTATAAATTGATTTGAAAACCATTTGAAGAAGTCTGCAAAACGCAAGTGATTGCCTAGAACTAGAAATTCTTTTTTTGTTTTAAGAACGTCATCGTATATTGACTTTACACCTTCTTTTCCCAAATATAATTCCACGGAGGGCTTTGTGGCTGCAGTCGCCCGCATAGATTTGAGTGTAGGCAATACAGCTTTGAGTTTCGTTTCTTTTTCTTTCAATTTAGTAAGCAAAATTTCGGGACCGACAGCCTCAAAATATTGCACTTTCTCTTTTATTACTGAAGTGCACAGACCTTTTGCGATCAATGCGCGCAATATATCATAACAAGTGCTTTTTGGTAAATTTGTTAATTCCGCGATTCTGACAACGCTGGACACGCCTGTTTTGATGCAGGCCAAATAAACTGCTATTTCTTTATCGCTCAAACCGAATTCAGCTAGCGCGCTCTTGGCTTCCATCAGATTATTTACTGAGCCCTCTTTTTAAATTATTCGGCGGTTTCCGTAGAATAAACTCTAAAAGAGGTTAGAATATTACTCGCGGGAAGTAAAATGAGACTATGGCGGATACCTGACTCACAAAACGAACAGATAGCTTGGTTTGACAAGCCTAGCTCGAAAAAGGAGATAGAAAGTGCGCGCGAAATCTTTGAGAAAAAGGTTGAGGAGGGATATTTTGCTATCTTAGATCCGGCTTTGACACTTAAGTTTTGGTATTCAAGATTCTTCGAGAATCCTTTTCAAAAAGTTATACCGAAGTGGTTATTGGAAAACACCCAATTGATAGTTGGAGTTTACACGAGATATAATGGTTACGCCGACGGCTATCGCATTATTGGAGCTTTTGAAGGTAATTCAAACACTTTTGCTCTTTTAGACCACGTTCATATTCCTGGACCTGCTGCAACCGGCGAGACGCGCATAAGCATGCGAATTGGTTCCTACGCCCCCACAAAACCTTTTGCTGAGTTTGAATTAAATACGCGCAATGACACTCTTTACACCAAAGTTTACAAATCTAGTTTCAATGAACGCGCTAAACAGATACATAGCGATTTGGCACGCAAAATAGACGAAGAATATCTGAGAATATATCGCTGCCAGCAGAAAGAGGAACATCACTTTCAGAAGAAAGAGAAATGTCGCACTGATAAAGCTTAGATATCGAGCACAACTCGTGCTGTCCAGGTCTTTCCATGCTGCTTTAGTTCAAACATGTGATATGTCGCTGCCTTTACATCTGCTCTTAATTGGTGCTTTTTGTAGTCGATTGGCTCGCCAGCAATCTTTGCTGTCAAAACATGAACGCCTGTTTCTTTGTTCTCTTTGATGTCAACATCAAATTTCACTAACAGAATTTGCTCTGCGTCTTTGTAATATACTATCTCGTTAAGGAAATCTATGAGCAAGGCATTGAGGTCTTTGTTCTGCAATTTTATGATTTTCTGCATTCTTGTCGCGACTGCAGCGGTGCCAACCATGGTTTCTGCTGTTGCCAAGGCTGCATTTTCAAAAACTTCTTTCAGACTTTTGCCGTAAGCTTCGAAAGCTACATCTGCTGTTACTGCTTTCTCCAAGAATTTGAACTTACTTGCAAACTTTGACTTTACTGCTTTCAAAGCCATACTTAAGCTGAAAAAGGCATAGCCTAATTAAATTTGCGTGACTACTAAGGGGATTTTATTGCTATATGCGAAGCAACGTCGCATTTAAAAAACCCTTCCTGATTATCAGAGCTAAGCCGGCGTCGGATAGCTCGGTATTCCGCTCGCCCTGAGAGCGAGTGCCGCTCTGCGGTTTGCAGGTTCAAATCCTGCCGCCGGCGTAAAACTTTATAAAAGCAGGATTTCGGTTCCATAACATGAAAACCAAGAAAGTTGGCTCAACAGGAAGATGGGGCGCAAGATACGGCCTCAAAATTAGAAAGATGGTTCTTGAAATTGAACGCTTGCAGAAATGCAAGCACAAATGTCCATTCTGCTTTAAATTCACAGTCAAGAGATTAGCATCAGGAATCTGGTATTGCAAGCACTGCGAAGTAAAATTCGCAGGCAGGGCTTATGAGCCAGGAATCACAGGAAAACCAATGCTGGACGTGCCAGCCGCACTCTTAGAAATCGAAAGACAGAAAGAGGAGGCAAAAGAAAATGTATAAGTGCTTTGAATGCCAACACGCATTGACTGCAAAAGACATTGAAAAGAGAATAATTTGCCCATACTGCGGTTCTAGAATTGTACTAAAGACAAGACCTGAAACCTTGAAGAAAGTCAAGGCGCGCTAATGTTTATAGCTAAGTTACAGATTGAATGTTCTGAAAACGAACTGGAAGCTTATTTCAACGCCCTCAAGCCCGAGGAAGGCTTTAAAACAGAACGCTCCAGCTATAAATTAAAGAAAGAAAAGGGCAAACTCATAATTGATATCGAAGCCCAAGATGCTACTGCTTTCAGAGCAGTTACAAACACTCTTTTGGGTTTGATACAAATAGTTGCGAAAACTATAGGAGAAGCAAAACATGGCTGAAAGACAAATTTCCAAGGCGACACAAGAAAAACTTGCTGAATTGCAATTATTGCAGCAAAGACTTTCTCTGTTTAGCGCACAAAAGCAGCAATTCCAAATGCAATTGGCTGAAGTTGAAAATGCTCTTGCTGAACTCGTCAAAGCAAAACCGCCAATCTACAAAATGGTCGGTGAACTTCTGATAGAAAAGAAACCTGACGAATTGAAAAAAGAATTGGAAGAGCACAAGGTAGAGCTTGACATCCGAGTAAAAAGCCTGGACAAGCAGGAATCAAAGACCAAAGAGTCTGCACTTTCATTGCAAAAGGAAATCAGCGCAGAACTGAAGTAAATGGAATTTAACAAGATTCCACTTTTTTTCACAATTGTCTTGTCTGGAATAATTTTGTATTTCTCAATAGTGCCCTTACAAGGCGCGGGAGCCTTCGGAGATAAAAGTCTGCATATGTTCGCATTTTTTGTACTTACCACACTAATTTATTTTTCAATCCACAAAAACAAATGTGCCCTACCGAATGCAATATTAGTGGCTCTTGTTTATGGCATAATGATAGAAATCATTCAATCAGGCATACCGGGGAGAGTGGCTTCACTCTCCGATGTGATGGCTAACATCATAGGCTCTGCAGTCGTAATTGCAGTACATGAGAGCAAACATGAACTTGAAAACTTGGCTAAAAGGTAGCGTATTGCTGCTGGCGCACGTAGGCGACATGGATGCATGTGCAAGCTTTGTAGCTTTTGAAGAGCTAGCTAAAAAAATCTCAAAAGCCAAACTGGAATTCGCGGTTTCAGGCCTGCTGAACAAAGACGGGGAGAAAATTCTGAATTTGTTTGGATTGAGGGCAAAAAAGCTTTCAGATATAGAAACAGAAAATTTCCAAAAATTAGTGTTAGTCGATACATCAGAAGATCTGGCAAAAGACGTCATTGCAAAATTCAAAGACCATCTTGTTTTGGACCATCACGTACAAACTAAAGAATTCTCATATGCAGTTTCAACAACAGAAATAATCTATGACCTATTCAAGAAAAACAAAGTAAAAATTTCTGAAAAAGCTGCAAAAGCAATCACCTATGGAATAATTTCTGATACTAGAGGTCTTAGATTTGCAAAAAACAAGACTTTTGCGATTCTGAGTGACATTCTGACTGAGAACAAACTGGATTACCAGAAATTACTCGAAGAAATTGCCGAAGAGACGCATCCTGATGAGAAACTTGCCTGGCTGAAAGCCGCGCAGAGACTGCAGGTACATGAAATCGGCAACAAAATTCTCATTGTGTCAACAGTTGGCGGGTTTGAAAGCTCTGCAGCTTCAAAATTAATGGCTCTTGGTGCTGACGTTGTTTTAGTAATCTCGCACAAAACGAAGGAAACGAGAATTGTTGGCAGAGCAAAGTCACCATACAATCTGGCTGAAGTTTTCCAGACTGTTGCTTCTGAGGTTTCAGGAACTGGCGGAGGCCATCCTGGCGCAGCAGCAATGAACTTTCCGCCCGAAAAAGAGAAAGAAGCCCTTTCAAAGGCAATCAAACTCGTCAAGGCACAAGGCTTATAAGATAATTATATTAGCGTTCTATTCTAACGAGGTGTAACGCTTGCTAAGTAAAGAGGTTGTGAAAATGGCAGACCTAACAGAAGTCAATGAATTGCTTGATGCTCTGAAAGCTGATTCTTCAATTTCAAAAAACGTGCGCGAGATTCTTGAAAACATCAGAGATGACTTGCAAGCAGGCGAAGTCGCGATGAAAATTGATGCCGCTTTGCAGAAAGTGGAAGATCTTAGTTTAGACCCAAACTTGGGCCCCTACACAAGGACACAAATCTGGAGTCTCACAAGTTTGCTTGAAAGTGCCAAGAAGTAATTAAGTCTATATTGTAAGCAATTACTAAAATTTCTAATTATCTTTTTGAAAAAAATTTCGTCTATTTACTGCGATTACAAAAACTTTATATTTGAGTGTAAAAATCACATAGTAACAAATTTCATTATAATGAAATGAAGGAGAAAAAATGGTATGGGGTTCTATTAAAAAAAAGCTTAATTCGATGTTTAGCTCAGAAAGTGGCGTGGAGCTTGGAGAAGACTATGTAGAGCTTGAGGCTGACCTTAAGAATCAGCCCTCAAAAGTTTTGGTAAAGCCATTCACTTTGGCCAAATATGATGATATCAAAGGCGTTCTGAATGCTATAAGAGAAGGCAATACTATCAGCATATTGAATATTGGCCCATTAAAGGAAAAAGACATAACCGAATTGAAGCGCTCAATTGACAAGATAAAGAAGACCGTTGAAGCAAATGAAGGCGACATAGCAGGCTTTGGAGAAAACTTCCTGGTTGTAACGCCAAGCTTTGCTAAAGTAGAGCGCGGCACTTCTGAGCCTACAGCAGAGGGGCAAGAGCCCACGGTTGAAGGCACTGAAGAGCTTTAACAAAAGTCTTTTATACTCTTTTTTCTATTTCTTTATTATATTAGGAGGTAAATATGGTATTGGATCCTGGTGAAATAGTACTTTGGGCCACGGTATTTGGCTTGTTAATAGGAGTAATTTGGAGTCTCAAATACATCGTCATTATAGACAGAAGAATCGAACGCGTTGAAGCACATCTTGACAAGCTGTTGCATAGGGTGGAAGAACAGCACGAACTACTAAAACGCAAACTGAGATAAAGTTTGATTTATTTCTATGAAATATTTATTTCACTTGTCGGGAGAATCTTACGAGCTTGCGCTTGCTGAGCTTGGAGCACTTTTTGAAGCTCAGAATTCGAAATTCAAGATGGTTTCTAAGAGGCTTCCAATAATAATAGTGGAATCTCAGGCATCTGAAAAAGACATAAAGAAAATTTCAGAGCGCTCAGCTTTGCTCAGACATTCAGGCATCTTGATTACATCTTTGAAAACCCTATATATTAAAGACCTTGACAAAATTGACTGGAGTTTTGTAAAACAGCCTTACTGTGTTCGTGTTGAAGATCTGACCGGCCTGGAATCCCCAGATATTGAAGGTCGCCTGGCTTCGCCAATCTGGTGGTATATTGTTAGAACAAAAAAGGGCGTAGAACCTGAAGTCAGTCTCGAAAATCCAAAAACGGTAATTCAATTCTTTATTGATGACAAAATTTCGCACATAACGAAATTAATCTGGAAATCTGAGAAAGGACGCTTTAAAGAAAGAGAACCGATGAAGAAACCGGCTTTTCACCCTACTGGCCTGAAGCCTAAATTAGCAAGGCTTCTTGTGAATTTATCAAGGGTAAGAGAAAAAGAAACTTTACTTGATTCTTTCTGCGGAACTTCAAGCACGTTGATTGAAGCCGCTCTTATTGGCATGAAAACTGTTGGCGTTGATATGGACAATAAAATGATTAATGCCAGCAAGACAAACCTTGACTTTTATCACATCAAAGATTACAAATTAATTGAAGGAAATGCTTTGCAATTGGAAAAGAATTTTATTCCTAACTCGGTAGATGCAATTGCAACAGACCCGCCTTACGGCCGAAGCTCGAGAGTCGGCGCTCCAAATCTCAGAGCATTATATGGTGGATTCTTAAAATCCGCATACATCGTTTTGAAAAAGAACAGATACGTTGCAATGCTATACCCGCATTATGTAAAAATAGATAACCTGGTTAACAAAAAGCATTGGAAGACGGTCAACACAGGTTCAATTTATGTGCATTCAAGCCTCACAAGAAAAGTTCTAGTTCTGCAAAAGCGTTAACCTTTAAATCCGCAATTTCTGAGTTTATTTATGGCAAAATTCACGCCTGAGCAGCTCAAGAAATATCAGAAATCAGGTTACCGAGTAATTGGTAAGCACAAGCATACTGGAGTTGAAGTCTGCAGGTGGGCAAAATCAAGAATGCGTGGCGGCAGGAATTGCTACAAATCCATTTATGGAATTGATAGCCACCGCTGTGTTCAGATGTCTCCTACTTTGAATTTTTGCAATCTAAGCTGCCAGTGGTGCTGGCGCACGTTCAGGCCCGGAAGAAAGAAATCTGCGATAAAATGGGATATGCCTGCGGAAATTGTTGATCTTTCAATAGAAGCGCAAAGAAAACAATTATCTGGTTTTGGCGGAAACGAAAAAACAACAAAGAAAATATTGCAAGAAGCCATGAATCCAAAGCACTTTGCAATATCTCTGGATGGCGAACCTACTTTCTATCCTAAGATTATTGAATTGATTAAGGAAATAAAATCTAGAGGTTTTACGGCATTCTTAGTTACTAATGGCACAACTCCAAATAAATTGAAAGAGATGCTGAAAAAGAATGTTGTGCCCACTAATTTGTATATCAGCGTTTACGGCCCGGATGAAGAAACTTTCTACGAGGGAACTTGCTGTAAAACTCCAGGACTCTGGAAAAAAGTTCTCGCGTCTTTGAAATTATTTCCAAAATTTGAGAAAAAAGGCTGCAGAACTGTTTTTCGAATAACTGCAGTCAAAGACTTGACTCTGAAAAATCCTGAGAAATTTGCTTCTTTGATTAAATCAGCAAAGCCGATGTTTGCTGAGGTCAAAGGCTATGCCTGGCTTGGCGAATCCAGGAAGAGATTAGAACAAAAGGCAGTCCCAAGAATGCCAGAACTTGAAGCCTTTGCAGACAAGCTCATAAAGCTTACAGGTTATAAAATCAGGCATAAGGACTCTGTAAGCAGAGTTGTGATTTTGACAAGAGATGAAAAAGACCATAACAATATGTCCCAAATGCAATAGCCCTGATATCAGACAAGAAACTTCGATTTCGGGCTGGCTCCTGCCAGAAAGCTGGACATGTGACAAATGCGGCTACACGGGAATTCTTGTAAAAGAGATAGACCTTGATGAGCAAGGTTTAAAAGAATAAGTTTTAGTGTCCATATTGAAAAATGGGATTCGTCTTCACTAACGGAAGTGCTCAGCATTTGAAGCATTTTAATCAGACGAATTTCGACATAGACGAATCTGATTTGGAGAACATAGTTAAGAAAACTAGGTCTTTGCCTGCCACTCTTGCCGAACAGCTAACTGCGGTTTTCTTCCCTGATTTGCATGAACACTTACAGAAATCATATGTTTACGAGCTTCTGTTACATGAAGCTAAGAAAAACGGCGAAATCGACTTGAAAAAAGCAAAGTCCGCTGTTAAAAATCTGCAAAAAGTCGTAAAGGAAAATAACCTGCCATTTTCTGTTGTAATAAAGGGAGAAGATGAGCCTTGTGAATTTGCACTAAAATACACCGGGAATACTAAATCGAAAAGAGATTCAGTGGATTTCCTGGATGCATGTATGATTGGCTCATGCCTGCACAATAGTCTTCCAAATTTTGATTATGAAAGCCTGCTGAAAACAGGCCACACAAGTCTTTGGACTCATCCACGAGATTTGGATTCTGATGAATCTGGACTTGAGGGCGACACAGGTAACAGCAAAATTTCTGGAAAAACTGAATTCGTAACTCTTCAAGAGCCAGATGGAAAACCTTCCAGAAAATTAGACATAGAATCTGATGACTCAACTTTAGATTCTGGTGGCGGGCGAACAGATGCTCTGGCTAAAGTCAAAGAGGAGATGCTGCAAGTCGAAAAGAACGAGCAGAAGATTGCGGCACCAGAATCCTGGTATGATAGGCATATCCGAGGCCCTGAAGTTCTTGCAGTAGCATTAGTTTACCGAGATGGCAGGCCAGTTGACTATGTTGTCAAGAGCGAGCCTGTCCAAGTAGAAACAAAAGCCACGCCAAAGAAATGGATGCGCTCTACAGACATAGAAGAAACAAAGAAAGCTATTGAAAAAGAAAGCGAAGGCAAAAGGAAAAAATTCGCAAAAGCAGAAGAAGAGCTGCAGCGTTCAGATGTTGTTGGCAGCATGCTCACAGCACTTTCTGGTTTTGTAAAGGAAGCTTACTCCATGGGCGATGAAGCTTCTGAGGAATTCAAGGAGCTAAAAACCAGCACGTCCCAAATTGTCAGAGTTCAGGGAAAATATGCAGACTTGCTTGTAAGATACAAGCACAGGAATGAAACAATTGGCGGGTTAGAAGCTGTCATGACTGATGCTATTGAAGAAATAGAAAAAAACTATTCGCCAGACCTTGTTGATTGGGATGGCAACAGCTCTAAATTCACAGGCATAGTTGATCCTGCGCTTGCGAATATTGAGAAATTATTATATAAAAATCAAGTCAAGAAATGGGGAAAAAGAGCGCTTGCCGTTGGCGCAGCTTTAATGCTGCCTGCTCTTGGATACCTAGCGTTGTACAAACCGCCAGTAAAGCCACCCGTACGGCACGCTCCAGAGCTTGCTTACATTCAAGACATCAACATAACTGCAGGCGAACCTCTAAAGATAAATTTAGCGGGTTTTGACGCTGACAACGACTCTCTTGAATATAATATAGTGTTTTTGAAGAATGGAACTGCTTTGCCTGTTGACAAAGTAACTGGAAAGCTATACTTGCCAGCAGTTCCTTCAGCATGGCTTGGCACTAATATTTTGAATGCGAGCATTAAAGAAAAAACAAAGTATGGTTTAAGCGCATTCAGGCATTTCAATTTGACAGTTTTACCAAGAGTGGTAAATCATCCTCCGGAAATAACCGATGCGTCACTGGAGAAAACTGGTTTGTATACATACTTGCTGAGAGCTAATGCAAGTGATATCGATGGCAAAGTTGGTGGCATAGAAGTTACTAGAAACGGAAAGAAATTTGCAACAAACAATTCTGGCGAGCTGGAAACAAAGCTGGATTTGTCAAACTTGGTCTTAGATCCTCAAAACAAATTTGATATCTGGGCCTGGGACGCTTTCAATGCATCCCTGCACTCAAATTCAACAGCTTTGTGGCTAAATCTGACTTCGGTTCCAGAAATTAAACTAAACCAGACTTCACAAAAAAATGACACAATAAACTTTGCAGTTGATTATTTTGATTTTGCAGACCACGTACACCAATTGGAAGTTGGTGTAAAAGATACCGGCATCAAAACCATAATTCCAATTAACAAAAAAATGGGAACTGTTTCCGGCTCTCTTAATTTAACAGAGTTGTTTGGAAATAAAACTCTTGAATTCAAAGCAACTGATGACGCTGACCTAGCGTCAAACGTAATTGAAAAAAACGTTACGTTGCAAAATGATCCTTCAGTACTGAAAGTTGAATACAAAGCCGAAGGCGGAGACATCTGGAATTACACAATAAATGTCACAGATGTGGATACAAAAATTACTGATGTCGCGCTGAATGTTAACACGCCGACACCAATAACAAAAGAAGATACTCCAAACTCACAACAGGTATTAATCAAAGGCAAAATGGACTTATCTGAAACACTGCCCGGAAATTATGTTTCAAAAGTCACTGTAAAAGATAACGCGAGCGCTGAACAAACCAATGAGGCTACTGTCAAAGTTCTGAATGACAGAGCCACCGTTATCTATAATGTAACTCCTGACCAGCCAAGCAATGATTTCAACTGGACAACTTCAATACTCGATAAAGATACAAAACTGGTTAGCTTTAACATGTTAGTAGAGCGCGAAGATAAAACCGAGACTCTT
>Ga0315286_10001768_pt1 | contig 19791 bp, 16 predicted proteins | sample YL17G10_0_MG_FD_205038 | JGI IMG/M metagenome (GOLD analysis project Ga0315286, IMG submission 205038) | Sediment microbial communities from Yellowstone Lake, YNP, Wyoming, USA - YL17G10_0 | ecosystem: Environmental > Aquatic > Freshwater > Lake > Sediment | place: USA: Wyoming | collected... | reverse complement strand
CATTCCCGACAACCTTGCCGACATGGCGTCGTACGCCGTCGAAGACCTGCTCCTGGCCCTGGCGCCGGGCGTCGACCTGGCCTCATCCTATACGAACTCCGGCATGGTCCAGTTCGTCGAGAAGCTCAACTGCGTGGTCTTCCTGGCGACCGGCAAGCCCGCGAAGGCCTTTGTCGTCAAGTGACCGGATTGGGAGGCGCGCTGCCATTGAGGAAGACGCTTCTGCTGCTCGGAGCCCTGGCCGGCCTCGCGCCAACCCTGGCCGCCGGTGAGCCGCCCAAGGCGGCTGACTCCACGGCGATCCTCGACCTGGAGCGCGGCTCCTTCGTGGGCTTCGCCCGCTGGAAGACGCCGTCGGTGGTGGCCAAGGACGGCAAGCCGATCATCGCCACTCCGGACATCCCGCTGGGCTGGCCGCTCTCGGCCGGCGCCAGCGAGAAGAGAATTTACGTGGGCGACCTGTATAATCGCCGGGTGGTGCGGGTGGACAGGAAGTTCGCCGCCGAGGAGACCTGCGAGATCAGGTGAAAGAGGAGGCGCCCATGAGAACCGTTGTCGCGACCCTGACGCTGCTGCTGGCCGCCCCCGCGCTGGCCGGGGAGGTTTCCTTCAGCGCCAAACCCTCGGCTTCGAAGGACGGCGACAAGATCAAGATCAGCTTCACCGTCTCCGCTCCCACCGACGTGGAGGTGGCCGTCCTGGGCGCCAAGGGCGAGGTGGTCCGGAGCCTGGCCGCCGGAGTGCTCGGCGCCAAGACCCTGCCGCCTGAGCCGCTCAAGCCGGGCCTCTCCCAGACCCTGGAGTGGGACGGCGTCACCGGCGACTGGGGCAAAAAGGCGGAGGGCGGCCCGTTCAAGGTGCGCGTCCGCGCCGGGATGGGCGTCAAGTTCGGCCGGATGGTCGGCGACAGCCCGTACAACTTCTACGAGATGTTCTGCGGCGGCATGGTCGTGGACCAGAAGAACGGCGACCTCTACTACCTGGCCAAGCGCGGGCGCGACGCGCATCTCTTCTGCCTGCGGGTCTTCGACCGGACCGGCAAGTACCTCCGGGAGATCATGCCCTACCCGGCGGCGCTCGACGCCAAGAGCCGCGAGGTCTACGGCTCGCTCCCGGTCCCGGGCTCGGAGACCCCGGCGCCGCTCAACCGCATGAGCATCTGGCCGGTCTTCTACCCGGTGATCTCCAAGGGCGGCGGCGAGGGCGTCAAGCTCATGGCCATGCACCCGGCCGAGCCGGACACGCTGCTGCTCACCGACGAGTACTTCGGGTCCGTCTGGCGGGTTCGCAAGACCGACGGCGGGGCGGGCACGCCCTTCGAGGAAGGCCTCTGGAATGCCGGCCAGGTGCCCGGCGGGTACGGCCGGGTCGGGCCGGTGATGGGCGCCATCTCGCCGGACGGCAAGGCCATGTACTTCGCCGGCTACTGCAGCACCGCGCCCAAGGGCCAGAAGCTGAACCCCAAGTGGCCGGATGGACGCATCTACCGGATGGAGCCGGGCAAGGGCAAGACCGCGACCTTCGCGGACGTAGCGTTGCCGGAGAGCTGGCGCCCGGCCGAGGAGCCCTGGGCCACCCCGGCCAACGGCATCCAGGCGCTGCACGGCATCGCCGTGGACAAGGACGGCAACGTGCTGGTCTGCGACGCGGCCGGCGGCAAGGTGCGGGTCTTCTCGCCGGACGGTAAGGAGTCCGGCGCGATAGACGCCCCCGGCGCCTACGTCGCCGTGCCGGACCTCAAGAGCGGCGCGCTCTACGTGCTGACCCGCGCGGCCCTGCGCGACCGCAAGCTGGGGGCCAACGCGCTGGTCAAGTACGAGAGTTCCAAGCCGGGGGCCAAGGCCGTGGCCACGCTGCAGCTCGGGCGCGGCGGCGTCTGGCTGGCCGGGGACTTCAGCGGCCCGGCGCCGCAGCTTTGGGTTGCGGACGCGCCGGCGCCCTACACCCCGGAGATCGCCCGCGGCAACCTGCTGCGCATCGAGGAGAAAAACGGCAAGCTGGAGCTGGCCGAGGACCTCGCCGAGCGCGGCAAGAACGCCGCCGGCTTCGCCATGCGCATCGACGTGGACCCGGAGACGGACTTCGTCTACATCAACAACGGCTGGAGCGAGACGCGCCGCTACAGCGGCCTGACCGGGGAGTTCGCCGGCAAGCTCGGCAAGAGCGGCCAGCCCGAGATGATCCTCGGCTCGGAGCTGTGCGTCCGGCGCGACGGCATGGTCTACGTGTCCGGCGGGGCCGGCTACGCCGGGCCATGGTCGCGGCTCAACCGCGACCTGTCCCCCGCGCCGTTGGCCGACGGGCGCAAGGAGTTCGCCGACCGTTACGGCAAGATGGGCGGCGGCTACTTCGGCAACCAGGGCTCCTGCGTCACGCCCGACGGGCGCCTCTATTTCAACGGCATGTTCAGCTTCCGGATCAACGCCATCTTCGAGGTCAACCCTGACGGCGACCCGGGCCGTTGCCCGCGGCTGACCGACTTGCTCGCCGCCAAGCCCGCGGCCGGCGGGTTCAAGGGCGCGCTGATCGGTTCGGTCCAGGACCAGTCCGGCGGCCTGGAGGTTGACCAGCAGGGCTGCCTCTACGTGGGCCTCTGTGTCCAGGTCCAGGGCCACGAGTTCCCCGCGGAGCTGGCCAAGGTGCGGGGCATCGGCGCGGTGGTCAAGTTCGGCAAGGACGGCGGGGCCATGCTCCCGGACCCGGAAAAGGTCAAGCCCGGGGCGAAGTACGAGTGCTACAAGAACCCGCCGCTGACCATGCCCGAGAAGATCGGCCCGGGGTTGGCGGCGGTGACCGGCGACTACTGGGCCGCCGGATACCCGGGCAAGAAGCTCCTGGAGGGCGCGCTCAAGGCCTACCCGCTGCTGGCGCCCTTCAGCTACGAGGGCTGCGCCTGCCAGACCCCGCGCTTCGAGGTGGACGACTACGGGCGCTTGTACATCCCCAACGCCTACACCTGCTCGGTGCGGGTGGTGGACAACGAGGGCAACGAGATCACCCGCTTCGGCAGCTACGGCAACTTCGACAGCCCGCCGCCGGAGAGCGTTGCACCCGGCTCGCCGGCTGAGACCTCGGCTGCGCCCAAGGATAAAGCACCCAAGCCGGAGATCCCCCTGGCCTACCCGGTGGCGGCCAAGGCATCCTTCAAGCACATCTACGTGGCCGACTCGGCCAACCGCCGCGTCGTCCGCCTAGACCCCACCTGGAAGGCCGAGGAGACCTGCGAGGTGCGATAGAGCCCGGTCAGGAGTTGACGTTGCGCCACGCGCCGGCGAGCTCCGGCGGCGGTGCCGGCGAGAAGACCTTGGGGCTCGCCGTGATCTCGGAGAGGCGCCACTGGCCGCACCCGGCCAGGTCCTCGATCAGCGCGCACGCGCGGAAGTCGTAGTGCGCCAGGAGCGGCTCGACCCCCGGGGCGCCCGCCAGCCTGGGCAGCGTCGCCCAGACGCCCGGCGCCCGCGCCGCCAGCAGCCACTCCAGGGCCCCCGCGCTGAGGTCGGGCAGGTCGCAGGCCGCAACCAGCCACGAGGCCCACGGCGCCCAGCGCATCGCCGAGAGCACCCCGGCCATCGGCCCCTCCACCCCCGGCGCGTCCGGCAAGCGCGGGCAGAGCGCCAGGCTCTCCGGAACCTCCCCGGCTCCGGCGATTACCACCTGCCGGGCCAACGGACGGAGCAACTCCACGGTGCGCTCCAGCCAGGTCCGGCCGTCCTTGGTGAGCAGATGCTTGGGCCGGCCCATCCGCCGGCTCCGGCCACCCACCAGCACGCAGCCGAAGACTGCGGGCTTGCGCCACTGGTCGGGGAGCCAGTCGGCCAGGAGCGCGCTCACCGCGGCCAAGCGATCCGAGTCCCAGGGCAGCGCCGCCAGGACCCCGGGGACGCCGGCGGGCGGGGCGCTCTCCCCGGCCCCGAGCAGCCAGACCTTGGCCAGCGCCGTGTCCTTGTGGCCCTCGACCAGCACTAGGTCGTAGCGCCGGGCGAGCCCCGAAAACTCCGCGGGAAAGGGTCCCGGCCCCTTTCCCTGATGGCCGCGGGACAAGTGCTCCTCGGGGGAGCTCAGGAAGACGTCCGCGCCGGAGCGGAAGAGCCGGTCGCTGTCCTTCCCGGGGCGGTCGAGCTCCAGGCCGTGGACGTCGTGCTTGACGACCGCGACGGAGAGGCTCTGCGCGCCGAGCCGCGGGACAAGCGCCTCCAAGAGCGCGGTCTTGCCCGAGCCGCTCCAGCCGCAGATGCCGAGGATGGGGAGATCAGCGAGCACGGGGCGCTTCCGACGACCGGCCGCAGTCGCCCGGGTCGCCGCGGAGCTTGGCCAGGCCGTGCTCCAGCGCCGGGAGAATGGCCTCCAGGTTCTCGACCGCGGCGCGCTCCGAGCCGGGCAGGTTGACCACCAGCGTCGAGCCGCGCATTCCCGAGACCCCCCGCGAGAGCATGGCGTGGGGGGTCTTCGCCAGCGACGCCATGCGCATGGCCTCGCCCAGCCCGGGCGCCAGGCGCTCCAGCACCTCGCGGGTGGCCTCGGGGGTCACGTCCCGCGGCGCAAAGCCGGTGCCTCCGACGGTGAGCACCAAGTCTATCGAATGGCCGTCGCAGTAGTGCGCCAGCCGCTTGGCGATGACCTCCCGCTCGTCCGGGAGGATCTCCTGGCCATAGACGTGCGCGCCTAAAGCCCTGCCGAGGCGCTCGGCCACTGCCGGCCCGGCGGTGTCCCGGGCCTCGCCGCGCGAACACCGGTCGCTGATGGTCAGGACCACGGCCTGGAAGCGCTCCCGGGGCACGGCCGCCAGGACCTCGGCGGCGTCGCCGGCCCGCACCGTCCCGCCGGCAGTCACCCGCGCGAAGAGCCCCAGCCGGGGCATGATGCAGTCGCCGGTGACGCGCCCGATCGCGCAGGCCGAGTGGCAGACCTTGCCGATCTGGGTGATCGTGAGGGTCGCGTCCCGGCCGAGCCGCAGCCGCGAGCCCAGCCCCAGCGCGCCCAGGTCCAGCCCGGAGAGCACCACGTTCTCAGCGAAGTCGCCGGGGACCAGGTTCGGCAGGCCCTGCCGGCGGACCCGCTCGACGTCCTCGGCGGCCAGCAGGCTCACCTGCCGGTGCCAGTCGCCGGCGTGGGCGTCGCCTTCCAGGCCGTGGCCGGCGCGGAAGACTGCCGAGTCGGCCGGGCGCTTGCGCTCGCCCTTCTTCCCGCCGGTGCAGAGCGCCTCGACGCGGCCCACTAGCCGCCCCTCCGCCGCCAGTGGCCCGACTCCCCGCCGCGCTTCTCGATGAGCCGGATCGGGCCGATCTCGACGCCCTTGCCCGCGGACTTGACCATGTCGTAAAGGGTCAGCGCCGCCACCGCCGCGGCAACCAGGGCCTCCATCTCCGCGCCGGTCCGCTCCCGGCACCCGACGCGGGTTTCGATCCGGACCCGCCGGCCGGCCATCTCGGCCTCGGCCTCGACGACGTCGAGGGCCAGCGGGTGGCACATGGGGATGAGTTCGCCGGTGCGCTTGGCGGCCATGATCCCGGCCAGCCGCGCGGTCTCCAGCACGTTGCCCTTGGCGACCGCGCCGGTCTGGCGGAGCAGCCGGGCCGCCGCGGCGCCGAGCGTCACCCAGGCCTCCGCGCGGGCGAACCGGGCGGTCGCCGGCTTGGCGGAGACGTCCACCATCCGCGCTCCGCCGCGGGGCGAGACGTGCGAGAACCTCGGCGCTGGCTTCTTCACGGCGCCCACCCTCAGCCTCCCACCGCCACCATCGGCTGGGGAGTGCGGAACCCCGCGCGGAGGCGCTTGCTGCTGAGCGCGTCGGCCACCACCCCAATCAGCCCCTGGCGGCACGAGTCCGAGTCGTCGCGCAGGAACTCGCGGACGCTCGGGCCCTCGCCGCGGGCCAGGCACCCGATCACCTGGCCGGTGCTGGTCAGCCGCAGCCGGCGGCAGCCGGCGCAGAAGGGCTGGGTCTCCGAAGCGATGAAGCCGACGGTCCCGCGCCGGCCGGCGCCGTCGTCGGCCAGGAACTCGCGGCTGCTCTGGCCCGGCTGGCGCGGGAGCGCCCGGAGCTCAAAGGCCTCGGCCAGCCGCGCGCGCACTTGCGCGGCCGGGACGAAGCGCTCCGCGAAGAACCGCCGCGCGCAGCCGATGGGCATCAGCTCCAGGAAGCGGATGGCGCAGCCGCGACCGAGCGCGAAGCGCGCGAGATGGACCACCTCGCGGTCGTTGAGGCCGCGCAGGACCACGGCGTTGAGCTTGACCGGGGCCAGGGCCGCGCGCCGGGCGGCCTCGATCCCCTCGACCACCAGCCCCGGGTCCCCGCCACCGCAGATGGCGGCATAGGTCCGCGGGTCCAGGCTGTCCAGGCTGACGTTCACGCGGCGGAGCCCCGCGCGCCGGAGGTCCGCGGCCATGGCCGCCAAGAGCCGCCCGTTGGTGGTCAGCGCCAGGTCGGGCGCGCTCTCGCCGGCGAGCATGGCGATCAGCTCGGCGAGGCCCCGGCGCACCAGCGGCTCGCCGCCGGTCAGGCGCACCTTGCTGAGCCCGAGCTCCTCGCCCAAGACGCGCACGAAGCGGGCGATCTCCTCGAAGGTCAGGATTTCACTGCGGCCCCTCCGAACCACGCCGCCCGGCGGCATGCAGTAGAAGCAGCCGAGCTGGCAGCGGTCGGTGACCGAAATCCGCAGCGAGACCGGGCCGGCCCGGGCGGCGCCGCTCACGGCAGCGGCCTCCAGGGACGGAACTCCACCATCGCGCCGGCGGCGAGCGCCCTCACCCCCGCGGGCACGGCGATGGCCCCGTCAGCCCGGCCGGCGGCGACCAGGTCCGCCGAGCTCCGCGACTCCACGGGCTCGACGGCCAACCCGCGCGGGCCCCAAGTTACGCGCGCCAGCACGAAACGCACCGGCCCGCCCTTGGAGGCCAGCGGCGCGGCCAACTGCGCCGGCAGGCGCCAACCGCACTCCGCGGCGGCCCCGGCCAGGCGGCCGATCGCGGGCAGCGCGAACTCGTAGAAGCCGGTCATGGCGCTCAAGGGATTGCCCGGCAGGCCGAAGACGTGCCGGTTGCCCGCCAGCGTGGCGTAGAGCAGGGGCTTGCCCGGCTTCATGGCCACCCCGTGGAAGCGCACCCGGCCGCCGATAGCCTCTACCGCCCGGCGGACGAAGTCATACTTCCCGACCGAGACGCCCCCGGTCAGGAGCAGGACGTCGTGGCCGGCGGAGGCGCGCCGCAGCCTGACGATCAGGGCCGCCAGGCGATCGGGGGCCGAGCCGCAGTCCACATCCGGGTAGCCCCAGGTCTCCAGGGCGGCGCGCAGCATCGGGCCATTGGCGTTCCGGGACTGGTGGGAGCGGACCCGCGCGCCTGGCGGGCGCAGCTCCGCGCCGGTCGCGAGCACCGCCACGCGCGGTCGGCGGAAGACCCGGACCCGGGCCTTGCCCACCGCCGCGCACACGCCGACCTGCATGGCGCCCAAGCGCGTCCCCTTGCCGAGGAGCAGGGCGCCCCTGGCCGCGTCCTCTGCGCGCCGGAGGATGTTGGCCCCCGGCTCGGCCGGCGCCTTGAAGGTGACCAGTCCGCCGCGCTCTTCGGTCTGCTCGACCATCACCACGCTGTCGGCGCCGGGCGGGACGTTGGCGCCGGTCAGTATCCGCACACAGGTCCCCGGCCGGACCCGCGGCCGCGCCGGGGAGCCGGCCGCGACCTCGCCGACGAGGCGCAGCCGGCGGGGGGCCTCGGCCAAGTCGACGGCGCGCACCGCGTAGCCGTCCATGGCCGAGCGGTCCGCCGGCGGCAGGTCGCGGTCGGCGCGGATGTCCTCGGCGAGACACGCGCCCCGCGCCGCACCCAGCTCCAGGACGGCGGGGCGCAACGGCCGAACCGTCCGGAGGATGAGGTCGAGAGCCTGCTGCGGCGCGATCATCAGCGTGCGCTTCCTGTTCCGCCGGCGGTCAGCGGCCTGCCGGCTCGCCGGCAACCGCTTTGATGATGGCCTGGACCCTGGCCTGCTGCGCCCTGCTGCCCGTGTATGGGGAGCGGCCCTCGAAATCGGCCCTGGCGATGCGCGCGTCGAAGGGCAGGACCCCGAGGATCGGCAGGCCCGCCAACCGCGAGGTGATCATCCTCAAGTTGGTGCCCGGCCGCAACTTGTTGACGACCACCCCCAGCCGCGGGATGTGAATCTCGCCGGCCAGCCGCTTGATGGCCAGGGCGGTTTGCAGGCTCTGCTGGCCCGGCTCGACCACGATGATCATCATGGAGACGGCCCCGGCGGTGGCCCGGCCGAGGTGCTCGATGCCCGCCTCCATGTCCAGGATGACGACTTCGCCCGGCGCCAGCAGCAGGTGGGTGACCAACGCCTTCAAGAGCGCGCTTTCCGGGCAGATGCAGCCCGCCCCGCCCTTGGCCACCCCGCCGAGGGTCAAGAGGCGCACGCCGCCGACGGTCCGGCTGAACTTGTCGGGCAGGTCGTGCACGTCGGGGTTGAGCTTGAAGTAGGAGCCGTAGCCCTGCTCGGAGCCGGTGCGCTCGCGGATCAGCTCGCGCATCTCGCTGATCGGCACCGGGCGCTCCTCGGGGGGGATGCCCAGGGCGCCGGCGAGGTTGGCGGTCGGGTCGGCGTCCACGGCGATGACCGAACGGCCGGCCTGGGCCAGGGTGCGGGCCAGCAGCGCGGCCAGGGTGGTCTTGCCGGTCCCGCCCTTGCCGGAAATCGCGATCTTCATGCCCTTGACCTCCTGCCGCGCCGCGCCGGCCGGGCGGCGGCGGCCTCCACCCGCGAGGGGTGGGTGTAGACGGTCACCTCGTCGCCGCGGACGAAGCCGCACAGGGTCAGGCCGAGCCTCCTGGCGAGCTCGATGGCCGCCGCCGTCGGAGCGCTGGCCGCGGCCACCAGGGGAAGGCCCGCCCTGGCCGCCTTGACGACCATCTCCAGGCTGATCCGGCCGGTGAGGAAGACGCCGGTCCCGGCCAGGGGCGCGCCCGAGAGCAGCGCCCAGCCCAGCACCTTGTCCAGGGCGTTGTGCCGGCCGAGGTCCTCGCGGAGGGCCAGCACCTGCCCGCGCGGGTCAAAGAGCGCCGCGGCGTGGGTCCCGCCGGTGCTCTCGAAAAGCGCCTGGCCCGAGCGCACCTTTCCAGGGAGTTGGTAGAGGACTTCCAGGGGAACTTTGATCGCGCCGGCAACCGGCGAGAGGCCGGCGACCAGGCTCTTCACGTCCGCCCGGCCGCAGAGCCCGCACGAGGAGTTCACCGCCAGGTTGCGCTCCGCGCCGCGGCCCGGCCCAGCCGCCAGGGTCACGCGCACCACGTCGGGGTCTTCCGGGCACTCGGCCAGCGTCTGGATGTCGGACGCGCCCCGGATCAGCCCCTCCGAGAAGAGGAAGCCGGCGGCCAGCTCCCGGTCGGCGCCGGGGGTGCGCATGATGGTGTAAGCCGCTCCGCCCCGGATCTCGATGACCAGCGGCGCCTCGCCGGCGACCACGCGGACCCGGCGGCTCGGTCCCGGCCTGCCCCGTCGGAAGCTGAGCACCTTGATCTCTTGTGTCTGCCGCAAGCTACTCCACGCTCCTCCGCTTTCCGGGGACAGGAACCGCTTCCCCCGCTTCGCTGGGGACTTCCGGTTCCTGTCCCCGGCGCTCAGGGCTTTCCCCCGGCCGGCTCAAGCCGGGCCGCGCAGCACTTGTACTCGGCGGTGGCCGTGACCGGGTCGAAGACGTCGTTGGTCACGACGTTGGCTGGCTCCTCCGCGAAGTGGAAGGGCATCCAGATGGTGTCCGGGCGGACCCGCTGGCCGACCGCCGCCAGGGCGGTCACCGCGCCCCGCCGGCTACGCACCGTCACCTGCTGGCCGTCGACGATCCCGTAGCGCGCGGCGGTTTCCTCGTGGATCTCCACGAAGTTGGCGGACTGCTTCTGGTTGGAGACCGCCACCTTGCGGGTCATGTTGCCGACGTTGTAGTGGTAGAGCGTCCGGCCGGTGGAGAGGATCAGCGGGAACTCGCCGTCGGGCTCCTCCTTCTGGGGCTGGAAGACGATGGGGTGGAAGAGCCCGCGGCCGCGGGTGAACTTGCCCTCGTGGAGGTACCTGGTGCCCGGATGATCCGGAGTCGGACAGGGCCACTGCAGGCCGCCGGACTCCAGCCGCGCATAGCTCATTCCCCCGTAGCTGGGGGTCAGCCGCGCGATCTCGTCGAAGATCTCCGCCGGGCCAGCATAGTTCATGGGGTAACCCAAGGCGCCGGAAACCAGGCAAAGGATCTGCCAGTCGGCCCGGGCCTCGCCCGGCGGCTCGACCGCCTTGCGGACCCGCTGGACCCGGCGCTCGCTGCAGGTGAAGGTGCCGTCCTTCTCCGCGAAGCAGGCCCCGGGCAGGACCACGTGGGCGAGCTTGGCGGTCTCGGACAAGAAGATCTCCTGGCAGACCAGGAAATCGAGCTTCCTGAGGTGGGCGATGACCTTGCCCTGGTTGGGCTCGGACATCACCGGGTCCTCGCCCATGATGTAGAGGGCCTTGAGCTCGCCGGTTCCGGCCCGCTCGATGAAGTGGGTGATCTTGCCGCCGGGATCCTCCGGGAGCCTGACGCCCCAGGCCTTCTCGAACTTCTCACGGCTGGCCGGGTCCTTCCAGTCCTGGTAGCCGGGCAGGCGGTGGGGCATGGCGCCCATGTCGCAGCCGCCCTGGACGTTGTTCTGCCCGCGCAAGGGGTTCACCCCGCTGGAGGGCTTGCCGATCTGGCCGCAGAGCATGGCCAGATTCGCCATGTTCTTGACGTTGTCCGTCCCGCAGGAGTGCTCGGTGATGCCGAGGGTATAGAAGATGGCGCTGGGACTGCCCTTGGCGTAGAGCTCGGCCGCCTGGCGGATGAGTTCGGCGTCCACGCCGCAGTACTGGGCGGCCTTCTCGACGGAATAGCCCCGGAGGTTTTCGCGGAAGGCCTCGAAGTTCTCGCCGCGCTCGGCGACGAACTTCCGGTCGTGGAGGCCCTGCTCGACGATGTGGCTCATCATCGCATTGACCAGCATGTTGTCGCTGCCCGGCCGGTGCTGGATGTGGATGTGGGCGTGGCGCGCCAGCCAGGTCTTGCGCGGGTCGCAGACGATCAGGGTCGCGCCGCGGCGCAGGGCCTTCTTCATCTCCAGGCCGACGATGGGGTGGGCCTCGGTGGCGTTGCAGCCAATGATGAAGAGCACCCGGCAGTCGCGGATCTCCCGGGTGCTGTTGGTCATCGCCCCGCTGCCGAAGGCGGCGGCCAGCCCGGCCACGGTGGGCGCGTGGCAGGTGGTGGCGCACTGGTCCACGTTGTTGGTCCCGGCCGCCGCCCGGGCGAGCTTCTGCACGAGATAATTTTCCTCGTTGGTGCAGCGGCAGGAGGACATGAAGGCGGCCGCCGTTGGGCCGTGCTTCGCGCGGATCTCGCGCAGGCGCCGGCCGACCAGCTCCAGGGCCTGCTCCCAGGAGGCCTTCTCGAAGGAATCGCCGCGGCGGACCAGCGGGTCGGTGAGCCGCTCGGGGGAGCCCACGAACTCGAAGCCGAAATGCCCCTTGACGCAGAGGTTGCCGTCGTTGATCGGCGAGCCCGGCCGGGCTTCGGCCCGGACGATCCGGTTCTTCCGGCGGTCGACCATCAGGTCGAAGGTGCAGCCCACCCCGCAGTAGGTGCAGGTGGTGCCCACCCGGGCGAGGTCCTTGGCGCGGCCGGCGCCCTTGGCGGCCTTCTCGCGCATCGCCCCGGTGGGGCAGATCCGGATGCACCCACCGCAGAGCTCGCAGTCGGAGGCGTGCAGCGGCCGGCCGTGGGCGGTGTTGACCTTCATGGTGATGCCCCGGCCGTCGAAGGTCAGCGCCGAGGCCATCTGGACCTCTTCGCAGAAGCGTACGCAGCGGCTGCAGCGCACGCACTTCTCGACGTCGTACTCGATGCCGCGGTTCTCCGAGGTGTAGTTGAGGGCCACCGGCTCCTTGTGCTCGTAGGCGCCGTAGAGCCACTCGGCGGCGCCATAGCGGTAGGCCAGGTCTTGGAGCGTGCAGTCGCCGTCGGCGTCGCAGGAGGCGCAGGCCACCCGGTGCTCGCTCAAGAGCAGCTCCAGGATGGCTTTGCGCCGCTCGGCGAGGTCCGGCGACTCGGTGATCACCACCATGCCCTCAGCCGCCCTGGTGGTGCAGGCCAGGACCGGCGCCTTGGAGGCATCGGTCAGATGCACCTGGCAGAGCCGGCAGGCGCCGGCCGGCTCCAGCCGCGGCTCGTGGCAGAGGTGGGGGATGGCAATGCCCTGAGCCAGCGCCGCCTCCAGGATCGTCTGCCCGGACTCGGCCTGGATCTCCCGGCCGTCTATGGTCAACCGGACCATCTGGCGTCCTCCTCGTTACTTCTTGGCGGCCTTCTCGCGTTCCAGGTCGCAGCGCAGGCAGCGCCGGGCCTCCTGGTTGGCTTCGGCAGCGCCGAGCGTCCCGAGGACCTCGGCGAAGGAGGCGGTGCGCTCGGCCAGCGCCGCCAGGGGCGGCCTGGGCCGGGCCGCGGCAGCCTCGCCTTCCACGGCGAAGCGCTGGCGCGAGAGCTTGAGCTGGTCGGGCAGCTCGCCCGAGCCGCCCAGCAGCCGGTCGATGGCCGCGGCCGCCCGCTGCCCGTCGCCGATGCCCTGGACCACCGAGGCGGGCCCGCGCGCGCAGTCGCCGCCGGCAAAGACCCGCTCCCGGCTGGTGGCCAGGGTCACCGGGTCGATCCGGTAGGTTCCCGACTTGGTCAGCTCCAGGTTCCAGGCGTTCTCGGTGCTCACCACCTGCCCAACGGCGCTGATCACCGTGTCGCAGGGGATCTCGAAGTCCGAGCCCGGCACCGGCACCGGGCGCCGCCGGCCGCTGGCATCGGCCAGGCCGAGCTTCATGCGCACGCACTTGAGGGCGCTGGGCGCGCCCTTCGACCCGGCAGCCAGCCCCACCGGCTGAACCAGGAACTCGAAGCGGATGCCCTCCTGCTCGGCCTCCTCGATCTCCTCGAGGTAGGCGGGCATCTCCGCGCGGGTCCGGCGGTAGACGATGGTGACCTGGCCGCCCAGCCGGCGAGCGACGCGGGCGGCGTCCACGGCCACGTTGCCGCCGCCGACCACCGCGGTACGCCCCAATCGCTCCGGGGCCTTCCCGAAGCGCCGGTCGCGCAAGAAGCGGACGCCATCGAGCACCCCCGGCGTGCGCGGGTCAATGCCCTCCAGCGGCTGGCCCTGGTGCGCGCCCACCCCCAGGAAGACGGCCTCGTAGCCGGCGGCGAAGAGCTCCTCCAGGCTCTTGACCCGCGAGTTGAGCTTGAGCTCCACGCCGGTGGAGAGGATGAAGTCGATGTCGCGCTGGAGGCGCTCGGCCGGCAGCCGGTACTCGGGGATGCCCACCAGGACCATCCCGCCCGGCTGGGGCAGCTCCTCGAAGACCGTGACCTGGTGGCCGAAGAAGCGCAGGAAGTAGGCGCAGGAGAGCCCCGCCGGCCCGGCGCCCACCACCGCCACGCGGTGCGGCGTCTGGCGCTGGCTCCAGGGCTCGGGCGGCCGCCAGGGCGCGGCCACCGCGTCGGTCACGTACCGCTTGATGTCGCGGATGCCCAGGGGCTCGTCCAGGTCGGTGCGCCGGCAGTATCGCTCGCACTTGCGGTCACAGACCCGGCCGCAGACCGAGGCGAAAGGGTTGCGCATCTGGACCACGGCCAGGGCCTCGGCGTAGCGCTCCTGGGCGGCCAGGGTCAGGTAGTCGGGCACGTCCACGCCGGCCGGGCAGGCGTGCAGGCAGGGCGCCTCGACCAGCGCCGGGCAGGCCGAGGCCCGGCAGTGCTTGAGGGTGATGTGCTCCAGGTACTCCTCGCGGAAGTGCCGCAGGGTGGAGAGCACCGGGTTGGGGGCGGTCTGGCCCAGGCCGCAGAGCGCGTTCTTCTTGACCTGGTTGGCGAGAATTTCGAGACGGTCCACGTCCTCGGGCTGGCCCTGCCCCGCGCAGATGCGCTCGAGGATCTCCAGCATCCGCTTGGTGCCGATCCGGCAGGGCGGGCACTTGCCGCAGGACTCCTTGGCGCAGAAGTCCATGAAGTAGCGGGCGATGTCCACCATGCAGGTGGTCTCGTCCAGGATGATCAGGCCGCCCGAGCCCATGATCGCCCCGACCTCCTTGACCGACTCGTAGTCGATGGGCAGGTCCAGGTACTGGGCCGGCACGCAGCCGCCGGAGGGCCCGCCCATCTGGGCGGCCTTGAAGGCCCGGCCCTTGAGCACCCCGCCGCCGATCTGGTGGACGATCTGGCGGAGGGTCGCGCCCATGGGCACCTCGACCAGCCCGGTGTTGTTGACCTTGCCGGCCAGGGCAAAGATCTTGGTGCCCTTGCTGCCCTCGGTGCCGAAGCCGCGGTACCAACCCACACCCTTCTCGATGATCAGGGGAACGTTGGCCAAGGTTTCGACGTTGTTGATCACCGTGGGCTTGCCCAGGTAGCCGCTCTGGACCGGGAACGGCGGCCGTGGCCGCGGCGCGCCCCGCCGGCCTTCCAGGGAGGCCAGCAGGGCGGTCTCCTCGCCGCAGACGAAGGCGCCGGCTCCTTCCCGGACGATGATGTCAAAGCTGAAGCCGGTACCCAGGATCCTGTCGCCGAGCAGTCCGGCGGCCTGAGCCTGGCCGATGGCGATCTTGGCGTTGCGGACCGCCAAGGGATACTCGGCCCGCACGTAGATGATCCCCTGCGACGCGCCGATGGCGTAGGCGGCGACGATCATGCCCTCCAGGATGGCGTGCGGCGTACCCTCCAGGAGGCTGCGGTCCATGAAGGCGCCGGGGTCGCCCTCGTCGGCGTTGCAGACCAGATACTTGGGCTCGCCCTTTTCGGCCCGGGCCAGCGCCCATTTCCGCCCCGTGGGGAAGCCAGCGCCGCCGCGGCCCCGGAGACCGGACCCGGTGATCTCCTCCACGACCTGGCTGGGAGTCAAGTCGGACAGCACCTTGGCAGCCGAGACATAGCCCCCATGGGCCACGTAGTCCTCCAGACTGGTCGGATCCAGGACGCCGTTGAGCCGGAAGACGAAGCGCTGTTGCCGGGCATAGAAGGGAACCTCGTGGTCGTGTGCAACTTTCCGCTGGGTGATGGGGTCAACATAGAGGAGTCGCTCGACGATCTCGCCGCGGAGGACCGTTTTCTCCACGATCTCCGGAACGTCCTCAACCTGAACGCTGGGGTAGAAAACCTTGCTGGGGAGGATGACGACCACGGGCCCCTTCTCGCAGAAGCCGTGACAGCCGGTGACCTTGACCGGGACCTCGCCGGCGGCGCCCCGCCTTGCGATCTCACGCTGGAAGGCCTCCTGCACGGCGGGCGCCCCGAATGCCGTGCAACCCGTGCCGCCGCAGATGGTGATGGTCTTCCTGTTGGGATCCAGCCCCAGCGCGAGTCGGTCCTGCCACTCGCGGAAGGCCCGGACCGTAACCAGCCTGTCCATCAGCCCTGCTCCTCCCGGGCGATCTGCCCCAGGATCCCCTCGGCACGCCGCGCCGTCATCTTCCCGTAGTACTTGCCGTCCATGACCATCACCGGCGAAAGCGCACATGCGCCCAGGCAGGCCACGGTCTCCAGCGAGAAGAGCATGTCCTCGGTGGTCTGGCCGTCCTCAATGCCCAGCTGCCGGGAGACCGCGGCCATGATGGCCGGCGCGTTGCGCACGTGGCAGGCCGTTCCCCGGCAGAGCCGCACGGTGTGCTTGCCGTGGGGCGTCAGGTAGAATTGGGCGTAGAAGGTGGCCACCCCGTAAAGCCTGGCCACCGGCACGCCGGAGAGGCGCGCGAGTTCGTCCATGACCTCCCGGGGGAGGTATCCGTAGGCCTCCTGCAGCTCCTGGAGCGCGCTGATCACGTCGCCCTCGGTGAAGGGCGCGCGCGCCGAGACGATCCGGGCCACCGGGGCCAAGTCCAGGGGCTGGCGGACAGCAGCGGTCTCGGCCATGGTCACACCTCCGTCGTGCCTACCGCTCCGAGGCGGCCAGCCGCAGCCGGGCGACCAGGCTCTCGGAAAGGACCACCACGTCCTCCGCGGAGAAGAAGTCGGTGATGTTTTCCGGAAAGACCAGGGACGCGCCCGCGCGGAATTCGTCGTCGCCGGAGTACCAGGCGATGGCCACCGGCACGCGCGGGAAGACCTGGAACTTGAAGCCCTCCTCGCCCGCTTCGAAGCGCTCGCCGCCCAGCCGGGTGCAGGCCCGGATGAAGGTCTGGCGGTCCCGGCCGGCAGTGGCGCAGAGCCTCCCCAGAACGCGCCCGCGGTAGACCGGGTTGTAGCCCCGAGCCTCCGGCAGGTCGGCGAAGCTGATCCACTTGGAGGGCTCCCGCCAGGGGGGACGGGAGCCCAGGTAGTGTACCGCCAGGATGGCCCAAGCCTCCCCCGGAGCATTTTCGGGCCACCCTGGCTGGTCGCCGCCGGCCAGGGTCACCCGCCCGGCGGGGAGGTCGATGACGAAGACGCCGTCCAGCACGGGGAGCTCGTAGCGGCCGGGAGCAGTCGGCCGCGCGCCGAGCTCGGCCAGCCCTTCCCCATTCCGGGAGCGAAGTTGCTCCAACCCCCGCTCAAAGGCCTGCCGATAGCTCTGTTGCGGCTCGGGAATGGCGATCTTGCCCCCGGTTTCGGCACGGGCGGCGGCACCAGCCCCGCCGGGGCGCGGGCAGTTGGCCATGGCCGCGGCGATGCGGGCTTTCAGATCCTGGAGGCGGCGCTGCTCCTCCTGGCGGCCGGGGTCGCCGTGGGCTCCTCCGGCCAAGTCCGCGGCGCTGCCGCCCCCGACGATGATCCCCAGGCACTTGTCAGCGGCCGGGCACCACTGGAAGCAGGCCGGCAGGGCCTCCCGGAACACCCACTGGCCGCAACGGCACAAGAGCCGCAGCTCGTCACCGAACAGCTCCACGGTCCGCCCGCACCGGGGGCAGGGCACCAAGGTGCTCTCCACGCCGGCATTGGCCGATCGGCCCGGGCACTTGGGGTCCACCAACGCGGCTGCCCCCTATCAGGACTTGCGGTCCTGGCTGCGCATCTTGTGGGCGTCCAGGAACGAGTCGCAGTAGATGGTCTTGCCCTGCAGGAGCTCGGTGGTGATCGCCGCGTTCATCAGCTCGGTGTCCAGCGGGTCCATGATGGCCGAGTCCATGCCGGCGGCCAGGGCCATGACCAGGTAGGTGCGGTTCACCAGCTCGCGGTTCGAGCAATTCTGCGAGACGTTGCTCAGGCCCAGGACCAGGTGCGGTGGCGGGTCGGCGAGCAGCTTGAGCTGGGCCAGCGCCAGGAGCACGTTCCCGGGCTGCTGCGGGGCCACGTTCACCGGCAGGATGATCGGGTCGATGAACAGGCGCTCCATGGGCAGGCCCTTTTCCAGGGCCTTGGAGGCGATCATGGCACCCATTTCCACGCGCTTCTCGGCGCTGGCCGGCACACCGGCCTGGTCGATGGTCAGCCCCACCAGGGAGGCGTTGTGCTCCACCGCCAGGGCCATGAACCGCTCCAGGTCGGCCTCGTCGGCCTTGGTGGAGTTGATGATCTTCGGCCCCGGAACCCTGGGGATGACCTGCTCCTGGACCTCGAACTTGGGGCTGTCGATGCACAGGGGCGCGTCGGCAACCGCCCGGACGGTCTCCACCAGCCAGAGCATGGCCTCGATGGGCTTGGCGCTGGCCGGCCCGACGTTGAGGTCCAGGGCCTGGGCGCCGGCCGCCAGCTGCCGCCTGGCCAGGTCCTGGACGATGCCCTGGTCGCGCTTCCTGATGGCCTTGCGCACGTCCTGGAACATGCCATTGATGCGTTCGCCGATGACGTACATGCTCGATCCTCCCCTATGGCCGCAAGGCGTCCGGCGGCTCAGCCTTTCGCCGGAGCGCAGAGCCTGTCGATGGCTTTCCTCACCGCCGCGACCGCCTGCGGATGGCGCATGATCAGCAGGTCGGCCCCGGCCTGCAGGTAGTTGGTGGCGGTCAAGGTCTCCCAAAGCACGCCCCGCTCCGGGGCGGGGCCGAAGCCGGGCAGGGACTCCTCGCCGGCGGTGGCCTCCTTGGCCCGCCAAGCCTCGGTGCCCACGTCGCAAAGCACCGGCTGCATCAAGAGCCGGTCGCCGCCCAAGCCCGCCAGGCGGCTGCGCTCCATGATGCTGTAGACGTACTCGAACCCGTAGCCCAGCGCCGCGGTGGTCGGGAAGATGACCAGGTTCTCCAGCGGAAAGCCCACGTCGTGAGCCAGGATGTTGGTCTGCTTGGCGATGTTGATGTCCAGCGGGCTCTCGGCGATGAGCTTGTGGCCGTCGGCCAGGGCCGCGGCCACCAGGGTGCGGTAGTTCTTCTGGGTGATGCTCCCCAGCAGGCAGTTCTCACCCTTGACCGCCTCGCTGCACTTGGGCAGGACCGTGTTGTCCTTGTCCTCCACGCCGCAGCCCCAGATGATCAGGGGCACCTCCACGGCCTTGAGCACCGCCTTGACGGTGGCGGCGGCCTCATCGGCGCTGCGGTTGCCCATGTCCGGGTGGGTGCCGGAAAGGCGCAGGCAAACCAGGTCGGCGCCGAGCTCGATGGCCCGGCGGGCCCAGGCCGCCGGGTCCTTGAGGACCGAGCCGTACTGCTTGCGGAGCTCCTCGGGCCAGGCCTCGGCGCCGGCGTCGCGGACCTCCACGGCGATGGTCGGGCGCCGGCCGACCGGGCCCTCGTAGCCGAGCCAGGGGATGGTCTTGGCCCCTCCGATGGTTACCGTCTTGCCCCGGGTGCCGCCTTCGGAACTCTTGGCCCCGATGGTCACCTCGTTGATCGCCGCGGTCCACTGCTGGGCAGTATCCTTCGCCTTCATGCTCAACCCCTCTTTCCTGAGGCCGCCTTCTCCAGCCCCGCAAAACAGGCTTCCGCCAGCCTGGCAAACTCCCCGGGGATGCCGGCCGCGAGGATGCTCGACTCGGTCACGGCCAGCCGTTCCACGCGCTCGTCGGCGGGCAGCTCGACCTCCGCATCGAAGGCCACCGGCCCGGCGGCCGCCCCTCGAACCGCGTCTGGGACGCCCCCGGCCCGGACCATGTTCCAGACCAGCACCCGGCGGCCCACCTTGAGGCCCAACTCGTCGGCCAGAGCCGCGATGCGCGCGGCGCTGCGGGCGCTCACCGCCGTGGGCTCGCTGAGCACCAGCAGGCAGTCCACCCTGCTGAGGTTCATGCGCGAGAGGTGCTCCATGCCCGCCTCGTTGTCGATCACCGTCGCGCGGTAGTTGGCTTCCAGCGCGCGGAGCGCGTCGCGCAGGAGGTTGTTGACGTAGCAGTAGCAGGAGGGGCCCTCCGGCCGGCCCATGGTCAACAAATCAAAGCCCTGGGCCTCGACCAGGCACTCCTGGAGCCGCTGCTTGAGCAGCCGCTCCTTGGGAGTGCCGGAGGCCTTGGACTTGCCAGCCATGATCTCTTCGCGGATGTCGCTGAGCGTCCCTCCGGCCGAGACCCCCAGGAACGGGGCCAGGTTGTGGTTGGGGTCAGCGTCCACGGCCAGCACCGGGCGCAGCCCCCGTTCCAAGAGCAGCCGGACCAGGGCGGCGGAGGCCGTGGTCTTGCCGGTCCCGCCCTTGCCGGTGACGGCCAGCAGGAAGCTCATGGCGGGGCCTTCTGGCCGGCCGGCAGCCTGGCCAGCACCGAGGGGAACTCCTCGAGGTTGGTGTGCGGGAAGAAGCACGCCGAAGTGAACTCGTCCATGAAGGACGGGTCGGTGCTGAGCTCGCAGTAGGTCATGCCGCCGGCGATCCGGCGGGCCTGCTGGAAACGGCCGCGGTCCAGGGCGGCCAGCTTGGCCCCGGCGATGGTGGA
>Ga0315286_10001767_pt1 | contig 19794 bp, 18 predicted proteins | sample YL17G10_0_MG_FD_205038 | JGI IMG/M metagenome (GOLD analysis project Ga0315286, IMG submission 205038) | Sediment microbial communities from Yellowstone Lake, YNP, Wyoming, USA - YL17G10_0 | ecosystem: Environmental > Aquatic > Freshwater > Lake > Sediment | place: USA: Wyoming | collected... | reverse complement strand
AGCGATTGCCATTTACAGAGAGTTCGCTATACCAATTGGCATCGTGATGGAAATATCTAAAAAAGATTTTGCAAATATTTTTGTTGGTGAGGGAAAAAATGACGGTGAATCTCCAGTGAAACCAATATATGAATCATCGGATGAATTAGCCCTCTTCGCAGTTACAATTGACGAAAATATTTGTGCTGAAATCTCACGATTATTTAAATCTAACGACTTCGCTCTGGGTTCGATGCTCGACTCTGCAGCATCAGAAGGAACGGAGATGGCGGCACAAATAATAGAGAATATTTACAGAAAACACCTATCAAAGATTGGGCTGATGAATCAGAAAAATGGAACCCTCCGTTTAAGTCCCGGTTACTGCGGCTGGCACATCGGTGCACAAAGGAAATTATTCCAGCACCTCAAACCAGAGGATATAGGAATTACCCTTAATGATAGTTTTCTCATGCAGCCTTTGAAATCGATTAGTGGTGTTATTATTCTCGGTCAAAAAGAAATTTATGAATTTGACGACACATTTTCATTCTGCCGAGATTGTGCAACTCATAGCTGTAAAGAGAGAATTAAGGCGGTGTTTAATGGATGATAGATTGAAGATGCAAAAAGCATAAAACGCAAAACATGGAACTTAAAGCGGTAATTATTTTTATTTAATCAGTATTAAAACATTTAGGATTCAGCATGAATATTGTTCAAGAACTTTCAGAGCAACTTCAGCAAGGCAACCCGAAGAATGTTGCTGAACTTACACAGCAAGCGATCAATGCAAAAATTAATATTAAAACAATACTCGACAAAGGACTCATCGCCGGCATGACTGTTGTTGGAGAGAAATTCAAAGCACATGAGATTTTTCTCCCTGATGTTCTTCTTGCTGCCAAAGCGATGTATGCCGGAATGGATTTACTGAAACCGCATCTTATCAAAGAAGGAATTCCAGCAATCGGCAAAGTCGTAATCGGAACAGTCCAAGGAGACCTTCACGATATCGGGAAAAACCTTGTTGCTATTATGTTGAAAGGCGCAGGTTTTGAAGTAATTGATCTGGGAAACGATGTTTCGCCTCAAAAATTTCTCGACACGGCAGTAAAAGAAAACGCTGAAGTAATCGGCATGTCTGCCCTACTCACAACAACAATGCCCGTTATGAAGAAAGTAATTGATTTAGCCAGGGAACGAAATCTGCATGGTAGGAAAAAATTCATCGTTGGTGGTGCGCCGCTCTCTTCCGAGTATGCAAAAGAAATTGGTGCTGATGCTTATTGTTTCGATGGTATGAGCACAGTCGAAACAGTAAAACGCTTCATGGGTATTAGTTAGATGCTATCGCTCCCCGATCTTTTGAAACAACCCGGTGTGCTCGTTGCAGATGGTGCAATGGGCACAATGCTTTTCCAGCGCGGCTTGAAACCCGGTGAATGCCCTGAGCGGATGAATCTTGAGCACCCAAATGTGTTAGAGGAAATCACTCAACTCTATCTAAATGCCGGAGCGGAGATTGTACAGACGAATACTTTCGGCGGTACGCCGCTTAAGTTATCAATGTATGGTCTTGATAATAAAACCGAAGAAATCAATGCGACAGCTGTTCATGCAGTCAGAAAAGTTGTTGCGGGTAAAGCATACATTTCTGCGTCGTGCGGTCCAACGGGAAAATTACTAGAACCGTTTGGTGATACAAATCCAGAGGTTATATATGAAGCATTTCGTCGTCAGATGTCTGCGGTAATGGGCGAGGGGGTTGATATGATTTGCATAGAAACAATGATGGATTTGAATGAAGCATCACTTGCAGTACAAGCAGCCCGATCGATTTCATCGTCAACACCAGTTTGTGCAACAATGACGTTTGATCTAACGCAGCGTGGATTTTTTACAATCATGGGAGTAACCATCGAGCAGGCAGCAAATGGACTCATCCAAGCTGGGGCAAACATCATCGGCTCAAATTGCGGCAATGGTATTGTGAACATGATAGCAATTGCGAAAGAGTTCAAGAAGTATACAACATTTCCAATTATTATTCAGTCGAACGCTGGTGTGCCGGCATTTAAGAATGGGATATCAACATTTCCCGAAACTCCAGAATTCATGTCAGAAAAAAGTCGCGAGCTAATTGATCTCGGTGTAAAAATTATTGGTGGCTGCTGCGGAACAACACCTGAACACATCGCAGCTATCAAGAAAGTTGTTAATGAATATAAATCTAAATTCGCTTCCTAATTTTTCTTTCTGATTCTCCCTCCTCTTATCAGCGAACAGAAGATAAACTAACAAAATTTTTGATTCTTAGCTGATCCATATTAAAAACAGGTAATTGGTGGAATAATATGGATAAAACCTCATCAAGGCAATAATTTAATAAATAAACCAATCATAAAATCCCTTTAAATGGGTAAATTTAAGGGTTTTTATTTTAATAGTAATTCCCCACCAAAAAATCCTTCATTATCTATGAAAATAACTTGACTTTCAATGAAAAATCCCTAAATTAGAACTTCACGTGGGGAAAAGTGGGGAATACGAGAACCACGATTTTTACATTATTTAAAAAGAAAAATTAAATGTCTTCGTTCAAGGGTTCATACACATATTCAGTTGACGATAAAGGAAGAGTTAGCCTTCCCGCAAAGTTGAAAAAATATGTTTCTCCGGAAGCAAATGAGACTTTCGTCATAACGCGTGGATTTGAAAAATGTTTGTTTATTTATCCCCAAGATGAATGGAACAAAATTGAAACAAACCTCCGCAAACTCTCCTCCTATGATCCTGAGCATCGCCTGTTTGTTCGCACGTTCCTCGAACCTGCTATCGAATGTCAGTTGGATGTGCAATCACGTCTTTCTATACCACAGGAGCTTCGTGAATATGCAGGTATTCAAGGTGAAGTGCGAATCCTCGGTGCATTGGAACGGATTGAGTTGTGGAACCCTAAAGTTTATGATGAATACAGGAGCAATCAATCGGAGACGTACGAGTCGATTGCCGCTAAAGTAATGCGGTGAAATATATCGTGAATAATTGTTCTTTGCAGCTCTGTGTGATGCCGGATTGTTCCCTGAATGAACAGTAACTATCATACACCGGTCCTTGTTGAAAAAGTAATTCGCTATCTTCAAGTTAATCCAGACGGCATTTATGTTGATGGAACACTTGGAGGAGGTGGACATGCAGAGTCGATCTTGGTGAATCTTTCTCCTATGGGGCGACTCATCGGATTTGACATGGACATTGATGCTATCACTTTTTCTAAAATCCGATTAAAAAAATATGGTGATAGAATTGCTTATGTGCAGAAGAATTTTTCAACCATTAAAAATAGTTTGGATGATCTTAGCATTACTGAAATTGACGGCCTCTTTTTAGATTTAGGAGTATCCTCTCGGCAGTTAGATATGATGCGCGGATTTAGTTTTATGAACGATGATAGAATTGATATGAGAATGAACCAACGCCAGGAATTAGACGGTCGGTATGTTATCAACAAGTATGATGAAAAAAAACTTGCTGATATCTTCTTAAAATATGGTGAAGAAAGAAATTCGAGAAGGATTGCAAGAAGAATCATTGAGAAGCGGACTTTGAGCCCTATAAGAACTACTGGGGAATTAGCGATGGTTATTGAGTCTTTAGTCGGAAAACAATTTTTAAATAAATCGCTTGCGAGAATATTTCAGGCAATCCGTATTGAAGTAAACAACGAGCTTGAGAATCTTTATAATGCATTAAAAGGAGCAATGCAATTTTTAAAAACTGGTGGAAGAATTGTGGTGATTTCATATCACTCACTCGAGGATCGAATTGTGAAAGAATTCTTCAAAGAAGAATCCAAATCGATCATCAAGTCGGGAAATCGATACTTGCCAGATCAACCGAAAACAGCCCGTTTGACTATTCTGACAAAGAAGCCAATTATCCCGGATGAAAATGAAGTTAGAATTAATTCACGTGCACGCAGTGCAAAATTCAGAGCGGCGGAGCGAATATGACTATTGCCAAATTCTCATCAACTACAGATGAAATTATGATAAGTCCAGAGCTAAAAGAGAAGCGTTATGTTTACAACGGTGAGACAGTGAACCGGAAGGTTGAGTTTCCCCAAAAAGGTAATAGACCTATGATGTCGAGAAAGCGATCACCATTTAATATCATTTTATCACTTTTCTTAATATCAGTATTGATTGTTTTTTATATCTGGAATAAAATCTGTGTTAATCGCTTGGCGGTCGAAGTAAACGATTTAAGGAATCGTCATACAAAAATTTTAAATGCGAATGAATTTCTGAATGCAGAGATAAATAAAAAATCAAGCTTAGAACGTATAGAAAAAATTGCAACTGAGCAATTAAGTTTGGTTGCTCCAAAAGAACAGCCAGTTTGGTTCGAGGTTGATCTCAGCCGTGCCGAAATTTTTTATAAATGAGTGCAGACAATGAACGATCCTCAGTCGTACATATCATCATCGTTTAATACTGAGCCAATAAAAGCAGGGAAGTTTCGTCTGCATCTCTTAAAAATTGCAATATTAATCCTGTTTGTAGTTGTTGGATTACGTCTCGTCCAAATTCAAATCATCGAATCCCAAAAGTACCGGGTAATAGCACAAAAACAATATCAATCGAAAATCAATTTGCCAGCAGAACGAGGATTGCTATATGACCGTAATGGAAGCCTAATTGCAACTAATTCGACCCTCGTCTCTTTCGCAGCCGATCCACAGGTAGCAGCAAATGAAGCTCGGTTAATAGCAAATAAGTTCTCAAAACTTTTCGGTAAGCCGAGAAGTTATTACTTGGAAAAACTCAAATCAGATTCTCGTTTTGTTTGGCTCGAGCGTCAGGTTGATTCCAAATACTTGAAAGAAATTAATCCTAAAAAAGATTCCGGCATTGTTGTTCGTTACGAGCCAAAAAGACTTTACTTCCACGATCAAATTGCAGGACAATTAATTGGCACCACGAACATCGATAATGTTGGTTTAGCGGGTGTGGAAAAGCAATTAAATGAACAACTGTGTGGCATTGACGGATATGTTATCTTCCAACGAGATGGGCTTGGTCATGCACGACCCTCCGTAGATTATCCTCGGGTCGAGCCAGTAAATGGGCACAATGTCTTTTTGACAATAGATATGAAGATTCAAGCTTTTGCAGAAAAAGAGCTGAAGAAAGGCGTTGAGCAAAATAAAGCCGACGGTGGATTGGTTGTGATTCTTCAGCCAAAGACGGGAGAAATATTGGCGCTTGCACAATATCCGAATGTAGATCCAAATAATTTCGGTAAATACGAGCTGCAAGATCAAAGATTGCGCGCGGTGACAGATCTATTTGAACCCGGTTCCATATTCAAAGTAGTTACCGCTGCGGCAGCATTACAAAGCGGAGTTGCATCACCCAATAAACAATTCTTCGCCGAAAATGGAACTTATTTAATCCATATTACTCCAACCAAAACGCGACCCATTACAGATACACACAAAGAGGGCTGGATAACATTTAGACGAGCAATGGAAGTATCAAGCAATATCGTGATGGCTAAAATAAGTGATCAAATTGGAAGCGAGCGGTTTTATAAAATGGCGCGCAGCTTTGGATTTGGAATTGCAACAAACGTGGATTTCCCCGCTGAAGTTAAAGGTGCTTTGAAAAAACCGATGGAATGGTCTGCTACAACCTTAAACACTCTCGCATTCGGATATGAAGTGGGTGTTACCGCATTACAAATTGCCACAGCTTATGCCGCGGTAGCTAATAACGGTATATTGATGAAACCATATTTGTTTAAAAAAGAAGTCGATGCCTCGGGGCGGGTAATAAAAGAATCCCAGCCGCAGCAAATCCGTAGAGTTATCTCTGAAAAAACTGCAAGAACCTTAACCGATCTTTTTGAAGGTGTTGTTGAAAGCGGAACTGCAACCCCGGCAAAGATACCGGGCATGAAAATCGCCGGAAAAACGGGAACATCAAAGAAATACATCGAAGGTCATTATGAAAGCGGAAATTATATTGCATCCTTTGTCGGATATTTTCCCGCCAACGACCCACAGATTGTTTGTCTGGTTATGATAGATAATCCCAAAGGGAGTAGTTATTATGGCGGGACAACAAGTGCACCCGTGTTCCGTGCTATCGCTCAACAAATCATCAATACTACAGAGCTTGTTGCGCCCCCCCGATACCTTGCTAATGATACAATCAAACCATCTTCACCAGACCACCATGATCAGCAGGTGGTGCTGTCTCCTGTTGGTGTAGTTCCAGATGTTCGTGGCTGCAGTGTCAGGAAAGCTGTTTCGATTTTAAAAGATAGAAAATTACAACCGATCGTAAGCGGATCGGGAACGGTGATCAACCAAAATCCCGCGGCTGGGCTTCCGATAAAAAGTGGAATGAAAATAAATTTATTCTGCCAGCCAAAAATATCCGCTTCACTGAATTTGAACTAAGAGTTCCGGTTCAGGTATGACATTGTCAAAAATATTGGAAGGTGTAAAAGTTTCAAAGATGTTTCAGACCCTTTACGGTAAGTTATTGATGACACAGGAAATTCATATAAATCACGTGCAGTATGATTCACGGAAAATTGTTTCCGATGATGTGTTTGTTGCAATTCGGGGAACAGAATCTGACGGGCATAAATTTATCGAGAAAGCAGTGTCAAGTGGGGCAAAGGTTGTCGTGATCGAAAATGATACAACATTACCAGATTCATATTTTATGCATAGCGGTGTGGTGAAAATTGTAGTCCCGAACAGTAGAGCAGCACTTGCTCAAATGTCTGCGAATTATTTCGAGCATCCTTCGAACAAATTAAAAATCATTGGAGTAACAGGCACAAACGGCAAGACTACTACCACACACCTAATTAAATCAATTTTGGAAATCAGCGGAGTTAAAACCGGACTCATCGGAACAATCGAATATAAAATCGGCAATGAAGTTGTTCCGGCATCACACACGACCCCAGAATCATTAGAGCTTAATGAGTTACTTGCTCGGATGGTTCAAAGTGGATGCACATCGGCAGTGATGGAAGTTTCGTCACATGCATTGCATCAATATAGAGTTGCCGGAATTAATTTTATTGCGGCAGTCTTTACAAATCTGACACAGGATCACCTCGATTATCATGGCACGATGGATGAATATTTTAAAGCAAAAAAAATTCTCTTTGAGGGTTTGCAATCCACTGCATTTGTACTGGTCAATCTGGATGATAAGTGGGGTAAAAAAATTCCAAACATTACCTCGGCAAATGTTAAATCGTACGGACTTGATGTTTCAGCAGATTTTTTTGCAAAAAACATCTCTCTCTCAATGAAAGGTGTTAAGTTCACTATCGTTTACAATGGTGAAGAGACGGTTGTTGAATCGCGGCTTATTGGTCGTTTCAACGTAAGTAACATTCTTGCCGCATTCAGCACCGGCATTACGCTTGGTATTCCAAAAGAGATTGTCCGGAATGCCATCAGCAAGGCAGATATTATTAGGGGTCGATTTGAGCAGATCACCTCGCCAAATGGTTGGACTGCTGTTATAGATTATGCGCATACACCGGATGCACTGGAAAAAACTCTCCGGGCGATTCACGACGTTTTTGACTCGAGTAGTCGGGGCAGGATTATCACTGTCTTCGGCTGCGGTGGGAATAGAGACCGTACGAAGAGACCGAAAATGGCATACATTGCAACAACTCTGAGCGACATTACAATCGTTAGCTCCGATAATCCTCGTCACGAAGACCCAGATGCCATTATTGATGAGGTTATGACTGGAGTTGAAACCGCTGCAAAAGTTTATCGCGAAACAGATCGAGAGCAAGCGATATACATGGCTCTTGATATTGCGAAGAGCGGCGATGTTATTTTGATTGCAGGAAAAGGTCATGAAGATTATCAAGTTTTGGGTGACCGGAAAATTTACTTTAGCGATAGAAAAACTGTTGAAGAATTTCTTCAGGCACATGTATGAATATCACTATCCAGGATTTGCAGAATGTTCCTCATGTTGCTTTTTACAATTTTGAGTCATTAGACATCAAACGATTTACTGGAATCTCAACTGATTCCCGCTCGGTAAAATCGGGTGAGCTGTTCTTTGCCATACGAGGTGAAAAGTTCGATGGTAACAATTTTGTCATAAGTGCTTTTTCTAAAGGAGCATCGTGTGCGGTTGTTGATGCAAAAGCGGACAGATCACAATTGATGGAAAAACCATTATTTGTTGTGAATGATACAACGAGGGCATTGGGCTATCTGGCGAATATATACAGAAATAAATTTGATATCCCAGTTATAGCAATTGCTGGCAGTAATGGAAAAACAACCGTCAAGGAAATGATCGCCGCCGTACTTAGTACTCAATACTCAGTACTCAGCACGGAAGGAAATTTGAATAATCACATTGGTGTTCCGCAAACATTATTTCGGCTGACAAGGAAACACAATATTGCAGTAATCGAAGTCGGAACAAACCATTTTGGCGAGCTGCAATACCTCTGTGAGATTCTTAATCCAACTCACGGATTGATAACAAATCTTGGCAGAGAACATTTGCAGTTTTTTAAAACTTTGAAAGGAGTTGCAAAAGCAGAAGGTGAACTTTTCAATTCCCCGGCAAGACCAAGGGTTGGTTTCATCAATAGCGATGATGCACTTGTTGTTGCACAGACAAAAAAATTAAAAAGAAAAATCAATTACGGATTTGAAGCAAACAGTAGTCAATTTCGTGGAAAATTATTAAAAGTTAATGAAAATGGCTGTTCAGAATTTTCAATTATATCACGAAAGGAAAAAGAGTTCGTTATTCAGTTATCCATTCCCGGTACTCATGCCATGATGAATGGATTGGCAGCAGCAGCTGTTGGATTATCGTTTGATGTTTCAAAAAAAAATATTCAGCGTTCGCTAAAAAACTTTGTAGGTGTTGAAAAACGAATGGAAGTAATCAAAGTTGGAACAGTAACAATTCTGAACGATACATATAATTCAAACCCCGATTCTGTGGCTTCGGCGCTGGAAACGCTCAAATCTATAGAATGTAAAGGAAACAGAATAATCATTCTTGCTGATATGCTGGAACTTGGCAATACGGCGAAGAAAGAACATGAATGTATCGGTAGGATGATTGATAAAATGGGATTTGAATACTTGCTTACTTATGGTGAAATGGCAAGAAATATAAACGAAACTGCAAATGTTAAGATAAAAATACACTATGATCAAAAAAATACATTGGCTGAATATGCAGCAGAGCTATTATCGGACGGAGACGTCGTGCTGGTAAAAGGTTCTCGCGGTATGAAGATGGAAAATGTTGTTACATTTCTGGTTGAGCGACTTGGAAAAAGGTCAGATAGGGGATAGCGATGCTTTATCTTTTACTTGAATATATCAATCGTACGCTTCATCCACCGGGATTTGGAATGTTTAGATACATCACATTCCGCGCTGGAGCAGCAGCAATTACTGCGCTAATCATTGCTTTCTGGATTGGACCGAAAGTAATTCGACTGCTGAAGAAACATCAAATCGGCGAAGCTGCAAAAGTTGAAGCACCAAAGACACACTTAAGCAAAGCCGGGACACCGACAATGGGCGGATTGATTATCCTCGGAGCAATTCTAATTCCCGCTCTCCTCTGGGCTGACCTGAGAAATGGATACGTATTGCTGATTATTTTTGTGACTGCCTCGCTTGGCGCAGTAGGATTTTTGGATGATTATTTAAAAGTAGTTAAGAAAAAATCAAAAGGTTTAATTGAAGAATACAAACTTAGCGGCCAATTGCTGGTTGGTTTGATTGTTGGAAGTGTCATTTACTTTTTCCCACAATGGATTGATGCTGATTTATGGAAATTCAAATCGAGTACGACCATGCCGTTTTTTAAAAACATGGAAGTTAATTTCGGAATTTTATATATCCCCATGGTTATCTTCATCATATCCGCAACAAGTAATGCAGTTAATCTTACTGATGGACTTGATGGATTAGCTGCCGGTTTAGTAGGAATTGTTGGGATAACACTGGCGATCATCAGTTATGTCTCAGGTCGTGCCGATCTCAGTCAATATCTCACGATTCCATTTTTACGTGGAAATGGTGAGTTGAGTATTTACTGTGCCGCGATGGTAGGGGCATCACTGGGATTCCTCTGGTTTAATGCATATCCGGCCCAGGTGTTCATGGGTGATACCGGCTCACTTGCTCTTGGTGGCGCCATCGGTACATTGTGCGTTTTGATTAAAAAAGAGCTGCTGCTTCCAACGCTTGGCGGTGTGTTTCTCATGGAAACAATTTCAGTCATTATCCAACGTACATACTTTAAGTACACAAAACGCAAGTACGGCGAAGGAAGGCGGGTTTTTAAAATGGCACCCCTGCACCATCATTTTGAAATGCTTGGCTGGCCCGAGCCAAAGATTGTTACCCGTTTTTACATCGTTGCAGTTTTATTGATGATTTTGAGTTTAGCAACATTTAAAGTACGATGAAACCGTAATATGGACATTCGACAAAATAGTTCAACTATGATCTCAGCGATAGACAAAGATGTTTCTGGAAAAAAGATCTCCGTGCTTGGTGCCGCACGAAGCGGTGCCGCCGCCGCTCAGCTTCTTAAAACAAAAGGGGCAAAAGTATTTGTCAGCGACAGTGCACCAAAAGATAAACTCCAGTTTTCAATCTCCTTTCTCCAATCGCTCGGGATTGAATTTGAAACGAGCGGGCATACGGACCGAGTCCTTGAAGCAGACATCATTGTTATCAGCCCTGGTGTTCCATCAAATATTTCAATTATTGAAGAAGCTTTACGGCGTGATATAAAAGTTGTATCCGAACTTGAGATAGCAAGCTGGTTTTGTCAGGCACCAATTATCGCAGTCACAGGCACAAATGGTAAAACAACAACAACAACACTCATCGGTAAGATGTTCGATGACGCAAAGAGAAAAAATACTGTCGGCGGAAATATTGGAACAGCATTCTCATCTTTTGTTGATAGCGATAATCCGATGACAGCTGTAATTTTAGAGGTAAGCAGTTTCCAGCTAGATTATTGCGAGACGTTCCATCCAAAAGTCTCAATCATATTGAATATAACACCTGACCATCTTGACCGATATGATCAGAATTTTGAGAGATATATTGCCTCGAAATGCCGCGTATTCGAGAACCAAAAGACCGATGACTACCTGATCTATAATTACGATGATCTTGAAACCAATGAACAAGTTCGTCGTTTTGCCAGCATGCATGTGCACACATTACCATTTGGCATCGAGCGGCGCTTTGAAGAAGGTGCATTTGAGGAAACTGGGAAACTTGTAACAATAATCAATGGGATTAAAACAGAGATCCTTGAGACAAGCCAGATTGGAATAAGGGGAATTCACAATCTGTACAATTCGATGGCTGCAGTACTCTCTGCGCAGGTAATGGGTATTGAAACGGCTTCTATCGGTTCGACATTGAAAAGCTTTAAAGGTGTTGAGCATCGTCTCGAGTTCGTTCGCGAGATCAATTGTGTGAAATATGTGAATGATTCCAAAGCAACAAATGTCGATTCTGTCTGGTATGCGCTTCAGGCATTCGATGAGCCGCTAATCGTGTTAATAGGTGGACGTGATAAAGGAAATGATTATTCCAAGCTCCAAGACCTTGTGGCTAAGCATGTAAAAACTATCGTGGCAATAGGCGAATCGGCTGAGAAAGTTTATCAGGAATTCCATTCGATTAAGAAAGTAATTAAAGCAAGCTCGATGGACGAAGCAGTTATACTTGCCAGCAAGCTTGCATCGGCGGGAGATATCGTATTGCTCTCGCCCGCTTGTGCATCGTTCGATTGGTTTCAAAATTATGAGCATCGCGGACAGGTGTTTAAACAAATAGTAAATAAATTGTAATGTCATTTAATGAACGCAACCATATCGATCTTGCTATACTGATTGCAGTGCTAACGCTTATGCTGCTGAGCTTAGGTATTGTGTATAGCGCATCCGCGAGTTATGCACAGGTAAAATATGGTGAAAGTGAGCATATGCTTACAAGCCATGCAATCAAAGTCCTTTTGGGTATTATCGGTTTGTTCATTGGCATGCGAGTAAATTACCACATCCTCATGCGATTTACAAAAATAGCAGTAATAGCAGCAGTTGGCTTGTTGTGCGTGACGCTTATTCTTGGTGGTGAAATAAAAGGAGCGACAAGGTTCTTACGTTATAGTACTATCGGATTACAACCATCGGAATTTGCAAAGTATGCCTTGCTTTTTCATTTATGTACTCTTATCTCAATCAAGGGTAAAATGGTAAAAGATTTTAAAATAGGTTTTTTACCGATGATGGTGTGGGTTGGGGTTGTAGCTGGGCTCGTTATGGCTCAGCCAAACTTCAGCATGGGCGCTATGATTTTCTTTCTAAGTTTGACCATGCTGTATATCGGTAATGTGAGATTAAAACATTTGGCTCTAACTTTTGCAATTCTTGTTCCGATAATAGTGATATACATGTTGAGTGCTGAATATCGGATGCAGCGAATAGAAGGTTTCTTTAATGGTGTAAATGGAACGCCTGCCAAAGCCGACTACCAGCCTCGACAATCAATTATCGGATTTGGTAATGGTGGAATTTTTGGTGTTGGTCCAGGCGAAAGCAAACAGCGAGATTTCTTTCTTCCAGAGTCTTTCGGTGATTTCGTTTTTTCAATCGTTGGCGAAGAATATGGCTTCATCGGTACTACGTTTTTTATGTTGTTATTTCTACTGATTATGTACCGCGGTTTCAAAATAGCAAAGTATGCGCCAGATCCATTCGGACATTATTTGGCAATTGCAATTACATGTGCCATTACTTTTTATGCGCTCATAAATGCTGGTGTTACTTTGAGAGTTTTGCCAACAACCGGTCTCCCAATGCCGTTTGTAAGTTATGGCGGCTCATCGATGGTGTTCTCCGCTTGTGCAATCGGGGTGTTGTTAAATATTTCATCTCAAACCGATCTACATCCGAGAGCGAGAGAAGTACCTATTGTCGGTTTGGTAAATGCTGATGATATCTCTACGAGGAAGGTGTATTGATGTGCCTAACTTGCGCGTTATCTTTGCTGGCGGCGGAACAGGAGGGCATTTATTCCCTGCAATCGCTATTGCAGATGAGGTTAAAAAGCTGCAACCTGACTCTGAATTTTTGTTCGTTGGCACAAAAGGGAAAATCGAAGCGCGAGTTGTTCCGGAAAAAGGATACTCATTCCGCACAATTTGGATCAGCGGATTTCACCGGAGCTTACGGCTTAGCAATATATTATTCCCATTGAAAGTAATTGTGTCGTTTATGCAATCAATCTCAATCATAAAAGATTTTAAACCGGATGCTGTTGTAGGAACTGGCGGATATGTTTCAGGACCGGTTCTTCGTGCAGCAACAGCACTGAAAATACCAACATTGATTCAGGAACAAAACAGTTATCCCGGTGCCACAACTCGAATGCTTGCAAAAAAAGTGAATGAAATTCATCTAACATTTGAAAGTTCAAAGAAATATTTCTCGGGATTGGAAAAAGTTTTTATCACTGGTAATCCCACAAGGGGCAATTTGGATAATGTCGACTTGAGTTGTGCGTATCAGTACTTTGGATTTGATCAAGCTGAAAAATTAAAAACAATACTTGTATTCGGTGGAAGTCTGGGCGCTCACACAATCAATCAAGCCGTTGAAAAATATATCGATCAATTGATTCAACGAAATGTGCGAATAATCTGGCAGACAGGAAGAGAAGATTTTCTGAAAGCGAAAGATTCTACAGCAAAGTTTTTAAGAAATCGGGTATGGGTAAATACTTTTATCGACCGTATGGATTATGCCTATGCAGTCAGCGATCTTGTTCTGTGCCGTGCTGGAGCTACAACATTGGCAGAGCTAACCCGTCTCGGAAAACCGGCACTGCTTGTTCCATATCCACATGCAGCCGCAAATCATCAAGTTGAAAATGCAAAAACAATGTTAGAAGCAAACGCCGCAGAAATCTTATATGACTATGAAGTATCAGAAAAATTATTATCAGTTTTACTCAACCTGATTGAAAGCACAAAGCTGGAACAGATGAGTAAAGAAAGTAAAAAACTTGGAAAGCCGAATTCGGCAAGAGAGATAGCACAAAGAGTTATTAAATTAGCAAGGTTTAATTAGCAATGGAAGATCGTACAATACCTGACGGTGCGAAGGTTTTCAAATACAAATTGGATTTTTATTACCAGCAATCGCTGCTGTATCTTATAACGCTTTTATTGTATGCGGGAATCCGCGGCACTTTCAGCTTCGAGCGGCTTCCATCGCTTGAAGCCGATCCGATACTATACATCATCATTCTTTTTGTGGTGATATCATTTGTTGTCTTGATGCTGAACCGGACACGCGACCGAAAGTTAATCATCGCATCAGATAAAATAATATTCCATCATAAATTCCACGAGCGGGAAATAATGATTTCGGATATTGAATGGCTTCATATCGGTCGTGAGCGCCGAGTGCAAACCGCAGGTATCTCTCAAATGATAGTTTTTAAAATTAAGAGTCGGCGGCGACTATTTCGGATCAGGATAGGACGGTATGAACATGAAAAAGAGCTTATTAAAGAAATGAATCGAATCGCACAATTAGTACCCAAAGGAAAACGTCCGACGTTCGGTGTTCGTTAGTTATTAGAAAGGTCGAATCATTATGCAGGTTGTACAATTCATCATATTAGGACTCGCTGGCGGGGTTTTAAGCGGCATACTCGGAATAGGTGGCGCGGTTCTCATCGTACCGGCTTTAGTGTATCTGTTCGGCTTCGATCAAAAAATGGCTCAAGGTACAACGCTCGCAATGTTGATTCCACCTGTGGGTCTCTTGGGTGTATGGCAGTATTACAATGCGGGCAATGTTAATTTCAAGGTTGCCGGCTTGATGTGTATTGGTTTGTTCGTAGGTGCATACTTCGGCGGCTATCTTGCAAATCAGGTTTCAAGTGATTCACTCCGAAAAATCTTCGGAGTTGTACTCTTTTTGATTTCTTTAAAAATGATTTTTGGAAAATAATTTAATTGATATGTTTAGTTCAATCAAAAAAATACATTTTGTTGGCATTGGCGGAATTGGAATGAGCGGCATCGCGGAGATACTTCTTGATCAGGGTTTCAAGGTTGCCGGATCTGATAAAATGTTGAGCGAGATAACCGAACGGCTTGAAACGCTTGGTGCTAAAATATTTGAAGGACATAAACCGGAGAATATTGCTTCCGATATCGATGCACTGGTTTATTCATCGGCAGTAGTTTTAGATAACCCGGAAGTTCTTGAAGCGCAGCGAAGAAAAATTCCGATCATTCGCCGCGCCGAGATGCTTGCCGAGGTGATGCGATTGAAATATGGAATCGGAATCGCAGGCACGCATGGAAAAACCACTACCACTTCAATGATCAGTCTCGTTCTCATGGAAGGCGGGATGGATCCTACGGTCATTGTTGGCGGAAGGTTAAGCGGGCTTGGCGGCTCGAATGCGCGGCTCGGTCATGGTGATTTCATTGTTGTTGAAGCTGATGAATTCGATCGTTCGTTCCTTTCCATCACACCAACAATTGCCGTTTTGACTACGCTTGAAACCGACCATCTCGATTGTTATCGCGATCTTGAGGATATTAAAGGCGCTTTTATACAATTCGCCAGTAAAGTACCATTCTATGGTTTTGTTGTTTTATGTCTCGATGAACCGGCGCTTCAGGATATCATGCCGCAAATCAGTCAGAAAAAAGTTCTCGGTTATGGTATGAATCCACAGGCAGATATCCAGGCGGTCGATATCCACTATAAAGATAACACAGCAACGTTTACTGTTCTAAAAAACGGAACTGAGTTCGGTCGGGTTGTACTTCAAATTCCGGGTAAACATAATGTTCAGAATGCACTTGCGGCAATAACTGTGGGTCTGGAGCTTGGTATCTCGTTCGAAAAAGTAAAAGCTGGAATCGAAAAGTTCACCGGCGTGAACCGACGCTGGGAAAAGAAAGGTGAAGTGAACGGCATCAGTGTTTACGACGATTACGCTCATCATCCAACAGAGTGCCGTGCAGCGCTTTCAGGTGCAAAAGCTGGCTGGCGGCGGCGGACAGTTTGTATATTTCAGCCGCATCTGTATTCGCGCACAAGAGATTTCTATGAAGATTTTGCCAAGGCGTTCTTATTAGCTGACGTTCTTCTAGTGACGGATATTTATCCTGCCCGTGAAGAGCCTATCCAAGGCATAACAGGTGAATTAATTGTCAATGCTGCCAAACAGTACGGTCATAAGAATGTCCATTACGTCCCCGACAAAAAAACTGTTCCCGATGCACTTCTCACTCTTGTAAAAAAAGATGATCTCGTGATTATGATGGGCGCAGGAGATATTTGGAAGTACAGCGTTGAATTTCTAAAACGATTACAAGCAAGAAATTAAGAAAAATATTTTTCATTATTCATTTTTAAATGATCAGTATCGAAAATATAAAAAAGTTTTTCCAAGGCAAGATTCTCCTCAGCGAGCCGATGAATGAATATACATCTTTACGAATTGGCGGTCGGGTGGATTATTACTTTGAACCTTTGGACAAGGAAGATACTGTAAACATTATCAGTTATCTGCAGAAGCGAGATGTTTCTTTTATTGCGCTTGGTAAGGGAAGCAACCTGCTTGTGAACGATGATGGTTTCCGGGGTGCTGTGGTAAACATTGAAAACTCACTCAAATCAATCTATGCTGAAGGATCACGAATTGTTGCCGAGGCAGGTGTGAGCTTAAATCGCTTTGTTGATTTTTGCATTCAGCGTGGATTGCGAGGCGTTGAGATGCTGGCAGGAATTCCCGGTACAATCGGTGGCGCGGTGATTATGAATGCCGGGGCATACGGCGGAGAAATCTCGAATTATATGATAGATGCCGAAGTTATCAGAAATGGAACAATCATTATGTTGAAAAAAGAAGAGATTGGCTTTAATTATCGTTATGCATCGCTTCAAGATAGTGATGTTGTTTTAAGTGCAAGCTTCATACTTCCTGCCGGTAATAGAGATGAGCTGATGAAAATGCGTAACGATTACGTCATGCAGCGAAACCGGAAACATCCAATCAATCTCCCAAACTGTGGCAGTGTGTTTAAAAATCCTTCCGGTTCCTCTGCAGCTAAATTGATTGAAGAAGCTGGATTAAAAGGAATCAAGAGCGGCAATGCACAGATTTCAGAAAAACATGCGAATTTTATTGTGAATCTTGGCGGCGCAACGGCAAAGGATGTTCTCAATCTCATTGAACTTGCAAAGAAAACGGTGCGTGAAAAATTTAATATCGAACTTGATCTTGAAGTCAAATTACTTGGTTTTCCTCAGCATATAGATAAGAAAGTTATTATGTGATGGATCAAAATCGGATTGAAGGAAATACAGTACAGCGAAAAAAAATAAAACGATGGGGAATATTTTTATTGATTCCTCTCATTATCGGTGTTATCGTCCTATGTGTTCTCGCACAGGAATGGAAGGGAACTCTTAAAATCCAGCGCGTTGTTGTTGAGGGTTCTCGGATAATTTCTGCTCAACAAATCTTCGCGCTGGCTAATGTACCGCTTAAGTCTCCTATGTTCCAAATAAATGTATTTGAAGTTCGCAAGCAAATTCTCCGGCAGCCCTTTGTGAAGTCGGTGCAGGTAAACCGGCATTTCCCTGACGCTCTTCATATTCAGATTGAAGAAAGAGATCCGATTGCGTCGGTTAACAACGGTCAGCTTCGGTATATTGATAGAGAAGCATATCTTCTTCCCCAGATCGAATCTGCGATTAAGCTTGATGTACCAATCATCAATGGAGTTGACGGTATCCAACAAGCAAAGGTTGGTGAAGTAATATCAAATAATGAACTATCGGTAGCGATTGAGCTTCTCGTGACGGCGGTATCTATTGATTCCACAATGTATCATTTTATTTCCGAGATCAATATGAACAACGGCAAGGATATCTTACTATATTCAACCGATGTTGGTGTACCGATAATTGTCGGCAGAGGAGATTTTGGAAAAAAGCTTCTGACACTGAATACATTCTGGAACAATTTTGTGAAGTCGCAAAACACAGAAAAATTACAATACGTTGATCTTCGATTCGGCGATCAGGTCGTCGTAAAATGGCAGTCGGAGCCAAAAGCGAGAGCGACTCTTTAAGAATTTATTCCCGAAAGGTTAAGGAATGGAACAAGAAATAATGGTTGGTTTAGATATAGGCACAACGAAGGTGTGTGCAGTTGTCGCATCTTTGGATGAAAGTGGAAAGTTCAATGTGCTGGGTGTTGGTCGAAGCCCATCTGATGGCTTGACGCGGGGCGTTGTGACGAACATAGATAAAACAGTCCGTTCGATTCAAAGTGCCGTAGCGGAAGCTGAATCGCGATCGGGTATCAAAATTCAATCCGTCATCGTCGGGATTGCAGGCGATCATATACAAAGTTTTCAGAGTCGGGGTGTTATTGCGGTAAGCGGACCTGAGAATGAGATCTCCCAGGCAGATGTCAACCGGCTCATCGAAGATACAAAACGTGTCGCACTACCGTCCGACCGAAGGATTATACATGTTATTCCACAAGAATTCATAATCGACGGACAGGATGGAGTGAGCGATCCTGTTGGAATGTCGGGTGTACGACTTGAAGCAAACGTTCATATCATTACAGGATTAGTAACCGCCGCACAAAATATTATTAAATGCACTCAGCGTGGCGGACTGCAAATTAGCGATATGGTTCTTGAGCCGCTTGCCTCCAGCTATGCCGTTCTCGATGAGGAAGAGAAGGAAGTTGGAATTGCTCTTCTCGATGTTGGCGGCGGTACAACCGATCTTGCGGTTTTCGAGGATCGTACGATTCGTTATACCGCTGTAATCCCAATCGCTGGCAATCAAGTTACCAACGATATACGAAAAGGATTAGGTGTGCTAACCGAGCAGGCGGAAAAATTGAAGTGCCAGCACGGCTTTGCATATTTACCCAGCGTTCTCGATGATGAACCGATAACAATTCCAGGAATTGGTGGACGCCCACCGCTTGAGATCGACAAGAAGCTTCTCGCACAAATCGTCCAGCCAAGGATGGAAGAGATTTTTGAGATTGCAGCGATGGAAATTAAACGCTCGGGTTATTCAAGACATCTTTCTGCTGGTATAGTCTTAACGGGCGGCGGCTCATTAATTAAAGGTGCGGCGGAACTTGCGCGCGAGGTTCTCGGCTTACCCGTGAAAATTGGTATTCCCGGTGGTTTTAGCGCCGGACTTGTTCGTGAAATTGAAAATCCAATCTACGCTACCTGCGTCGGTTTGGTGCTGCACGGTCTAAGGCATAAAGATAAAACAACACTTGATTTCAATAATGGTAAAGGGAGTAAATCGGTTAAAAAGATTTTTGGAAAAATGAAAAGCTGGTTTGATGAGCTATAGAAAAATATAGAAAATCATTTTAAGATTAAAGTAAGAAAAGATTTTAAACAATAAACAAATAACCAATAACTATTAACTATAAAAGGAGATACGATAGTGATAGAATTAGATAATTTCTTCGACCACGGCGCGAAGATTCGCGTGGTTGGAGTAGGCGGCGGTGGCGGCAATGCTGTCACCAGTATGATTGACAAACGATTGCAAGGAGTTGACTTCTTTGCAATCAACTGCGATATGCAGGCATTAGAGCGCAACAAAGCTCCCAACAAAATTCAGATTGGCAAAAACTTGACACGCGGTTTG
>Ga0315286_10001765_pt1 | contig 19807 bp, 18 predicted proteins | sample YL17G10_0_MG_FD_205038 | JGI IMG/M metagenome (GOLD analysis project Ga0315286, IMG submission 205038) | Sediment microbial communities from Yellowstone Lake, YNP, Wyoming, USA - YL17G10_0 | ecosystem: Environmental > Aquatic > Freshwater > Lake > Sediment | place: USA: Wyoming | collected... | reverse complement strand
TCCTCGGCACGTTTGATAGCCTCGGGGTCGACCCCCTTCTGGACGGGGGTGAGGTCACCCGTCTCCGCCTCGGCGAGGTCGTGCAGGAGGGCCATCCTCACCGCCTTGAGGGAGTCGAGCCCCTTCGCGTCTGCGAGGACGAGGGAGATGAGGGCGACGCGGAAGCTGTGGTCGGCGACCGACTCGGGGTCGGGGACGCCGGACTCGACCCAGCCCGTCCGGGGCAGCCTCTTGAGCCTGCCCGCCTCGATTATGAAGTCTATGAGCCCGTCGGTGTCCACGGGTAGGATGTGTCCTGAGGCTATTTGAGGGGTTTCCCGCATCGGGGGCAGTTCTTCTCCTCCCAGAATGTGGGCGCCCCGCAGGAGTGGCAACTCCACTTAGCCCCCTGCTCGGCTAGCCAGGCATCTGCGTCCCCTGAGGTGATCCTTTTAAGGTTCTCGCGGAGACTATCCCCCTTCTTCACGAAGTACCTGTCCATGCTCTCGAATTTTTCGCACTTGCCGGCGGCGTATTCGGGGCACTCGCTGCAGTACTCGTAGCCTTTGGAGTCCATGCACCTGCGGCGCGGGCAGTCGACGCCGTGTGACTCGGGCCCCAGGTTGTGGTAGCTGTCGCAGGTCATCCTGTTTGGCGGCGTCTTCCAGACGTCACGGGCGAAGGCCTACGCCTCCCTGTCGCCCCTGGTACCCTGGTAGATCGGGCAGGCGCCGCAGTATATGCCGCAGCGCTCCACGATGTCCATCTTCGCCATGGGTGATCCTCGGGCGACGTCCAATAAAAGTGGGCGGGTGCCCCCAGATACCCTGAAGCGCACCAAGGGGTTAAAGAACTAACTCGGACCGATCTTGTTGACCACGTCCCAGATCGCCAGCCCCTCCCTCTCGGCGAACCCGAGGACGCTCTCCGCTATCCACGGCTTGTCCTGACACTCCCTTCTGACCGCTTCGAAGAGGACGGTGGGCGTGCATGGGCTCTTGATCCCCTGGTTCTCGATGAGTATGGCGAGGTTGTCGGCGAAGATGAGCGCCCTGTCAAGCACTGTGACGGGTTTTACCCCCGACCTGTGGTCGTGGGCCTTTATCGCGCGGAGGCTAGCGTCGGGCAGCCTACCCGCCAGCATCTCTGCCGTCCGGTGCCCGTGGAGGGAGGGCTCATACTCGGTCGCGTCGTGGTCGAGGTCGTGGAGGAGGCCGACGAGGCCCCAGTCCTGCGGCGTCCCCGTGAACATGGTGGCGAGGACCTCCATAATCCGAGCCACTAGGATCGAGTGGGAGAACTTGCTTGAGCCCTCCAGCAGGCGGTGGGCCTCCCCCTCGGTGATCCCCGCCATCAGAGTATAGTAAACGCTGAAACTTAAAAGACCGAGCAACGCAACACGTGGCAATTACCGTAAATATTCTCCATACGGCGAAAAGGGAGCCTTTAAACCGCCAGTGATCGATTTTGACCGATCAGAGGATCAAAAATTGGATACCGATGTAGTCTGGATGACGGTAGCAACCGCCTTCGTCGTTTTATTGGTTCCTGCACTCGGCATTTTCCACGCGGGCCTCGTTAAGCGGAGGAACGTCCTCTCGACGTTCCTGTAGTGCATGGCCGTCTTCGCGGCGGTCTCAATCGTCTGGTCACTCCTGGGGTACAGCCTCGTCTTCGGGGGGAGCGTTGGAGGCTTCATCGGGGATCTGTCACGCGTCGGCCTCGCCGGCGTAGGTGAAGCTCCGAATGCGGAGTATGCCCCGAAGATACCCGAGGTACTATTCCTCGCCTTCCAAGCGGCGGGCGCAGACGGACTGCTTCTGGGAAACCCCTCGCTGCTCGTCTCAGAACTAATCGGCATCGTCGCGGTGGCGGCCTACTCCTTCGCCGGCTACTACGCCATACTGAAGGCGATGGGGATGGTCACGAGACTCAGGGTCACGCCCGAGGAAGAGAGCCTCGACTCCGTCGAGCTGGGCGAGTCACTCGACGAGTAGCCGCCTACTCCAGCTTGCAGACCTTCTTTATCGCTGCTAGCATCCCGTCGTTGTTCGGGGGGCAGCCGACGACGTAGCAACCCTCGCCCTCCTGGGCCTTGAGGCACGTCCCCATCACGATGGGGGTGTTCTTGAGCCCCTTCGGCACCTTCGCGTTGACGCCCACCACTATGAGGAGGTCCCTGATCTCACCCATCTTCTTCATCTGCTCTAGGTCGTAGACGACGCTGTGGATCGTCCCCCTGCAGGCGCTGCAGGCCCCGTCGCTGATCACTGTGATCCCTTCACCGAACTCCAGGTCGGTGGGCGGCCTCTTGAACCTCCTGGCCACCTTCTCGATGGGCTCCCCGACTACCTCCAGCTTCTTCGGGTCGAATAGGCCGAGCTTGAGCCCCTCCTTCAGGTAGTCTAGCTCCTCCAGCTCGAAGCCCATGACCCTGCTCGCCGCGAGGTCGAGGCTCCATATGTCCTTCGACGCCATTACGGTGTTGAGGGGGACGACGTCGCCGAAGCTGGGGCCGAGGCCCTCCATCGCGTTTATGGCGTCGAGGACCGTGAGGTCGACGGGGACCACGCGGCTAAGGTCCACGATGGCCTTGACGACCCCGATCTTGTGGAAGTTCCTCTTCCACGGCTTCGGGATGACCCCCTTAAGGTTCTTGACGCCGAGGGTGACGAGGAGCTGGTCGTGGGTCTTCATCACGGGCATGTTGATCCTGACGTCGGCCTCCATGAAGGCCTTGGAGACGGGTATCTTGTCCACTATAAGGTGGCCCGGGACGGGGACCTCGACGAGTTCGTCCTTGTCCACGTCGACGACCTTGGCGCCGAGGGCCTCTGCGGCTGCCTTCACGCCGCTCTTCTCCAGAGCCACGTCGGTTGAGGTGAAGTAGCCTGAGCCCTCCACGACCCGCACCTCACCGGCGCCCGCCTCCTGACACATCAAGATCATCGCCTCGATGACCCGCTTGTCTGTGAGGACGCCGGGCTTGGTGACGCGCCCCGTCACGACGTTCGGCTTCAGCGCGACGACGTCACCCTTCTTCACGACGCTCCCCAACCCGCCGACGAGGTCTATGGACTCCTTCACGAGCCCCTTCACCTCGGAGTCCTTCGGGGCCTTGGCGCTCCTCACGATAGAGACCCTACCCATAAGTCATCAAGGGAACTACCCCCATGAGCGGATATGAAACTGTCCCCGAGTAACCGATGTACTTGGCTGGTGTGAGTAAGCGGTAAATAAGCTGGGGCCCAGTTGGTTCTTGGTTGATTTGAGCGGCACGGTCAACTTCATCGGCGTCGTCGAGAGGGTCGAGGGGGACTACGCCACCATAGCCATATACCCGGAGTACGCCCCGGGGCTCGACGGACTCGACGCCTATAAGCAGCTGTACATCCTGTACTGGCTCCACGAGGCCGACAACCCCGCCCGGAGGGCGACCCTGCGCGTCGTCCCCCACCGCCACGGCGCGACCGAGGAGCGAGGCGTCTTCGCCTCACACAGCCCCCACCGCCCAAACCCCATCGGCCTCACCACCGTCGACCTACTAAACATCGAGGGGAACAGGCTCCTTGTCCACGGCCTCGACGCCTTCGAGGGCTCCCCCATCCTCGACATCAAGCCCGAGGAACACGGTAAATAGAGTACCTAGCCCACCCGGCGGCCTCGAAACCAATCATTAAATATCCTCGAATCACTCCAAAAGGTGAGGCACAACCCGATGGTCAAGACCACGGTATCATTAATAAAAGCCGATATAGGAAGCGTCGCCGGCCACTCCGTCGTCGCCAAGCCCCTGTTCGTCATCGCGAACAGGATGCTCAAAGAGGCCCAGAAGCAGGGCCTCATCAACAGCTTCTACGTCTTCAACGCTGGAGACGACCTTGAACTGCTGATGACCCACTTCAAGGGTGAGAACCACCCCGATATCCACAAGCTCGCGTGGGATACCTTCCTCGCCGGCACTAAGAAGGCGAAGGAGCTAAAGCTCTACGGCGCTGGCCAGGACCTCCTCCACGACGCCTTCAGCGGAAACGTCAAGGGGATGGGCCCCGGCGTCGCCGAGATGGAGTTCGAGGAGCGCGGCAGCGACCCCGTCGTCGTATTCGCCGCCGACAAGACCGAGCCCAGCGCCTTCAACTACCTCCTCTACCGCGTCTTCGCCGACCCCAGCAACACCGCGGGGCTGGTCATAGACCCAAAGATGACGGGCGGGTTCAAGTTCGAGGTCTTCGACGCATACGAGGACAAGAGCGTCGTCCTCGAGGCCCCGAAGGAGCTCTACCAGCTAATCGCCCTCATCGGAGCCACTAGCCGCTATATGGTGAGCAGGATCTGGCGCACAAGCGATAACGAGATAGTCTCAACGAGTAGCACGACGAAGCTCAGCCTCATCGCCGGTACCTATGTCGGGAAGGACGACCCTGTCTGCCTCGTAAGGGGGCAGAGCGGCTTCCCCAGCGTCGGCGAGATCATCGCGCCGTTCCAGCACACCTACCTCGTCGCCGGCTGGATGCGCGGAAGCCACTGGGGCCCCTTCATGCCCGTGGGGCTAAAGGACAGCAAGTGCACAGTCTTCGACGGCCCCCCGAGGATCGTCTGTCTCGGCGTCCAGATCAGCAACGGGAAACTCGCCGCGGACGACGAGGGCAACCCCCTCATCGTTGACTTCTTCGAGGATGTCGCCTTCGACGGCGCCCGCCAGGAGGCGATACAGATGAGCCAGTTCCTCAGAAGGATGGGCGAGTTCGAGCCGGCGAGGCTAGGCCCCGAGGCGATGGAGTACACGACGCTACCCCAGGTCCTCAAGGCGCTGGAGCCCCGCTTCAAGAAGAACAAGTGAGCCCCACGGCTCACCCTTTTAGAATTTCGCCATCACCTTGTCCGCGAAGACAGGCATGTCCGCCATGTCGGTGAAGCTGAGGGTGATGAGCCCTATCCCCTTGTCAACATATTCGGTCATCTGGGCCACTACCTTCTCAGGGGTGCCGAAGCCGGGGCCCAGCCGCTGCATCAATGCCTCGGGCGTCTGCCCACGCATCGCTGCGATCCTCCTCAACTTCTCCCCCGCCTCGGCATCGGTCCTCCCGAGAAGGACGCTGAACCCCGTCGCCTTCCTTATCGAATCGTAGCTCCTCCCGAGCCTCTCGCAGTGGCCTCGGAGCGCCGAGGTCTTCGCCTCGAGGGTCTTCAGGTCCCCTGTGAAGAAGTGGCTGATGTCGGCGTGCTTCGCCGCGAGTTGGAGGGTGACCTTCTCCCCTCCGCCCCCGACCATGATCGGCACCGGCTTCTGAATGGGCTGCGGCTTGTTTAGGACGTTCTCCACGTCGTAGAGCTTCCCCTTGTAGGTGAAGTGCTCGTTGGTGAACATCCCCCTGCATATCTCTAGTGTCTCCCTGAGACCGCGGAGCCTCTCGGCCGCGGGCGGGAACCTTCCCATGAAGCCGTTGAACTCGGCCTCATGCCATCCAGCCCCGATCCCGAAGATGAGCCGCCCCCCAGAGATTATGTCCATCGACGTCGCCATCTTGGCGAGCACAGTCGGCTGCCTGTAGCCGTAGCAGCCCACGAGAGGGCCGAGCTTGACCCGATTAGTCACGGCCGCGAGACTTGAGAGCAGCGTCCAGCACTCGAGGGGGTGGTTCTCCGGCCCCTTCGGGTTCCACATGTTCATGAAGTGGTCGGTCGTCGTGAAGAGGTCGTAGCCGTTGGCCTCGACGCCGAGGCAGGCCTCCCTCATGTAGTTCCAGTCCTTCCCCTCGGAGGGGAGGTGAACCCCGAACCAGACATCCTTCGCCATATCAATCAGGGAACGGAGAGGAGCCACCGAATTAGAACCTTATCAACACGGCGAGTGAGGCGACTAGAAAGGCGAAGAGTGAGAGGATGCAGCCGGTCGCGACTGCATCCAGCCTCAACCTGTCTCCTGTTGATAAGATGTTCCCGAAGAGCACAGCGGCGAACGGCAATAGACTCGCCACAGCCAAGGCGGGTATTGAGAACAGACCCATTATCGCCGTTGAGGTTAAGCAGGGCAGCAGGGCGAGGCGCAGACACGCCTTCCAACCGAATCTGGCGACGAGGTTCAGCTTCCCACCGATTCTGTCCGCCTCCATGTCCGACAATTCGAGGCACAGAGCGAGGACGAAACCGTACATCATCAGCGCGAGTGAGAGGGGTACAAACTCGGGGTCGAGGGTCCCCCTTACAGCGAGATACCCCGCCGCGGGGACACCGAAGCCCGTCCCAACGGCTATAGCGACCTCGCCGAGGCCCCTGTAGGCAAGCCTAAACGGGGGGAGCGAATAGAACCAGCCCAGAATGTTTGCCCCAATAGCGAGGGGAATAATGAGGGGGGAGACCCCTAGCACCGCGGCGAACCCAGCCACGAAAACAGAGGCAAGGGAGAGGATCTTAGCCACCCCGAGGGCCGGCGCCAAGAGATCGGCCCTATCCACAAGCAGGTTGCTCCCCCCGAAGGTCTTCCTCGGTGCAGAACGGTCCAGCTCGACGTCAAAGTAGTCGTTGCTGAAGTGGGTCGAGAGGTCACCGAGCGCCACAACGGCGTAGCTGACTATGAAGAGGATCGGGTTAAAGACGCCGCCCGCAAGGAGGCCGAACAGGGCGCCCAACCCGCAGCCGAGGACGCTGCCAAGGAGGATAGGCAGACGAACCACCCGGAACAAACCCAGCCTCCAACCCACGTTGTAGCCCCCCTTTAGAGATCAAATCGACTGGGGAAGGTATTTTAATTAAACTGAGAGGCTTCAACCATCCAGCTGTGATCACCTTGGAGAAAGTCAAGGCCTACGTCGATCTCACGCGTATCCAGTTCTTCTTCGTCTGGCCCCTCCTCTTCCTCTCCGGCCTCTTCCTCAGCTTCCAGGTGCATGGCGGCTTTGACTGGCTGCTCGTCGCCAAGGCCGCGGCGATCGCTCTACTCGGATTTGAGGCGGGTTTTGTGCTTAACGACTACGTCGACAGGGACAGCGACGCCTTGGACGTGGAGCATGACAAGTTGACGAAGTACTGGCGGCTCTTCGGTGGGCGGCCCCTCCCGATGGGAAGGGTGTCCACCCGTGGCGCCCTCGCGCTGTTCGTCGTCCTCGCCGCGGCTGCCGCCGCGCTTATACTCACCCTCCCCCCGCCCCACTCCTACTGGGTCCTCGGCATAATGGTCTACAGCTACGCCGTCGAGGTCTTCTACCAGCTCAAGAAGAGGGGGCAGGGCCTCCCCCTCGCCCAGCTCATCGGGCGGACGGACTTCAGCCTCTTCCCAGTCGCCGGGTACCTCGTCAACGGGCAGCCCGACGCGGTCCCCCTCCTCTACTTCCTCTTCTTCTACCCCTACGCCCAGGCCCACCTCGGTATGAACGACCTCGTCGACGTCGCGAATGATGAGGCGCGTGGGCTGAAGACGATCCCCCTCCTCTACGGGCTCCGTGGGACGGGGTGCTGGGTCCTCGGGTTCACGGTCCTCCACTTCATCGGGGCGGTGCTCTTCACGGTGGTCCTCCGCCCGGCGGCCGTCCTCGGCGTCGCCGTGGGCCTGCTGCTGCTTCTGGTCGCGAACATGGCAGTCCAGAAGAGGACCACGCCGGAATCTGCGCTCCGCGTCCTCCCCCTCTTCCACGTGGCCATGCTCGTCTACACGGCGTCCATCATCCTGAGCTACTTCCTCTAGGCGCCACCAAGGGATGCGTGAATAGACCTTTATCGTGGACGCGTGTAGATGCACCCTGAACTTGGCGACCACGGGGTATCAGGAGGCCGTCGACTGGCTCTTCCAGGTGCGTAGATTCGGGCCTGATAGGACCCTTGACCCGATCCGCCGTCTAGCCGGGATGCTCGGAGACCCCCAGAGCCGGTTCAAGGCCATCCACGTAACAGGCACCAACGGTAAAGGCAGCACATCAGCCATGATCGCCAGCATACTCCGCGCCGCCGGGTACAGCGTCGGCCTATACACGAGTCCCCACCTCGAACGGTTCACCGAGCGCATAGTCGTCGACGGCGAGGAGATACCCGAGGAGGACGTGGTCAGGCTCACGAGGCTGATACGCCCACTTGTGAAGAGCCTCGACGGGGAGCCCGAACGCGTCCACCCCCTCTTCTTCGACATAGTCACCGCCATGGCCCTCAAGTACTTCGAGGAGAGGCACATCGACTTCGCCGTCCTCGAGGTCGGCATGGGCGGCCGCCTCGACGCCACAAACATAGTAGAGCCCCTCGTCTCCGTCATCACGAACATCAGCCTCGAGCACACGCAGGTCCTCGGGGACACCGTCCTTAAGATCGCCTACGAGAAGGCGGGGATTATCAAGCCCAACAGCGTCCTCGTCACGGCGACGCAGGACGACTCCGTCTACGCCCTCTTCGATGAGACCTGCGAGAGGCTCAACACAGAGATCCACCGCGTCGGGGAAGACATCACATTCCACAGACTCGGCGGAGACCTCGATGGGCAGAGCTTCATCGTCGAAGGGCTCAGGGGGAGCTACACCCTATACACCCCCCTCCTCGGGGGCTACCAACTATACAACGCCGCCACCGCGGTTGGGGCAGTGGAGGCCCTGAGCCGCCATAATATCGACGTATCAGGGTCGGCGATCTCCGAAGGCCTCGCGAGTGTGGAGTGGCCGGGCAGGCTTGAGGTGGTTCAGAGGAGCCCGCTCGTCGTCCTCGACTCGGCCAAGGACTCCGAGGCGATGAGGGCGCTCGCCGAGGCAGTGGGGGAGCTACCCCACCGTAGGGTCATCGCGGTCGTCAGCATAAGCAGCGATAAGAACATCCCCGTGATGATCGGTAACCTAGCCCCTGTTGTCGATTCATTCATGGTCACGAGCCACAGCGTCATGGGGCGCGCCGCCGATAGGGAGAGGATAGGAATAGAGATAGAGAGACAGGGGAAGCCGTGGGAGTCCATTGAGAGGGTCGAGGACGCTATGAGGCGAGCCCTCGAAGAGGCGGGGGAACAGGACATGATCCTCGTCGCCGGCTCAGTCTTCGTCGTCGGAGAGGCGAGGCGACTCTGGAAGGGCTCGAAGTCAACCTAGCCCAAGAGACTCGACGACGGCCACAGCCTCATCCCTGATGCGCGCCTTCATCACGGTGCACGAACCGGAAAGCACCCTACCCGCCCCCTGATCGTTCTCCAATAACTCGAAGACCTTCCCCGAGAGATCGCAGGGCTCGACGACGCAATGGGGAACCCCCGAGTACTCCATGAAGCCCCGGATCTTCTCATCGTAACCCACGCTGACGACAGGCACACCGTGGCGGGCGGCGAGTATCAGGGAGTGGAGCCTGAGGCCCACGACCAGGGAGGCCGAGCCAAGGAACGCAGCGGTGACCCGTGGCGTTAAGAGCCCAGATACGGGGACCCGCGCCCCCCTCATCATCCCCGTGATCACCCGGGTCTCACGCAGATCATCGTCGGTAGCCGCTTTATGCATCGGCAGAAACACGGCCTTATACCCCGCGTTTATGAGTTCGTCAGCTAGACGCGCCAGATTTGCCCTGATCGAGGCTATCAGGGGCGTTGATACGGGGTCGTGGTAATGCACGCGGTTGAGCGGCGATAGTGCTCTTGGGGATATCACGACCATCGGGTCGCCGGATTCGACGCCCAGTGCTTCTCTTATCACCTTCATCTCGCTCCGGGGGGAGGACTCCATCCATAGAGCCGAGTCGCCCGTCAGCGTCACCCGCCTCCCCGATAATCCTCCCAGACGAGTCTGGCTGACCGCGTCCCGCGCCGAGACCCTCAGGGCGCCCGATAGCAGCCTCCGCGTGAGCCAGCGACCGTGTGGGGAGTCGATCCTCTTAGCGCCCACGCCGAAGCAGACAAGCGGTGTCCCACGCCTGGCCAGCCCCATGTGTATGAGCCGGGAGACATGAGCCCAATCGTAGAAGGGTGTCCCGCCCGTGACGAGTACGGCGTCGGCGCCCATGAACGCCTCGCGGTACCCGGAGCCGCGGGTGAGGTACCGACGGGGGCTCATTAGGGGGATGGACTCGACTCCGCAGGTGGCCCGCGTCTGGGCGGGGTCGGTTGAGAGCGCCACGATCTCGGCGTCGGGGACAACCCCAGCGAAGAGATCCCTCACCCCGATCAATATGGCGTCATCCCCGACGTTCCCCGAGCCGTACCAGCCGCCGAGGGCTAGGAGCCTCAGGCTCAGCCCTCCCCCAGCACCCTCCTGTAGGCGTCGAGGTGCATCTCCACCACCCTACCGACCTCGTAGGTCCCCTCGACGAGTTCCCTCCCCCTCCTGCCCTTCTCCCGCCACACCTCCGAGCCCAGCAGCTGCCTGAGGGTGGAGGCGTAGTCGTCGCCGGTGACCCTGTAGCCGTAGGACGAGGTGATGCCGTCGGGGTCCTCCCCGCTTATTATCGGCGTCTCGTGGGCGAGCGCCTCGAGGAACGAGACGGGGAGCGCCTCCCTCACACTCGTATTCACGAGCGCCCAGCTCTCCTCCAGCACCCGGGACTTCTCTTCCTCGTCGACGAATCCCGTGAGCCTCAGGTTGGGGAACCCACCGTATGCCCTGCGTGTCTCGGCGTCCCTCGCGGGGTCGTGCCCCTGCCCCATGGCGACGAAGTCGACGCCGGGGAACACCCCCGCCAAGTCGAGGAAGACCTCGACCCTCTTCTGCGGGTCCCAGCGCGCCAGGAAGCAGACCATGGGGGTCGGCGACTTCATCATCCTGCGCCTAGGGATGTAGACGGGGTTCGGGAGGAACACGGGGTCTTCCCTGAGCCCGTAGAGCATCCTCGCCCGGGGTGAGAGGAACCCAGCCTGAGTGTAGAGGGCGTCCGCCCTACGGCATGCATCCGCGAGGACCCGCCTCTCGAACCAGAGCCGAGCCCTGAAGGAGAGGGTCACCCTGTAGCGTGGCTCGACGAGGCCTATCCTCCTCCATTCCCCCTCGTCGTAGGGGTCCTGAAAGGTGATGACGTGAGCCTTCCCCGGCGCGGCGCGCTGGGCCGCAACCGTGTTGTAGCTGGCCTCTTGGCTGTGGTAGATGTCGGCGTCTGCCTTCTTGTAGAATGGGATGGAGTCCAAGCGGGAGTGAAGCGCCCGGAGGACGTGTGGCTCACCGGCGTGTGACGGGTAGCCGTAGACGGTGAAGCCATCCAGCTCCTCCACATCACGCTGACCCCGACGACGGGGGGTGACGACGCTCACATCCACACCCCGACGAGTCAGCTCCCGCGCCAGGGTACGCGTGACGTACCCAAACCCCCCGTGTACGCCCCAGGCGAAGGCCTCCGGGGACACGAAACAGACCCTCAACCAGCCTCAGCGTCACTCCAAGGGCACATAATACATTTATATTTTACTCATAGTAATAGATATTATATGGCGGGTAGTGTTGGAGCCAGCCGTGAGCCTCGTGGTCCCAGTTCATAATGAGGCAGCGATGATGTGGTCAAGCGCCATCGCGCTGAGGAGGTACATGAAGCGTGTGGGGGAACCCTTCGAGATGATCCTCGTTGAAAACGGCAGCAGCGACGACACCCTCCTCGTCGCTGAGGCACTCAGCACGCGGTTCCACGAGATAAGGTACCTGACCTTCCCCGAGGCCTCCCTCGGAAACGCCCTGAGACTCGGCATAGGCTCCGCCACTGGCGATAAGATAATCTACTACCCCATCGACCTCTCCGTCAACCTAGACTTCATCCCGGATAGCCTCAAACTACTAGACGAATACGACCTCGTCATAGCATCCAAGAGGAGAGGGGAAGACCACAGACCACTGATCAGGCGCATCACGAGCATAGCCTACCACAGACTCGTCAAGACGCTGTTCGAGACCCAGTTATCGGACACCACATGCGCCAAGGCGTACAGGAGGCAAGCGGTCTCAAGTCTCCTAGACGGACTCACGGGGGCGAGCAGGGTCTTCGAGACGGAGCTCCTAGTCGAGGCAGAGAGGCGCGGCATGAAGATAGTGGAGATCCCAGTCAGCGTCGTCGAGAAGCGGAAGAGCAGGGAGACCCTCCTCAGGAAGGTGGAGACGAAATTCGAGGACCTCCTCTCAGCGAGACTGGACAGGCTCGCGCTTCTCAGCGGGGCACCCCTGATGCTCGCGGGCGCGGCGTGGCTCGTCATACTCGGCCTAGAGAAGCTCGGGTCGCCCCTCTCCGGATTCATGAACCCCTACAGCTTCATAGCAGCCGTCCTCCTCGTCCTCAGCGGCTTCCAGATAACCACCTTTGGACTCCTCTCCCGGCTTATGCTGCAGGTGAGGAGGGAGGTCGCCGGTTCCAGGGTGCACCTAGATGAGGCCTATCAGTTGCCAGTAGGGTATGCCTACGAAAAGCACGATGGCGACAGAGACTAGGCTCAGGACCAGTCCGTAGGCTATTATCTGCCTCTCGGTGAACCAGCCCTCCGTGTGGAAGATTATATTGGGTATGGTGTTCACGGGGAGTATGACGGCGATTGGGGTGAGGACCGCGACGGGTAGGGCAGTGAGGAGTGGGTTCACGCCAGACATCCTCGTCAACCCGATCATCACAGGCACCATCACAGTCGCGTAGACCGTGGTGCTCGTGAAGATCACGTGAAGCATCATGGCCACTAGAACCGCCGTGCCTATGAACAGGTAGATAGGCAGGTCTCTCAATCCGAGGACATAGAACAGTCCCTTCGCAACGGGGTCCAGGGCCCTGTACCTACCGACTGCCCTGGCGAGGAACATGCTCGCCGCGAAGAGCACTATGCTCCCCCAGGGGACGCTGCCGCTGAACTTGCCGACCTCCATGACGCGTGTCTGGGGGAGGAAGAGCACCAGACTGAGGGCGAGGCTTATGATACCCGCGTTGAATGGGATGTACCTCTCGGCTATCTAGAGGATGAGTGAGACGCTGAAGGCGACGGCGACGACAGTCTCCTTCCTCGTCAACGGGCCGAGGTCACTCCTTATGGAACACACCTTGTCGTACGTCTCCTTGGACGCCACAACCTCGGGCTTGAACATCCAGATGACGAGCAGGTAGCTGGCAGCGAGGAGCATAAGGGTCAGGGGGAAGGCCATCTTGAACCATCCGCCCCAGTCGAGGTAGAGTCCTGCTGACATGGCGAGGTAGTCGGCGGAGATGGGGTTGGGTATCGTCGCGGTCAGGAAGGCGGTGCTGCAGATGTTGTTGCCCGCCATCGCCATCAGCATCACGGCGGCACCGAAGCGGCTCCTCCCCTTCTCAACCCCGAAGGCATCAATCAACCCGACGCAGATCGGGAGTAGGATGAAGGCCTTTGCGGTCGTGCTCGGTCCGAGGGGGGAGATCGCCAGGCTCGCCAAAGCCACCGCGAGAATTATTTTCCTCGGCTTACACCCCATCGAAGTCGCTATGACGAGAGCGATCCTCTTACCGAGGCCGCTGACCTCCATCCCCTTCGCCAACACGAAGCCGCTGAGAATTATCCATAGCCCACTCCCCCCATAGGTGCTGAAGAGGCCGAAGACGAATTCATTAATGTTGAGGCTCGCCTCAAAGACGCCTATGAGGGCGATGATGAGGATGCTGGACTCGAGGTGCCTATTCGGATAGAGGCTCCAGACAACCAGGGCGAGGAGGACGACCCCGAGTATCTGCGCCTCTATGCGGCCACTCGCCGCAAAGAAGAAGAGTATCAGGACTGTGAGGCCGGTGAACGCGTACTTGATCGCGTCGCCGGTCTTCATTGATCTACACGATGCTTGGTTTCTCTATAATGCTTGGGGTTTAAAGCAGATAAGTGCGATGTGTTCAGAGATGCTCTTCGAAGCCTTCTTATCACGTACCCAAGGCTTCTCAGATCAGTGATTTAATGGCGAACATATGGATAGCCCGCGACTACGCCGCATGCAGCGGGTGCAAGCGGTGCGAGATAGCGTGCAGCATGAAGCACGAGGGCTGGATCTGGCCCGAGGCCTCCAGGATCAGGATATTCATGCCCTTCCCGGGGCTCGAGGTCCCCCACCTCTGCGCACAGTGCATGGACTACCCATGCGTGGGGAGCTGCCCAGTGCAAGCCCTCTCGACGGACCCCGACACCAAGGCGGTGCTCGTGGACCGCGAGAAGTGCACAAGCTGCGGCGCCTGCATACGCGCCTGCCCGGGGAACGTCCCCATCATCCACCCCGGCGACAACAAGGCCACCATCTGCAACCTCTGCAACGGCGACCCCGAATGCGTAAAGGTCTGCAAGGAGGCGGGCTACAACGCCCTCATGCTCGTGGAGGAGGGGCCCAGCGTCAACAGGAAGCTGTTCAGCCGCCACCCCGTCGAGGTGGCGAAGGAGCTCGCCGTCTACTTCTTCGGCGAGAAGGGTGAGGAGGTAATCTAAGATGCCGGGCGGATACGCAGGCAAGTTCCTCGACGTCGACCTCACCAAGGAGAGGATAAGGAATGTCAGTTTCGACGACAAGACGCTCTGGCAGTACTTTGGGGGACGCGGCCTGGCGGCGAAGATCCTCTGGGACCGCGTGGGCAAGAAGTGGGAGACCCTCGACCCCTACGCCCCCGAGAGCCCCCTGATAGTGCTTACAGGCCCCATGACGGGCATCTACCCCGGGGGCAGGATATGCGTCTCCGGTAAGAGCCCCGTCAGCATGGGCACCGTCGGCTCCACAGCCTCGACCGAGTTCGCCCATGAACTGCGCTGCTCGGGCTACGACGGCGTGATCTTCACGGGGAAGGCGGAGAAGCCCGTCTATTTCCTCGTCACGAGTGACGGCGCCGAGATCAGGCCAGCGGAGCACCTCTGGGGAACAGTCGGCGAGGAGACCATCAAGATGTTGAACAGGGAGGTCGGGGAGGAGCTGAAGAAGCGTAAGCCCAACGTCGGCATCTGGCGCGAGCCCGGCATGATCTACATCGGTCCCGCCGGGGAGAACATGGTGCGTAACAGCGGCGTCATGAGCAAGATCTGCCACGCAGCCGGCTACGGCGGATACGGTGCCCTCATGGGCTCGAAGAAGCTCAAGGCGGTGGTCGCCAAGGGCCGCGGGATGATGCCCGCCCCCGACGCCCCGGAGGCGGCGAAGCTCCTCTGGAAGAAGGCCCACCAGATACTCATCAGCAAGACAGAGTTCCGCCGCTACGGCACCGGATACCTCGGCTACCAAGTCGGCGCCGAGTACAGCTCCGAGCCCATAAAGAACTGGCAGACCGAGTGGCACGACGAGAAGAGCTACGCCGGCCCACGCTTCGAGCAGTACTGGGTCAAGAAGAAATGGGCGGACTTCAACTGCACGACAAACTGCATGAAGGTCAGCTGCATAAAGAGCGGGAAGTGGAAGGGGGACATCACCGACCTCCCCGACTACGAGTTGCAGGCATACTGTGGCACCAACCTCGGCATCTTCGAGCCCGTCGACAACATACACATGAGCGCCCTCATAGACAACCTCGGCCACAGCGGCATCAACGGCCCCAACACCATGGGCTTCGCCGCCGAGCTCTACCAGAGGAAGATCCTCACGAAGAAGGACATAGGCTTCGAGCTCAACTGGGGCGACACCGACGCCTTCACGAAGCTGGCGTGGATGATAGCCAAACGCGAGGGCATAGGCGACATCCTCGCCGAGGGCACCTACCGCGCCGCCATCAAGATCGCGGAGATGAAGGGAAAGAAGCCCGAGGAGCTGCTCAAGTACGTCGTCCACGTCAAGGGCATCGAGATCGGCGCCCACGGCACCCGTAGCGATCAGGACTACGTCCACGACGCGAGCTACGCGGGGAGCGTACAGGGCGGAGACCACACATCCACCATCGGCGACGGGTACACGGACATGAGCGACGCCGTCTTCGCGGACTCCGGCGTCTTCTGCGACTTCTGCCGAACAACCAGGGAGCTGGAGTTCGACTTCGCCAAGGCCGTCACGGGCTTCCCCATCACCGTCGAGAGCTGGAGGAAGGAGACAGGCCCAAGGATCGTCACCCTCCAGAAGGCGCTGCTCCTCCTCGGTGGCCCCGACATGAAGTGGGAGCCGCTCAAGGACGACGACAACCCGCCCAGATTCTACGAGCCCCTCCCGGAGGGCCCTTACAAGGGCAGGACCACGGACAAGAAGCTCGTGGACCAGAAGCTCCAGGCCTACTTCGAGACCCTCGGCTGGGACGAGCGCGGCATCCCCAAGAAGGAGACGCTGAAGAGGCTCGACCTCGCCGACCTGGAGCCCTACATGAAGAAGATGAGGGCCTAGACCCCCACTTATATCCCCTCGCATCTCTTTTTCCCAATGGATCTCCTTAGCAGGTTCAGGGGTAGCCTCCTCGGTTTGGCGGTCGGGGACGCCCTCGGGGCCCCCGTCGAGTTTGAGCCGAGGGGCAGCTTCCCACCCATAACGGACTTCCGCGGTGGGGGGCCCTTCAACCTCAAGGCTGGGGACTGGACAGACGACACCTCGCTAGCCCTCTGCCTCGCCGAGAGCCTTGTAGAGCAGCGGGGATTCGACCCACGAGACCAGGCCGAGAGGTACGTCAGGTGGTGGAAAGAGGGGCACCTGAGCTGCACGGGTAACTGCTTCGACATAGGGAACACGACCAAGGCTAGCCTACAGAGGTTCCTCGACACCGGGAACCCGTACTCCGGCCCGATGGCCCCGGAGACGGGGAGCAACGGATCCCTCATGAGGCTGGCGCCGGTCCCCCTCTTCTTCCACGCCTCACCCGTCGCCGCCGTCGAGCACTCGGGCCTAAGCTCCAAGACCACACACGGTGCCGCCGCTGCTGTCGATTCGTGCCGGTACCTGGGCGCCCTGATCGTCGGCGTATTGAGAGGAGTTCCAAGAGAAACGTTACTTTCGGGGAGATACGAGCCGACGGAGAAGCTCTGGCGGGATAAACCAATGACCCCCGATGTCGAGGCCGTTGCGAGGGGTTCCTTTGCGCGCTCCGAGCCGCCGGAGATAAGGGCACAGGGTTCCGCGGTCAAGACCCTCGAGGCGGCCCTGTGGGCGTTTAGAAAGAGCGAGTCCTTCGAGGAGGGTTGCCTTCTCGCGGTGAACCTCGGTGACGACTCAGACACCGTCGGCGCCGTCTACGGTCAACTGGCGGGCGCATACTATGGTGTAGAGGGGATCCCGGCGAGGTGGGTGATGAAGCTGTCCAAGAGGGAAACTATAGAATTTATGGCTAGAAAATTATACGACGCCTCCTCGAGGGATAAATGACCAGCCCATTGTCAATTTTTGGCCTATTTCGTGCCTTTTTAGACGTTCTCACAGAATCGATATGTTTTATTGTATATTTCGGTATGTGGAATAGTATTTACGAAGCTTTTTATCCGAACATTAATCAAAATAAGTCATTCTGGTGATAACGTGAGTAAACCCATCTGGATAGCCCGCGACTACGCAGCGTGCAGCGGATGCAAGCGGTGCGAGATAGTGTGCAGCATGAAGCATGAGGGCTGGATGTGGCCCGAGGCTTCGCGTGTCCGCGTCTTCATGCCGTTCCCCGGCGTCGAGGTGCCCCACCTCTGCGCCCAGTGTAAGGATTACCCCTGCGTTGGTAGCTGCCCGACGCAGGCACTCAGCACGGACGCCGTGACCGGCGCCGTCCTCGTGGACAGGGAGAAGTGCATCAGCTGTGGCAAGTGCATAAAGGCGTGCCCCGGCAATGTACCGATCCTCCACCCCGGGGACAACAAGGCAACAATCTGCAACCTCTGCAACGGCGACCCCGAGTGCGTAAAGGTATGCACCGAGGCGGGCTACAACGCCCTCACCCTCGTCCCCGAGGGCCCCAACGTGCACCGTAAACTCTTCTCGAGGCCCCCCCTCGAGGTCGCGAAGGACCTCGCGGTGCTCTTCTTCGGCGAGAAGGGCGAGGAGGTAATCTAAATGCCGGGAGGATACGCTGGCAAGTTCCTCGACGTCGACCTCACCAAGGGTAAGGTGAAGGACATCACCGTCGACGACGAGACGCTTGAGATGTACTTCGGCGGCCGCGGTTTAGCGGCGAAGGTCCTCTGGGACAGGATCGGGAAGAAGTGGGCGGACATGGACGCCCTGAGCCCTGAGAACATATTCCTGGCCCTGACCGGCCCCATGACGGCCATCTATCCCGGCGCCAGGATCATGTGCAGCGGGAAGTCCCCAACGAGCAACGGCGTCGTTGGCTCGACGGCGTCGACTGAGTTCGCGTCCGAGCTCAAGATGGCTGGCTACGACGGCGTCATCGTCTCCGGTAAGGCGGATGAGCCGGTTTACATTCAGGTCACCGACGAGGGGGGCGCCATCAAGCCGGCGAAGCACCTCTGGGGGAAAGTCGGCGAGGAAACCATAAAGATCCTGAACAGGGAGGTCACAGCGGAACTCTCGAAGAAGAAGCCGCTCGTCGGCCTCTGGAAGGAGCCCGGCATGATCTACATCGGCCCCGCCGGGGAGAACCTCGTCAGGAACGCCGCGGTCATGTCGAAGCTCTGCCACGCCTGCGGATACGGTGGCTACGGCGCGCTTATGGGCTCGAAGAACCTCAAGGCCATCGTCGCGAAGGGCAGGGGAAAGATCCCCGCCGTGGACGCCCCCGAGGCGGTCAAGCTCCTCCTCAAGAGGACGCACGAGCACCTCTGGACACGCACGAGCATGCGCCGCTGGGGGACCGGCTACGGCGGCTACGCCGTCGGCGCCGACACGAGCAGCGAACCAGTGCGCAACTGGCAGGAGGAGTGGCACGACGAGGAGAGCATGGGCGGCCCCAAGTTCGAGAACAGGTTCTGGGTAAAGAAGAAGTGGGCCGACTTCGGCTGCACGACTAACTGCATGAAGGTCAGCTGCATAAAGACGGGCAAGTGGAAGGGCGACATAACCGACATGCCCGACTACGAGCTCGAGGCCTACTGCGGTACGAACCTAGGTATCTTCGACCCCGCGGACAACATACACATGAGCGCCTTGATCGATAACCTCGGCCACTCGGGCATCAACGGCCCCAACACCATGGCGTTCGCCGCTGAGCTATACCAGAGGGGCATCCTCAAGGAGAGCGACTTCGGCTTCAAGCCCGCATGGGGAGACACCGAGGCCATGGATAAGCTCGCCTGGCTCATAGCGAAGAGGGAGAAGATCGGTGATGTCCTAGCCGAGGGCACATACAGGGCCGCGATAAAGATCGCCAAGATGAAGAAGATGAAGCCCGAGGAGCTGCTCAAATATGCCGTGCACGTGAAGGGCATCGAGATAGGAGCCCACGGTACGAGGAGCGACGCGGACTACACACACGACATCTCCTACGCCGCCAGCGTCCAAGGTGGCGACCACACCTCCGTCGCCGTCGACGGCTACTCGGAGATGAGCACGAACGTCTTCACGGACTCCGCCGTCTTCTGCAACTTCTGCTACTACGGCGTCCCCCAGGAACTCGTCTTCGACTTCGCCAAGGCCATAACAGGCTTCCCGATCACACTCGAGAAGTGGCGACGCGTCACGGGTCCGAGGATCACCACCATGCAGAAGGTGCTGATGCTCCTCGGAGGCCCAGACGTCACGTGGGAACCCATCAAGGACGACGACAACCCGCCCAGATTCTACGACCCGCTGCCCAGTGGCCCCTTCAAGGGGAAGACAACTGACAAGAAGATCGTCGACGAGAAGCTCCAGAAGTACTTCGAGACCCTCGGCTGGGACAAGAGGGGAATCCCCACGAAGGAGACCCTGAAGAGGCTTGGCCTCAGCGACTGCGAGTCGACGATGAAGAAGCTACGGGGGTAGCACCCCCCTTTTTTACTTTCTGCATCGGGGAGTGAGAAAAATGCCTAGAGGATACGCGGGGAAGTTCCTGGAAGTCGACCTAACGAAGGCAAAGATCATAGACACCAGACTCGACGACGAGA
>Ga0315286_10001764_pt1 | contig 19820 bp, 22 predicted proteins | sample YL17G10_0_MG_FD_205038 | JGI IMG/M metagenome (GOLD analysis project Ga0315286, IMG submission 205038) | Sediment microbial communities from Yellowstone Lake, YNP, Wyoming, USA - YL17G10_0 | ecosystem: Environmental > Aquatic > Freshwater > Lake > Sediment | place: USA: Wyoming | collected... | reverse complement strand
CGGCCCACGCATCCAAGGCATCGGCGCTCGTCAAGAAAACTGTCCAGTTCAATTCGACGGGCTCCAAGGACAACGTGGGCATCGTGTCCTACAAGTGGGACTTCGGGGACGGGACCACGGGCGACGGGCCCTCCGCGGAGCACAAGTACAAGAAGGCCGGGACCTTCACGGTCAACCTGACCGTCGAGGACGCTGCGGGCCTCAAGGCCACGAGCTCCATCAAGATCACCGTCGAGGAGCCCCAGAACCCGTACCTGAACGCCGTCTGCATCGGGAGCCTGTTCGCCATCGTCTTCGTGGCCGGCATAGGGGCCTACCTAGCCTACAAGCGCATCAGGCTAGGGGGCTACAAGATCGAGGAGGCCTTCGTCATCTACGGCGACGGAAGGCTCATCAAGCACATCTCGGCGCACAAGACCGAGACCGCGGACAAGGAGATCATCGCGGCCATGCTCACGGCGGTCCAGGACTTCGTGAAGGATTCCCTCAAGAAGGAAGGCGAGTTCCTCGGCAAGCTCGAGTTCGGGAAGAAGACCAAGATACTCATCGAGAGGGGAAAGGACATCTACCTGGCCATCGTGCTCTCGGGACACGACCCCGAGTCCTTGAGGAACACCCTGGCTAAGACCGTCAAGGAGGTCGAGGAAAGGTACCGCAAGGCCCTCAGTAAATGGGATGGTAACACCGGTGCGTTCAAGGGATTGGATGAAATGGTCATAGAGCTCATCGAGAAATGATTGGACATAGGGTGTTCAAATGACGGGCAACCAGGGGAACCCGAAAGACAATATCCCTGCTCAGCGGACAGTGCCTAGACCAGGACCTCCGGAGAGGCCCGGCCCTCCACAGCGGGCCCCTTCACCGAACCCGCCAAAGGGCCAGCCGGTACAGGCACCCCCAAGGGTTGCCCAATCAAAGCCTCGACCGGGCCCTCCAGGGCAGTCGGGGGCAAAGCGGGACGGCCGGTATGATAGCCCCCCCAGCCCGCCACCTCAACGCGATGGTCACTACGACGACACAAATGATGAGAGATATGGAGGCCAGCCACCGGTCGGCCGGGAGGACCGTGGCGGGTGGCACGACCAGGGCCATCCCCCGGATGATTATTATCAAGGCCGCGAGGGCCAGCCATACGACCAAAGGTACGACCAGGGCTATAACGACAGATATGACCAGGGTCGATATCAGGGCCAATCCGACGAGCGCGGCGGCTATGACGACCACTATTCGAGGGGTCCGGACAGGTATCCTGCCGAGGGGTACGGAGGTGCGTATCAGGATGGAAGGGACCGGGGCTATGATGAGCGTGGCCCACCTCGCGGTCAGGGTGTCTCGAGGCCAAAGAAGAGCTCGTCCAAGAAGAATATCATCATTGCCATCGTCGTGATCATCATCCTGGTTGTCGCCATCTATGCGACCTATTATACCCTATTCATAAAGGTCAAGTTCGACACGCCCAAAGCGGTCTATCACGAGAACATCCTTGGGGCCCTTACCGGCATCTCGGTGACAGGATACCTCAAAAACAACGGTATCGATGATGTCCTGGTCGATGATGTGTCATTCAGGTGCGAGGCCAAGTTCCTGGTCGATAAACTTGACGAAAGCCTCGAGGTCAGCATCGTGGATTCGGGCACCATGACGATACCGAGCGGGGGCAAGGTCGAGTTCGACTTATACGTCGGGGACCCGGCGGATACCACCTTAACGACCAAAGGGGACCTCGTGGTCCTGTACAAAGGTATCGAGAACGACAGATTCACGCTCGACGTGACCGGCTATTATAAGTGATTTGGGGCCGGTCACATAGAAAAAATTAATTCCTGCCGCATTTCTGATGACAACAGAGGAGGCCCAGAGACGAAGACGGCGCGCGAGGTTCTGAACGAGCTCAAATGGCGCAAGGACCGGGATTTCTCACTGATCCACATCTATTACGTCCATCGCGGTGCCCCCGACGATACAATGGAATTGGACGGGGACGCGATAACAGGCCTCGACCAATTGTTCTTCCACACATCCGAAACGGACATTCCCTATCACAGGATCTACAAGATAACCTACGAAGGGCAGACCGTGTTCTACAGGGAACGGGCGAGGACCGGGCCGAAGGGGGAAAAGGATATCTGACGGGACGGCGATGATGAGGCGAGAAATATCAGGTGGTCCCATGCCCGAGGAGATCAGTGCGGATTGCCCATGCCCGAAGGCCAAGTGCAAGAGGCATGGCAAATGCCAAGAATGCACCGCATTTCATGCCAAGAAGAACAAGCTGCCCTACTGCAAACGGTAGTCGATGAGGCCCAGAACGAAAGTAATATCTAGACGAAGGCCCATGTTTCGAACATGCGCGCTGGCGTCCTTTTTTTGACGGCGCTCCTTCTATTGACCGCGCTCTCGGCACCGGTATACGGCGCGAACACACCGCCAGTCGCCAATGCCGGTGAGGACCAGCAGGTCAAGGTCGGGACCATGGTCCGCTTCGGCGCTGGCAGCTCCTACGACCCGGACGGCGACCACCTGGCCTACAAGTGGGACTTCGATTCTTCCGATGGCATCACGGTCGAGAGCTCGATGATAGCCCCGACGAACACCTACACGAAGGCGGGCATCTACATCGTCACGCTGACCGTCACCGACGGAAAGGACAACTCGTCGGACACCATGCAGGTCAAGGTAATACCCGAGACCACCCCAATGGTCGAGCTCGGACCGGACATCAATGCCGAGGTCAACCAGTGGGTGTTCTTCGACACCAGGAACGCCACCGACCAGGACGGGGACTCGCTCACCTTCAAGTGGGACTTCGACGCCTCCAACGGCATCGGGGTGGACAGCACGGACAGGCTCCCGCAGTGGAAGTTCACCAAGCCGGGCAAATTCACAGTGACGCTCATTGCCAGCGACGGGAAATACAATGCCACGGACACGCTCAACGTCACCGTTTCCTACAACTTCTTGTTGGTCGGCGGCAAGGGGCAAGACGACGCCAAGTCCCTAAGGTCGGGGCAGAAGATGGTCTACAGCATCTCGCTTATCAAGGGCAAGGGCCTGAACGTGAAGATAACATCGACGAACGGGACGCTCCTGACGACATACCTGTTCGAATCCAAGAACTACTTCACCTACACGCAGAACGGCCAGATAGTGGCCCTGAGCAAGGCCTCGAAGATCAACTTCACGAAGCATTCCTATTCGATCGGGGCGCCCATTACCGACGATTACTACCTCGTGGTCCTGAACCCATCGGCAGACCCGACCGTCGTCGCGTCCTACGACATCTCAATCAAGATCGGAGGTTCCAGCGGCGGGGGGTTCATCCCGGGGCCCGGGGCATTTGAGACGATGGTCACGGTGATCATCGTGGCGCTGGCCATCGCCCTGGCAAGGAAAAGGCCCTAAAGCAATTCGTTCATCGTGTCCATGGCGCAGAACTTGCCGCACATGGAGCATGCCTTGTCCTTGGACTTGGCGGGCCGCCGGTCCCTTGTCCGCCTGGCCTTGACCGGGTCCAGGGCGTGCCTGAACATGCCCTCCCAGTCCAGGGCCTTGCGGGCCTTGGACATCTCTCGGTCCATATGCAGGTCGAGGCCGCGGGTCAGGTCGGCCGCATGCGCCGCGATCTTCGACGCGATGACGCCTTCCTTCACGTCCTCTATGTCGGGCAATGACAGGTGCTCCGCGGGGGTGACATAGCAGAGGAAGTCGGCCCCGTAGAAGGCCGCGAGCGCGCCGCCGATGGCCCCGACGATGTGGTCGTAGCCGGGCGCTATGTCCGTGACGAGCGGGCCGAGGACATAGAACGGCGCCCCTTTACAAATTGTCTTCTCGACGCGGACGTTGGTCTCTATCTGGTCCAGGGGGACATGGCCTGGGCCCTCGACCATGACCTGAACACCGGCTTTCCTGGCCCTCTTGACGAGCCCGCCGAGGATGGTGAGCTCGTGGAGCTGGGGCTTGTCCGTGGCGTCGAGGATGCTCCCCGGCCTCAGGCCGTCCCCGAGGCTTAAAACGAACTCGTGCTCCTGGGCCAGCTCCAGAAGGTAATCGAAGTTCTTGTAGAGCGGGTTTTCCAGGCCGTTCTTGATTATCCAAACGGCGAGGAATGACCCGCCGCGGGAAACGATGGAGCATATGCGCTTGGCCTTTCGTAGGCTCTTTACGCTCTCTAATGTGACGCCGCAGTGAACCGTCATGAAGTCCACGCCGTCCCGGGCGTGCTTCTCGATGGTCCTGAACATGATGTCCTCGTCCATGTCGAGGATGTGGCCGGCCTCGTTGGCGGCCTGATAGATCGGGACCGTGCCGATGGCCACGTCGACCTTCTTGATGATGGCCTTGCGGATGGCATCGATGTCGCCGCCCGTCGAGAGGTCCATGACCGCGTCGGCGCCGTAATCGATGGCGACCCTGGCCTTCTTGAGCTCCTCGTTGAGCCTGCAATGGTCGGGGGAGGTCCCGATGTTGGCGTTTATCTTGACCCGCAGGCCCTCGCCTATGGCGCAGGGCCTCGACCTGTGGCGCGGGTTGTGCGGGACTATGGCCCTGCCCGAGGCCACGAGCCTGGCAAGCTTCTTTGCATCGACCTGCTCGACCCTGGCAGCGCGCCTGATGATGTCGGGCACCGACCGTGCGGCCTTCTTCATGAGGGTCATGGGGTTGGCTAATTAGGGGATGGACTATAAAAACCTTCTATTTAAAAAGCGATTTGAAGATGTGATTAGAGATTGGTCTCACATCTTCTTGCCCGGTTTTTCCGTGGTTCTCCGGATATCGCTATCATCTGCGGAATATTGATAGAGAGCATCAAAGATCCCTGTTAAACCTATCGCGATCAGCATTCCCATTAGGCCTAGCAGCCAGATGAAGCCAAAGAGAAGGTCCCAGCCAGTTTTACCCTTAGAAACGATGATGGAGAAAATAATCCAGAATGATCCAATCCCGATAAGAAATATTCCAAAAATAGTTTGGCCCCATTCTTTTCGGGTTAACAGATTTTTACGCGTCCATTCCCCTTTTGGACGGCTATCTCTGCTCCGTGAGGGTTTTTCATCTTTATTTTTCACGGGGATGTCATTCCTTCAGAAGTAGATAGTCCTTCCTTTTCACAGGAATTTCACAGCTCCTCGAAAGGAATGGCGGATGATTGACGGGAAAATATATAATAGAGGTCTACTATTGGGATTTCCCCTTATATAAGCTAAATACAAGGTTGGGAGGAATCAGACTTGCACAACAACCGCTTCGAGAGGGCCAGGATCATAGGGGCCAGGGCACTGCAGCTGACGCTGGGCGCGCCCGTGCTGATCAAGGTCCCAAAGGGCCTCATTGACCCGGTCAAGCTCGCCATCATGGAGTACGAACAGGACCTGATACCTATCACTGTGAGAAGGACCGACGAGGCCTGGGCCTAGGTCGGCACGAGGGAGGCTACGACATGACGACGATAAGGGATGTCAAGGTCAGGAAGATACTCGACAGCCGCGGCCAGGAGACCGTCGAGGTGGACGTCATCACCGAGAACGGCTTCGGCACCATGGGCGCCCCATCCGGGGCCAGCACCGGCATCCACGAGGTGGACGCCTTCCCGAAGAAGGGTGCGGACGAGAGCATCAGGATCTTCAGGGAGAAGGTCATCCCCGCGATCATCGGCCTCGACGCCAGGGACCAGCTAGGCCTTGACTCCACGATGAAGGAGCTCGACGGCACCCCGAAGCTGTCCAACATCGGCGGTAACATCATCGTCGCTGCGAGCGTGGCCACGGCCAAGGCCGCAGCGGACTCCATCGGCATCCCTCTGTTCATGTACCTTGGCGGCAGGTTCGTCAGGGGCTTCCCGTACCCGCTAGGAAATATGGTGGGCGGGGGCAAGCACGCCGTTGGCGGGACCGACTTCCAGGAGTTCCTGGTTTGCGCCTGCAGCGGTTCCCCGAAGAAGTCCATCTTCGCCAACGCCAAGGTCCACAAGGCCGTCAAGAAGGCCCTCGAGGTCGCCAAGCCGGACATACCACTCGGCAAGGGCGACGAGGGCGCGTGGATAGCTCCCATGACCGACGAGGAGGCCCTGAAGATGGTCTCCGGGGTCTGCACGGCCGTCTCCAAGGAGCTCGGGTTCGATGTCAGGCCGTCCCTCGATCTGGCGGCCTCATCGTTCTATTCCAAGGGCCAGTATGTCTACAAGAAGGGGAAGAAGTCCCCCAAGGAGCAGGTCAAGTTCGTCGCTGAGCTCGTCAAGAGGTACAAGCTCTACTTTGTCGAGGACCCGCTCGAGGAAGACGACTTCGTGGGCTTCGCGGAGCTCACCGACCTGGTCGGCAAAGAGTGCATCATATGCGGCGACGATCTCTTCGTCACCAACAAGGAGAGGCTCCTTGAGGGCATCAAGCAGAAGGCCGGCAACGCCATCCTCATCAAGGTCAATCAGATCGGGACACTATCGGACACGATAGATACGATCAGGACGGCCCACGAGCACGGCTACAAGACCATAGTGTCCCACAGGAGCGGCGAGACCACGGACGAGTCCATAGCGCACATCGCTGTGGCCTTCGGCGCTCACGCCCTCAAGACGGGCGCTGTGGGCGGCGAGAGGATAGCCAAGCTCAACGAGCTCGTCAGGATAGAGGAGTTCCTGGGGCTCTGAGGCCGGGAACGGAGCTCCCTTAAAGGATAAATAGGAGAAAGTATTTCCAAGGACTTACCTTCAGTAAAGAGGACAAGAACGAGCGGGGATGGACCAATGACAGAGCAGCCCATAGACCAATCGGTGCCCGAGGACGATGGACAGGAGAGGCCGAAGGAGAGCCTCCTGGTCTCCGAAGAGATCTACCTTACATCGGGAGTCCACATCGGGACCCAGCAAAAAAGCGCGGACATGCACCAATTCATTTTCAAGGTCAGGAACGACGGCCTTTATGTCCTGGACATCAAGAAGACCGACGAGAGGATCCGGACCGCGGCCAAGCTCCTGGCCCAGTACGAGGGCAAGGGCATCATGGTCGTGTCGGCGAGACAGTACGGTCAGAAGCCGGTCAAGGTGTTCGCCAAGGCCATCGGTTGCGCCGAGATGGCGGGCCGCTTCGTGCCGGGCTCCATGACGAACCCGGTGCTGCCAGGGTTCAACGAGCCCTCGCTGCTGTTCGTCACCGACCCGGCGGCCGACGTCCAGGCCCTACGGGAGGCCCTGAACATCGGGATACCCATCGTCGGGCTCTGCGACGCCAACAATGAGACCAAGAACGTTGACCTGATAATCCCGGCCAACAACAAGGGCCGCCGGAGCCTGGCCATCGTCTACTGGCTGCTCGCGAGGGAGATACTCAAGGCCCGCGGGACCATAAAAGAGGACAGCGAGTTCACGCAGACCATAGAGGATTTCGAGGCCACGCTGTAGGGCCGTTTGCCTCAATTGAATTATACATTAGCGTCAGCCCTGGCGGCAAAAAGATTCGTATCAACCGGTGACTTCCTTGAAGAAAGCCAGTATCTTCTTCGCGTCGTCGATGTGGCGCTCGCGGGCGATCTTCGCGTACTCCTCCTCCCGGTCCCGGACGCCCAGGCCCCGAAGCTCCATGACGGCACGCAGCAGGCCGGCCGTCAGAAAGAAGAGCTTCTCGGCCTCCGCCTCGGTCATGTCGAACCTCTCGATGAGGGCCCTGTTGTCATCGATGCGCCTGTTCAGAAGTTCAGCAAGCTGCCGTGCAGCCACGACCTCCTCGTCGGACAGGTCGGGCTTCGAGATGAGGCCCCAGACCAGGTCCTTGAGCTTTACCACGGTCCCGTCATCTAGCGTGACGGACTGGGGCAGCATGATCCCCGTGTAGGCGAAGATGCTCTTGAGCTCCGACAGCAGGAGCTTGCGCTCCTCCTCGGTCAGGAGCCCGTCGGCATCTTTGACGACATGGTATGGGACCTTGACGCCCTTGAGCTTCTTGTCGAGCGAAGCCCTTTCTTCGGGGGTGAGCGGGTCGGTCATCGTGTCTGGCCTCGGCCTTGACGCCCATTGTCGATTTCGCTATTTATTGGTTTTCACAATATACTATTTTAAATTTATAGGAGCTCAACAAGTACGGAATGTATATAAAGGGGAAGGGCATTCAAGCATACCGCTTCCCTTGTCGTCTATACGACACGGGCAGTATAAAACGCAAACGCGAATGGTGAACACGATGGTGGAGTTCAAGGCTAACATTTCGGACCCCAAGACCAGCATGACCTACAAGACCGTGGTTGCTGGCCACCATGCGAACTCCCTCATAGGCAAGGTCGTAGGGGACGAGTTCGACGGTATATTCGTCGGGCTCCCGGGCTACAAGCTCGTCCTCACGGGCGGCTCCGACAAGGAGGGCTTCCCGATGAGGAGGGACCTGGGCGGCACTGGCCGGAGGAAGATCCTGATCGCCAAGTCGAGTTGCTTCCACGCGAGGCTGAAGCAGAAGAAGAAGAAGCCCGTCAACACCAAGGCCGGCAGGTACCCGATGATGCACGGGGTCCGCAAGAGGAAGAGCGTCCGCGGCAACACGATATCCGCCGAAATAATGCAGATAAACATGCGGATCACGAGCTACGGGCCCAAGGACATCTCCGAGATGCTGAAGATCAAGGACGAGCAGCAGAAGGCCAAGGACCAGAAGAAATAGGGCCGTGCTGGTCCTGCGACTTCTGTTCTTCGAGCGTCCTTTTAGGCCCCGGGCCCAGCCCGCGGGTCAGTTACAGAGGAAGAGCATGAAGGTTCCAAGGCAACCCGAGGTCAACATCGGGATGGTGGGCCACGTCGACCATGGCAAGACCACGCTGACGAAGGCCCTCACCGGTGAGTGGACCGATAGGCACTCCGAGGAGATCAAGCGGGGCATATCCATCAAGCTGGGTTATGCCGACGCAGCGTTCTACAAGTGCAAGTCATGCCCGGAGCCCGAGGGCTACACCAACGACCCCAAATGCAAGAAGTGCGGCGGCGAGGCCGAGCTTCTGAGGACCGTCTCCTTCGTCGACTCGCCGGGCCACGAAACGCTGATGGCGACGATGTTGTGTGGCGCCGCGATCATGAACGGGGCCATCCTGCTCATAGCGGCCAACGAGACATGCCCGCAGCCCCAGACCAAGGAGCACCTCATGGCCCTGAACATCGTGGGCATCAGGAACATAATCATAGTCCAGAACAAGATAGATATCGTGGACGAGGTCAAGGGCACGGCGAACTACAACCAGATAAAGGAGTTCACCAAGGGGACCGTGGCCGAGAACGCGCCCATCATACCGGTCTCGGCCCACCACGACGCGAACCTGGACGAACTGATCAAGACCATCCAGGATAAGATCCCGACGCCCGCCTTCGAGCGGACGAAGCCCCTGTTCATGTACATCGCCAGGTCCTTCGATGTCAACAAGCCGGGCACCGTCCCGGCCGACCTGAAGGGCGGTGTCCTGGGCGGGAGCATCCTCCAGGGCGAGGTCAAGATGGGCGACGAGATTGAGATCGCACCCGGCGAAAAGAAGGGAAAGGAGTGGGTCAACCTCGAGACGACGGTCATGAGCCTTATATCCGGCGGCGAGCTGCAGGAGCAGCTCCACGCGGGCGGGCTCATCGGCATCGGCACGGAGCTGGACCCGCACGAGACCAAGGCCGACAACATGCTCGGGAAGATAGTCGGCAAGCCGGGGAACATGCCGCCCATCTGGGAGTCCTTCACAATGGAGCTCACCCTGCTCGAGAGGGTCGTGGGCATGGCGGAGGAGCTCAAGGTGGACCCTGTCAAGAGCAACGAGAACCTGGTGCTCAATATCGGGACGGCCACGACGGTGGCCCTGGTCAAGAGCGTGAGGGAGAAGTTCTGCGAGGTCTCCGTGAAGCGCCCGGTGTGCTTCCACACCAAGCAAAGGATCGCCGTGAGCCGCAGGGTCAAGGGCAAGTGGAGGCTCGTGGGCTTCGGTGTGCTCAAGAACTGAGCCCCGTCAGGGAGGGCTTTGTTTTGATCAAGGTCGTGCTGGACACCAATACGCTGATGATGCCCTTCCAGTTCAAGGTTGACCTCGAGGGCGAGCTTGTGCGGCATCTAGGGGCCGTGGAGGTCTACGTGCCCCAGGCCTGCATCGAGGAGCTTTCCCGCCTGGATGACAGGAAGGCCAAGGCGGCATTGCAGCTGGCCAAGAGGTTCAAGGTGGTGGCCTCGACGGGAAAGGGCGATGAGGCGGTCCTCGCGGTGGCCCTGCAATTGAAGGCCGTGCTTGTCACCAATGATGCTGAGCTCCGTCGGAGGGCCAAGGGAGTCGGCCTGAAGGTGGCATACCTTCGGGGCAAGGACCGGCTCGAGGTGGAGGTCTAACTGATAATGATATTTAAACACTCCCAAGGAGATAAAGGGACAGGTATACCATGAAACTCGCCGACTGGGCACGTAAACCAGGGGTTTCTTACAAGACCGCCTACCGCTAGTTCCGTGCCGGTGTTCTTCCGATTCCTGCTCACCAGCTTTCCACCGGAACGATACTCCTTCAAGAATCGGAACCGTCGGCAGCGGGCGGCGTTGCATTGTAATCCCGGGTATCGAGTCCTGCCAAGAAACCCGGACCTTGAACGACAGATGCAATGGCTTCGCCCATGTGTACGTTTACAGATGATGGCCCAGAACGCCCAGATGCTTTAACGCTGGGATGAATGGCCCCCCAGCGTATAGGTGGAAGCATTCGGCGCAATAAATACTTTCTTATCGACGATAAAACCATCTTCTCCTAAAAACTGAAACTACCACCAGACACCCACTTAGCGTTATATGCCCCCTCGGACCAGAATGATACCATGGTCCGAGTACCAACCGAGAGAGTCCGATGGCAATCAAGAAGATGAACCAAGAACCGTGCGAAGAGGGTAATGGAAGTGATTACTAAACCATGAAGCGTACTCAGGTTCGTATCAGCGAAGAGCTCAACACCGGTAAGTTCAACGAGATGGTCCGGCTGGTCGATTCTTTCGCTGCCCAGAAAGACGATTTCCTCGTTGCTTATTCTCATCTGAAATACTTGAGCCAGTTAAAGGACCATCATATCCAGGATGCTATTCTCAAAGAAAATTTCGTGTCGCCGTACAACCTGAAGGCGCGAGCTTGGAAGTTGGCCCTTACCGAGGCTTTACTCACCATCGATAGGTACTGGCAAGCAACCATCGAGAAAATCAGGAAACATATCTACAGGAGATTCGATACCGAGCAGGAACGGCACTACGCGTTCTGGCTCCTGTTCGGATATAGACGTATTCCGCTGGTTGTGAAAGGAGTGGTTCCCGAAGGAATGCCAAAGATAAAGGAGGGTGAGACGGAAATCGTTCTCGATGCCGAACAGAAGCGACACATCGTTATGTTTCTCCGGCGGGTCCTGCGGGAACACCTCGGTGAGCGACCGCGGGTTCATCTGAAACGGTCTATGGTGTTCGACGCCGAAATGTATCGGGTATTCGAGGAAGGCGGTCGTCAGTACATCGCTATTACCAGACTATCAGAATACGGTCGTATTGCCATACCACTGAAAGGTCATCAAACGATCGAAGGCAACATCCGTCTCGTTCTGAACCGGGACTCTCGAACAGTTGAAATCCACGTCGTTGGAGATTTGACTCCCGAGCCGAGCCCCGAAGAAAATATCGTCGGTGGAGACTTTGGACAAACCGAACTTCTCGCGACCGATACCGGAAACAAGTACGGTAAGTCGTTCGGTACTGACCTCACAGCATATGCAGATATGGTCGATGAAAAAGGTCGTCAACGCAACAAGGTTCATGCTTTTGAAAAATCTTTACGCGCGACCGTTCCGAAGAAGGCGCGGCGGATTCGCAAGAACAATCTTGGCCATAAGAAATGGAAACGTCGTAAAATTCGAGCGCTCGGCCGAATCAAGACGGAGGTCAATACAGCAATCAACCGGTTCATCGATTCCGAGCATCCGAGCGTTCTTATCCATGAAGATCTGACCCATTATAGACCGCCCTTCGGCAAGGGTAGGTTCTCCCGCGTCTGCAGTTTCTGGTTCCGCTCTATTCTATCTCATAGAATTCCATTCAAGTTGCAGGCCAGAGGTTCTGGCTCGCAAGCAGTCAATCCAGCGTACAGCAGTCAAACCTGTCCAACGTGCGGCTATGTGGACTCGAGGAACCGCAACGGCGATAGGTTTCAGTGTCGAAATCCGGAATGCCCGGATAGAGACGCGGTGTTGGACGCAGACGTGGTTGGCGCTCGCAACTCGAAGGCGAGAAAGGACGACCCCGAGATCCGCCTCTGGACTTCGAAAGAAAGGGTCCGTGAGATTCTCGTTAAACGGTTCGAGGAACGGCGATTGGAAGGGAAGGCAGCGAAAGCTGTCGACCCGACTGTTCCGGCCAAGACACCAGACACCGCTATGATATCAGTCCACGTTGAGCGGTCCCTCGGTGAGCGAAACTACAACGATATGGTGGGTGGTTAGGATATGTCCTATTTGTCCATCATATTGGGAACAGTAGGCCAATTTTCATAAGGTCCCAGGACCATCCGATTCCCGCAAGGTCGATGGGGGGAACGGACCATGGTCAAGCGATGGGACAGAATGAAGGGCATACATCTCGATCCGAAAGTGGACCACGTATACGTCAACGAGAGCTACGAGCACTTCCTGAGGTCCATGTACGGCAAGAAGTTCCCCCACTACTTCGTAGCCATGATCAACGACCTCTTGGATTCCGGCATCATCGAGACCCTCGACGACATGAAGAAGGTCATACGCTATTTTGAATGGAAGATGGAGAAGAACGAGAAAAAGGTCAAGAACCTGACGGCCTACACCGCGGCCCTGGAGGAGTCCCTCCAGCGTGTGAAGGACTATGCCATCGCCCTTGAGGAGCGATACAGCAAGTACAAGAAGGAACTCGATGTACGGCGGGGCCCGGCCAGGGACTTGAGGACCAAGGGCGCCGAGGCCGAGCCGGCCGGGGCCGAAACGGACCAGAGGGCGCACAAGGCCGAGCCTGACCTGGCGGACATGATAGCCAGGCTGAGAGGGGAGCCGGTCCCGGAGGCGGACAAGGCCATCGAGGAGGAGAGGGCCGAAAGCGAGGTGGCCGCCGGCGACACGGAGACCGCGGTCGAAGCCGAGCCGGAGCTCGAGAGACCTCCGGAGATGGAGGCCGGGGCGTCGCCATTCACCCCGGTCGGGCCCCCGGGCGGCCGACGCGTGGAGGCCGAGATAGATGCTGACGACCTGGAAGGGACGCCGAAGATCAGGGCCATCGAGAACATGATACAGGAGGTCAAGAAGATGGAGGCCCTGCACTCGGACGAGGAAATAGAGAGGATCTTCAAGGCCGCGAAGAGGAAGCCGCCGGCGCAGTGACCTACTCGTAGCGTTGCTCCGGGTCGTCCCTGTCGGCCACGACCTCGATGAAGCAGTCCGTGACCTGGGGGACGTTCTTTATGATGAGCTTCTCGAGCTTGACGGTTATCTTGTCCATCTGGGCCACCGATGTGGTTGGGTCCAGCTCTATGCGCAGGTGGGCTATCACCCGGTTCGGGCCCATGACCATGGTCTTCATGTCGACGATGTCGCGGACGGGCGGGTAGTTCATGGTCGTCACGTAGATGTTACGCTCGATGTCGTCCGTGGCCGAGGCCCCGATGAGCTTGGAGCGGTTCTCGTAGGCCAGGATTATGGCCATGCCCCCCAGCAGCAGACCTATCAGGAGCGCCCCCACACCGTCGATGGAGTGGATGTGCAGGGACCTGACGAGCAGGACCGCCACCAGTGCGATGAGGGCGCCTCCCAATGACAGCACGTCCTCGAGCATGACCAGCTTCAGGGCCGGGGACTCGGCCTTGTGGAATGCCTGTATCAGGTGCTTGTATGATGCCGGCTTCCCGCTCTGGATGCTCACGGACCGGATGAGGCCCGTCACGGCGATGTAGACGGCGATGCTCTCGAGAAGGATGCTGATGAGCAGGCCTCCGATGGCCAGCGCCTCGTCCGCGATGGGCCTCCCGGCGACCGCGGATTCGTATCCCGTGGTAACGGAGGTCGTGGATATCACGCCGAGCATGAATATGGACGCGATGAGTGCCCAGAAGTAGGCGTCCTTGCCATAGCCGTAGGGGTGCTCGTTGTCGGCGGGCTTGGACGAGGACCAGATACCGATCAGAAGGAACACGCTGTTGAATGTGTCCGCCGAGGAGTGCAGAGCCTCGGAATACACGACCGTGGAGCCGCTCAGGAAGAAGGCGAGCCATTTGATGCAGGCTATGCATACGTTGGCCGTCAGGGCTGCGTAGACGGCCCTGGACCTGTACCTGTCGAGGCTCTGGATGCTTTCCTTGGCCATATCGTTCGGCGCTCTCCTCTAAACAATAACAGGTCTTGAATTATCAATTTTTTGTCATGGGCGCCGCGGGGCCTCGGGGCGGTTCAGACCCCCGATATGCTCGAGGGCCTTTCTAAGGTCGCTAAGCTGCAGTATACCCTTAACGAACTTGCCCATGTCCGGAGGCCTCTTGAAGTCCGCCGTGAAGAACGGCAGGAACCGCCGGACCCACTGCATGCCAAGGCTGTGGCCCTTGTCGTTCACGAGCATCTCGGCGTGGTCAAGGACCATCTTGGTCCTCTCTTCGAAGGTCTGCTCCGGCAGGACCTTCCCGTCCGCCAGGTAGCTCGCGACCTGCTTGAAGATGTAAGGTGTTTTGAGGGCGGCCCTGCCGATCATGATCGCGTCGCATTTCGTGGACTTGAGCATGAACTTGGCATCCTCGAGCGACATGATGTCCCCGTTGCCGATGACCGGTATGTGAAGGGCCTGCTTGAGCTCCTTAATGTAGTACCAATATGACGGGCCGGTGAGCCTCTGGACGCCGGTCCTCGGGTGGAGCGTGATGGCGGCTATGCCCGCGCCCTCCAGCGCCAGCGCCAGCTTCCTACAGTTTATGGTCTCCTGATTGATGCCGAGCCGGATCTTGGCCGTGACCGGGACCTTGACGGCTTCGACCACGGCCTTGGCCATGCGCTTGCACTTATCAATGTCCGCGGAGAGATAGACGCCTGCCCCGATGGCCTTGAGGTCCGTGTCCGGGCAGCCCATGTTCAGGTCGATGAGAGGTGCGCCTTCGGCCTCGAGCATCCTGGCGGCGTAGCGCATGTCCTCTATGCTGGAGCCGACGAGCTGGTAAACGGTGGGGCCGCCGTCTACCTTTGCGATGTCCAGGGTCTTGGGGTTCCTCTGGACCAACCAGCTCGCGCGTATCATCTCGGTGAAGACCAGCCCCGCGTCGTAGGACAGGGCCAGCTTGCGGAACGAGCGGTCGGTGTAGTCGGAGATGGGGGCCAGCATGACCTTGTTCTTTGGCTTGAACGCGCCGATCTGGAAAGTCGCCAGAGCATCGCTCCCCTGCAACGGCCAAAGGCCTCTCTTCCTCTAAATGTATTTTGGTCGGCCTCGGCTGGAATTCCTTGTTGTCAGAAAATCAGCGGTGAGATGTAAAGTGGGGGGTGGGATTTGAACATAGGTCTTTTTAGAATAAAAACGGATTGGTTATGGAATATGTTAAGTTATTATTTCACAATGGATATTTAGGCAGAAACGGATGTGGGCGATATGCGCCTCCTAATAATGAGCGATCTTCACCTCGAGTTCCATGCGGATGAGGGGGGGTCCTTCATCGGGGTCCTACATCCGTCAAAGGTCGATGCGTTAATCCTGGCCGGTGACCTTTCGACGATAAGCGGTATATCAAAGGCACTTGAGATGTTGTGTGACCTATTTCCTATGGTCATCTATGTCCATGGAAACCATGAGTTCTATAATTCGAGTCGCCCCCGGGTCATGAAGGTCATGAAGGAGGCGATGAGTAGATTGTCAAACCTCATCTGGCTCGAAAAAGGCATTGCGGAGCTAGGGGGCCACAGGATACTTGGTGCACCGCTATGGTTCAAACGGGATGACAAGGCGCCGAAATATGAAATGAACGATTTCAATCTGATTGAGGACTTCGAGGAATGGGTCTATGACGAGAACCGTCAAGCTGTCAGATTCTTCCACCGTGAATTGGCGCCAGGGGATATAGTCGTCACGCATCATCTACCAAGTAAGAGGTCCATTGCTCCGCAATACAAGGACGACCCGCTCAACGCGTACTTCTATTGCGATATGGAGAAACTTATCATCGAACGAAGACCTGCAGTCTGGATTCATGGTCATACGCATACATCATTCGATTATCAGATCGGATCCACCCGGGTTGTTTGCAACCCCTTCGGCTATGCTGGGCAAGGACAAAATTCTGAATTCGATATGGACAAGACAATAGAGATTTAGACCTGAGGCGAGTGGGAATCCTTTTCTTTATGTAGTGCGTTATATTGTAAGATGGCTCTGAGAATTGGTTGTTCGGGATGGTCATACGATGACTGGATCGGCCCGTTCTACCCTAGGGAGATTGGAAAAAAGGACTGGCTCGAGTACTACGGGCGTTTCTTCCCGACCGTGGAGATAAACAGCACCTTCTACGCTGTCCCTAACAAATTCACCGTCGAGGCCTGGGTCAAGAAGGGCCTCACCATAAGAAAGGCCCGCATGAAGATATCCGCGGACAAGACTCCTTTCACCTTTTCGTTGAAGCTGCCGCAGAAGATAACGCATGAGCACATGGTCAAGTGGGAGCTAGGAAAGGCCATCGACGATACCAGGGTCTTCGAACGGGTGGTCCTCGACCCGCTCCACGCGGAGGGCCTCGTGGGGGCCGTGCTGATCCAGATGTCGCCGTACTTCAAGTTCGAGCCCGGGGAACAGAAGGAGAGCAAGAGCCTCAAGGCATTAGAGGGCCTACTCGAGGCACTACCGACCGACCGGTACGACTGGGCCATCGAACTTCGGCACAGGAGCTGGACCGAAAAGAAAAAAGGAGATTCAATGACCCTGGTCCCCGAGGCCGGCGAGCTGTTCAAGAGGTTCAATATCATGCTCTGCGAGACGGATGGCCCGGGCTTCCCCGACCTAAAGCTCGAGGGAACAAAGAAGGCCTATGTCAGGTTCCATGGCAGGAACAGGGACATCTGGTTCAAGAAAGGGGCGGGCTCATCAAAGGGGACCAAGGCCAGCGATAAAGAGATTCCCGACGACGAACCCCAGGACCCGAAGGGCAGGTTCAACCGCTACGACTATATCTACACCGAGGAGGAACTAAGCCCCTGGAAGGAAAAGCTCGAGGATAAATTCGAGGAAGGCTATGTGTATTTCAACAACCATCCGCGAGGGAAAGGGCCCAAGAACGCGCTCATGCTGATGGACCTGCTGGGCGTAAAGCACGAGCCCAAGGACATCGTGATCGCGAGCCAGAAAAGGTTGTTCTAGACGTTTATCGTCGGAAAATCAAGGAAAATCGTCGAAGATTTCACGTGTAGCTTTCAAATGAAGCATGCACATGAAAGAATTCAGCATCAAGTTAAGAAAAAAAAGGAGATTCCATTTTTCTTCGGCAAATGTCGAGCGAAGAGTTATTAAGTTGCAGAACAATTGCATCGAACACCAAACTGAAACGAGCTGATGATTCTCATGATTGTACGGTTCAAGATGGATGGCTGGGCGTACTCGAAGAACAAAGAGGCCTTCAAGCAGCTGCTGAAAAAGTACGGGATCTACTGGAAAGGGACCTTCCAGGACCCGTGGTGGGGCAGCGCCACCGAGAAGGTCACGGCCGAGTACGAGCGGGACCAGGTGCGGGAGATAACGGTCTCGGCAACCCTCACATGGGAGGGGGAGGGCGAGACGCCTTTCCTGAAGGATTTCAGGACCTGGTGCCAGGGGCTCAAGGCCGACGAGACCTCGATAAAGGTCGGCCAGGGCAAGGGAACCTCAGACGAGGTCCTGTTCTATGATATGATGTACAAGCCCCAGGAGGCCTTCCTCGAGACCACGGGCAGGCCCAAGTCCTGGATCGAGAAGGACATGGCGCAATTCGAGACCGACAGGAACAAGAGGTTCGGCACAAGGCCCGCCGCCTGAGCGGCCTGGTCATTTCTTCGCCGGCACGGCGCTCTGCTCGAAGCCCTGCATTCGCATGTCCTCGAATATCATGCTCTGCTCGCCGCAGGCCGGGCATTTGCCGTCGAAAAGCGTGAGCTGGCCTTTGCACTTGGGGCAGTTCGGGTTGGACATGTTCCCGTCGATGAACCGTCCCACGAACATGTCCTTGCAGACCCTGCACACGACCGGGAGCTCGCCTGTGCCCTCCCTCGCGGCATAGCCGTGCATCCCCATGGGCCCGAAGTTGGCCCCGCAGGCCTTGCACTTGTAGGTGACGACCTCGGTCATGTCAAGATTAACGGGGTCTGCCTTCATGAAGATTATGCATAAACTTTTTCAAGTCGGATTCACAATGGTCCTGGGCATGGCGAAGGAGAAGATTTGCGGGATGGCCGACAGGCCGCTGAAGGAACGGATCGAGATATTGGCAAATCTCATCGTTGCATCCAAAAGGCTCGTCGTCTTCACGGGCGCCGGCATCAGCACCGACTCTGGCCTTCCGGACTATCGCGGCCCCGAAGGCGTCTGGACCCGCAAGGACAAGGGCCTACCGCCCCCGAAGTGGAAGGTCCATCCCGACGAGGTGAGGCCCAACGCGAGCCACATGGCCATCGTAGAGCTGCAGGAAATGGGAAAGCTGGACTTCCTGATATCCCAGAATGTCGACGGGCTCCATCTGGTGTCCGGGATAGGGCCGGACAGGATAGCCGAGCTGCACGGCAACGGGGACCTGATGAAATGCTACATCTGCGACCGGCGGTTCACAAAGGAGGAGGTCGGCTGGGACGAGGCGAAATGGGGAAATGGATACAGGACTTCGAGGCCGGTCAAGGGCCAGCCGTGCTGCCCCGCCTGCGGCGGCCGCATCATCTCGAGCGTCATCAACTTCGGGGACCCCATGCCAGAAAAGGAGATGGAGCTTGCCGAGGCCCATTCCAAGAGGTGTGACCTTTTCATAGTCCTCGGATCCTCGCTCGTAGTCCAGCCGGCGGCCAACTTGCCGTTCCACGCGTGCAGGGCCGGGGCGAAGCTCGTGATCGTCAACCAGGGGGAGACTCCGTGCGATAAAATTGCTCATCTCAGATTCCACGAGGGCATCATGGATGTCATGCTGCCGGCGGTCGATAGGGTCAAGGCTCTGACGGTGAGGGGGTGAGCGGGCATGCCCATGGAAGACAAACGCCGGGAGAGCATCAGCAAGACCATGTCGTTCATGCTCAGGCACGGGCCCGAGAAGTTCAAGATAATCTTGGACCCGGAGGGGTTCACGCCCATCGAGGATGTGCTCCGAGGCCTCGGCCGCAGGTTCAAGGGATTGACCCGTGACGATATGATAGAGGTCGTGGACCGTTGTGAGAAGGGCAGGTTCGAGGTCCGCGGCGAAGATATACGGGCGTGCTACGGGCATTCCATCCCGATCAGGATACAGTACGACCCCATCGAGCCGCCAGAAATCCTACTACATGGAACCGCACACAGGTTCCTCGACGATATAATGCGCGTTGGCCTCCGGCCCATGGACAGGCAGTACGTCCACCTGACGGTCAGGGAGGACTTCGCGCGAGAGGTCGGCAGACGAAGGGACAAGGACCCGGTAATCCTCACGGTCGAGGCACTGAGGGCCCACAGGGACGGGGTCAGGTTCTACAAGGCGAACGAGAACTTCTATCTGGCGGACCTTGTTCCAGCGAGCTATATCAAAAAGGCCTAGGACATCTCCTTCATGTCCCGGTCTATCTTTTCGACCTCGTGCGTCGCCACGAGCTTCACGAAGATCTCCCGGGCCTCCTTGAAG
>Ga0315286_10001763_pt1 | contig 19821 bp, 18 predicted proteins | sample YL17G10_0_MG_FD_205038 | JGI IMG/M metagenome (GOLD analysis project Ga0315286, IMG submission 205038) | Sediment microbial communities from Yellowstone Lake, YNP, Wyoming, USA - YL17G10_0 | ecosystem: Environmental > Aquatic > Freshwater > Lake > Sediment | place: USA: Wyoming | collected... | reverse complement strand
TCCCGGCGGGTTCGAGACCGAGAGTCGCGCCGTTCTCCTGCCGGTGCCCTTTGCCGTGCGCGCCTACAGTCTGCCCGACCTCTTTGCCGGGAAGATGCACGCCCTGCTGTGCCGCAAGTGGAAGACGCGGGTCAAGGGACGCGACTGGTACGACCTGGTGTGGTACGTCGGCCACCATCCGCAACTGCGCTTGAGTCACTTGGAGGCGCGCCTGCGCCACTCCGGCGATTGGACCGGCCCGGCCCGTCTGACCCGGTCCGACCTGCTCGACCGGCTGCGTACGGCCATCGGCAGATTGGACGTGGACCCGATCAGGCAGGAGACGGACCGCTACGTGCGGGACAAGTCGTCGCTCGAACTGTGGTCCCGTGAATTCTTCCTGCAGATCACGGAGAAAATCGAGACGGTGTAGGGCCAGGAGAGTGCTGTGAATTCGGAGGGCATGACGGCCACGCCGACGGTCCGGCGACAGCGATTCCGCGCGCTCTTGAACACCGGCGGCGCCGGCGCCATGGGGTCCAACTGCGCCGAGCCCCAGGACACGGTGCGGACTATGATGCAGTCGGCGCGCACCGTGCGTGTCATCGAAGAGGACGATTGGTCCGGGATTCTCGAAGTTCAGGTGACGGCGCCTCGACGGATGGAGATCAATGATCGCAACCACAAACGGCGTATCGCGCGTGCTACGTAGCAGGACTGCAACGTATGCGGAGTACGGTCCAGCGCGGCGGGAGTAGGCCATGAGCCAAGCGAACAAGACCGTCCGCGTCTTCATCTCCTCCACCTTCCGAGACATGCACGCGGAGCGGGACATCCTGATCAAGAAGATCTTCCCGCAGCTGCGCAAGCTGCGCGAAGAGCGCGCGGTGTCGTGGACCGATGTGGACCTGCGCTGGGGGATCACCGACGAGGAGACGGCCGAGGGCAAGGTGCTGCCGCTGTGCCTGGCGGAGATCGAACGAAGCCGTTCCCAGGGATAGCAAACCGCATCATGCCTACACTCAGCCGCACCATCCGCTTGTTCGTCAGCTCGACCTTCTCGGACATGAAGGCCGAGCGCGACGTGCTGCAGCGTGACGTCTTTCCAAAGCTCAGGCAGCTCTGTCTGTCGAACGGCCTGCGCTTTCAGGCCATCGACCTGCGCTGGGGCGTGCCGGAGGAGGCGGGCAAGGACAGCCGCACAATGCGGATCTGCCTGCGTGAGCTGAAACGCTGCCAGGAAGGACGCCCGAGGCCAAACTTCTTGATTCTACTTGGCGATCGCTACGGCTGGCGGCGATTACTGTTCGCCATTCCATCCCCGCCGCGCTTGACGCACAACGGCCGACAAGGTGAGGATGCGGGGTAGGATGGCCGAGAGAGTGAGACTCGTCGAACAGATCCGAAGGGCCGCCGCAAAGCGCGTGCTGTTCCTGCCGCACGCAGTACGGCAGATGTCGCGTCCCGAGCGCATGATTTCCACCACCGACGTACGTGAGGTGCTCATCAATGGCGAGGCGATCGAAGAATATCCCGATGATCCGCGCGGGCCGAGCGCGTTGCTGCTCGGGCGCGGACCGGGCGGACGTGCCATTCACGTTGTTGCCTCGCCGAAGGAAGAGTACGCTGCTGTCATTACAGCCTATGTGCCGGACCCAACGGTATGGAGCGAAGACATGAAGACGAGGAGAGAGTCATGATGACCTGCGTGCACTGTGGCGGCCGGCTCCGACGGGGCACGGCGCCGTTTCATGCCGATCGCGCCGGGTACCATGTTCATTGGGACGCGGTGCCTGCCTGGGTCTGCAGCCAGTGCGGCGAAGCTACCTTCGACAGCCAGGAGGTCGATGCCATTCAGGCGGCGCTATCGAGCCTCGATGCCCACGCCCAGCAGCTCTCCCAACCCGAATCGCCGCAGCGCTAGCTGGAGCTGCACCATACCCGCTCCGCCCGACTGCTGATCGCCGGCCAATATCGTGGTAACCACTGCCGAAGGCCCCAGTATTGCCGGGAGTGATTACCGTTACTGGGCTTTCATCAGCTACAGCAGCAAGGACAAGGCATGGGGGCGCTGGCTGCACCGCGCCATTGAGACCTACGGCATTCCGGCTCAACTCGTCAGCCATCCCACGCCCGCGGGCCACCCGGCGCCGAGACGCTTTCACCCGCTCTTTCGCGACCGTGACGAGCTGCCGGCCTCGGCCGACCTGGGTGCGCAGATCGAGGAAGCCCTGCGTGCCTCCCGCTACCTGATCGTGGTGTGCTCGCGCCACGCGGCGCAATCAAGGTGGGTCAACAAGGAAATCGAGACTTTTCAGAAGTTCGATCGCCACGGGCGCATCCTGGCCATCATTGTGGACGGCGAGCCCAACGCCGGCGACGAGCGCGAGTGCTTCCCTCCCGCTCTGCGTCAATTTGAACCCATCGCCGCCGACGCGCGCCCGCAGGGTGACGGCAAGACCAACGCCAAGCTCAGATTGCTGGCCGGCATGCTTGGCGTAAGCTTCGACGCCCTCAAACAGCGCGACGCTCATCGACAGATTCGCCGACTCCAGTTGGCCGTATCGGCGGCGTTGCTGGTGGTGATCAGCCTCGCCGGGATGGCCTGGTATTCCAACCACCAGCGCATCAAGGCCGTCAAAGCCCGCCAGCAGGCCGAGAGCATCCTGGAGTATTTGCTGTACGACTTGCGTGACAAGCTGCAGCCGGTTGGCCGGTTGGACATCGTCCATGATGTCCAGAAACGTGTGGATGAGTATTACCGGCAATTAGGGACTGAGAAGAGTGACGCAAACACTCTGCGAAACCGGGGCACTGCATTCAACAACGAAGGCGACCGCCTGCTTGCGCAGGGCGATCTGGCTGGGGCCCTCAGCGCTTACCGGGAATACCAGACGATTATGCAGCGTCTGACGGCGGCCGATCCGTCCAACGCCGGCTGGCAGCGCGACCTGTCGGTGAGCCACGATCGAATCGGCGACGTGCTGCTGGCGCAGGGCGATCTGGGCGGGGCGCTGCAAGCCTACCGCGCAACCTTCACGATTCTCGAGCGGCTGGCGGCGGCCGATCCGTCCAACGCCGGGTGGCAGCGCGACCTGTCGGTGAGCCACAACAAGATCGGCGACGTGCTGCGGGCGCAGGGCGATCTGGGCGGGGCGCTGCAAGCCTACCGCGCCTCCTTGGCGGTTGCCGAGCGGCTGGCGGCGGCCGATCCGTCCAACGCCGGCTGGCAGTTCGATTTAGGCATCTCGCACGAACGCATTGGGAGCGTGCTGCAGGCGCAGGGCGACTTGAGTGCCGCCCTGACTGCTTTCGAGCGCAAGCGGGAGATCATCAGTCGGCTGGCGGCGGCCGATCCGTCCAACGCCGGCTGGCAGCGCGACCTGTCGGTGAGCCACAACAAGATCGGCGACGTGCTGCTGGCGCAGGGCGATCTGGGCGGGGCGCTGCAAGCCTACCGCGCCGCCTTGGCGGTTCGAGAGCGGCTGGCGGCGGCCGATGCGTCCAACGCCGGCTGGCAGCGCGACGTGGTGGTCAGCTGCTGGCGGATGGCGGACACCGCGGAGAAGCGCGGCGACGGCGACGCTCAACGCTGGTGGAGCCGGGCGTACGAGATCCTGTCGGCGATGCAACAGCGCGGCATCATGCTGCCCACCGACGAGCCCTACCTGGAAACGTTGCGCCGCAAGGCCGGCAGGTAACCCCGAGAAATTGCGGATTGTGGAATGCGGATTGCGGAATGGGAGGACACCCGAGAACAGATCAAGAAAATGAAAATGGGGTCAGCCCTTGAAAGTAGAGGTTTGCCGAGCGGCCGTATCTCCTCCAGCTCCCATTGCGTCGCTGTGCGCGCCGCCAAGCGAGAGAGACGGGATAAGAACGTCGGGAGTGATCTTGGGTCGGTAAAGAATTGCCCTCGCGCGCGAGGGCGCACGCATGGGCTGCACGATGGCCCCGGTCCTCGCGCACTTGCAGCCCGAACTCCCTCCGGAGCACCAGGCGCTTCTTGCCACCCCGAGTGCCGCGACGAACCGTTCCGTTGCCTTGACGCCCCGCCGATTTTGCCCGACTATGACTATCGTTTTGGGCTCCATATGACAGAACCGGCATCGGCGCACGACGGAAGCCACTGATGAGAAACCTGCTCATGTACGTCGATACCTCTGTGATCGGTGGCTGCGAGGACGCGGAGTTCGCGGCGAGCAGCCAAGCGCTCTGGGGGCAGTTTGTCGTGGGGCGTCACACCGTCGTACTCTCGGCACACACGCTGCGTGAGCTGCAAGGGGCTCCGGAACCGGTTCGCGCACGCTTGCTGGAGGTGCCCGAGCAGCACCAACTCGTGCTGCCTGATACGCCGGAGGCCGCCGACCTGGCTGAGGCATACCTCGGGCGCGGAATCGTCGGTCCCGGCTCGCACGCAGACGCGCTGCACGTTGCGCTGGCGACCGTGGGACGAGCTGACGTCCTGGTGAGCTGGAACTTCCACCACATCGTGAACCTCGGCCGCATTCGGCTGTTCCACTCCGTGAACATCGAGCGCGGATACGGTACGATAGAAATCCGCTCTCCGACGGAGGTGCTTGAGTATGAGTAAGTCATTCGACGCCGTGGCCTGGATGCGCCAGCGCCGGGCGGAAATCGACAAGGAAGATGAGGGGCTGACTTGGGAAGAGAAGGCGCAGAAGACCACACAGCTCCTCACCGACGATCCACTCTGGAAGCGGCTGAAACGCCGGATGATTGCGCCACTCACAAGCCCGGCGCCGCGGGCGGCCGGCGGCAAGCGGTGACGGCCGCGATCAAGCATTGAGCGACCGCAGCCCCATCGAGTGGACCGACAAAGGCCCCGGTGCTCTGGTGCATGCGACCCAGACTGCCGGCCAACCAGCACGCGCTACTCGCCGCCCTCGTTGCCCTGCTGAGCGACGCAACGAGCCTTCCCGCCCTCGAGCAGTTTTTCGCCTGGCGGGACGCAGATTGTCCAACCGATGCTGAGGCTGACTCTCGATGATTGAAGAAGACAACGCGCAACCCCGCCGCCGGCCTGTCATTCGAGTCTTCGTCAGCTCGACATTCACCGACCTCAAGCATGAGCGGGACGCCTTGCAGCGTGACGTGTTCCCGAAGTTGGAGCAGCTGTGCGCGAGTCGGCAGTTCCAATTCCAGGCCATTGATCTGCGCTGGGGTGTCCCGACGGAAGCCAGCCTCGACCACCGCACCATGCAGATCTGCTTTGAGGAGCTGCGGCGCTCGCAAGAGATCTCACCCCAACCCAACTTCCTGATCCTGCTGGGCAACCGTTACGGCTGGCGGCCCTTGCCGGAAGAGATTTCACGAGTTGAATTCGAGCGGCTTGTCGTGGCAACGGAATCCGGCGGCGAAAATCAATCGCCGCTTCGGGGAACGCACGGCAAGACTGCCCGGCAAGTGTTGGACGAATGGTATCGTTGCGACAAAAACGTCGTGCAGCCAAATCCGCCGGAGACTTCACCTGACCGCGCACCACTGAATTACATTCTTCAACGACGCACCCAGAGCCTTGGTGACGGGCGCGACTATACCCGCACGAAGGAGGATCCGCCAAGGGACACCCAGGACTGGAACGATGTCCAGCACGTGCTGTGGCGGATCATCAATGCCGCGTTTCCTCCTGAAGCATTGGATCAGCGGTTTGACATGGATTGGGCGCAGCACGTTGCCGAAGTGAACGACCGGCACCATCCCAAACGGGCTGTTCCGCAAATCGCACGGTTTCAAGGCTCGGCCACGGAGCAGGAGATTTGGTGCGGCGCGTTGTCGGCCGTGAATGCTGAACAACACGTCATTGCCTGCTTCCGCGAGATCGAAAATATCGGTGAATTCCCTGAGGTGGATCAGATCGACGACTTCCTCGATCTGGATGACACCAAGAGGAACATCCGTCCCGGTTCGAAACCAGCATTGGACAAACTCAAGGAAACGTTGGTCGGGAACTTGGCTGAGAAGAACGTCATCAAGGCGGAGCATGTTCGACTGGAGCACTTGAAGGACAAGAACGGAAAGCCCCTTTTCCACGAAGCAGGGCCGAGCAAAGGCAAGCCGATTATTGCCGTCACGGCCCGGCATCTGAAGGAGTTGTGCGCGGGTGTCCATGCGGCGTTGGAGGCCATCATTCACCGGCAGATCGACGAGTACTGGGGCACCTCAGGTGCCGACATTCCCTCGGCTCGGGAATTGGAGCTCGAACGCCTCGAACATCAGCGCTTCGGCGAGGAACGAGCACCCGCGGGCTCGTTCGTCGGCCGGGAAAGGCATCTCCAAGCGATCAAGTCGTATCTGTTGAATGACTCCTATGCGCCGCTCGTGATTCACGGCGCCTCCGGTTGCGGCAAGACCGCTCTGCTGGCGAAGGCCGCGTTCGATTTCTCTCAATCCGCAGTCCGCAATCCGCAATCCGCAATCGTGACTCGCTTCATCGGGGTGACGCCGCGCTCCTCCGATATCCGCTCGTTGCTCGCCAGCCTGTGTCAGGAGCTCCGGCAGCGACATCCGCTCGAAACCCCGCTTCCCGGGGACGTGCACGAGTTGACCAGGGAATTGCAGGAACACTTCAAAGCAGCTGCCGCTCACGAGCCCCTGATTCTGTTCCTCGATGCCCTGGATCAATTGGCGGATGCGGAGAATGGCCGATCGCTGTTCTGGATTCCGTTTGGTCCGCTCCCCAGCCATGTGAAGCTGATCGTTTCGTGCCTTTCCGACCGCGCCCCGGACGACCCGGTCGACGACCCGGCCGGCCAGCCCTATGCCGCGCTCAAGCGTCGCGGACTTGCGGAGGAAGACTTCATCAATCTCGACACCCTCTCCGAGGGCGAGGCGCAAACACTCCTCTTCGAACGCTGGTTTCCACAGGCCAGGCGCACGCTCAACCATGAGCAAGCACAGCGCGTCCGGAAGCGGTTGACATCGGACGCCTGCCGCCTGCCGCTGTACCTCAAGGTCCTCTTCGAAGAAGCCCGGCTCTGGCGGTCGTATGACTCCGTTTCTCAGCCGGGCAAGGATGTATCCGAACTCCTCGGCGCCCTGTTCAATCGCCTCGGCGACCCGGCCAATCACGGGGCTACGGTCGAATGCGCCCTCGGCTACATCGCCTCCGCGCGCCGCGGCTTGACGGAGATGGAGATTCTGGAAGTCCTCCATCACGATCCCGACTACAAGAAGTTCCTCGATAACATCACGGCCCAGACCGGTCACAAGTTACCCGATAATCCCCCGCGGATTCCCATCGCGATCTGGTCCCGGCTCCGCTTCGACCTGGCGCCATACCTCGCCGAGCACGCCGCGCCCGGGGGAACGGTGCTCAACTTCTACCATCGCCAAGTGGGCGAGTACGTGCGAGGTCGGTTTCTCGACACTCCGGAGAAGAGACGGAATCGGCATCGAGCTTTAGCAAGGTACTTTCGAGACCTGCCCCTGTGGCTTGGCGAGAACCGAGTGCCGAATGTCCGAAGAGTCTTCGAGCAGCCCTTTCAAGAGACGCACGGAGGGCTCTGGGGCGAAATTGAGGCAACGCTCTGCGACATCTGCTTTGCCGGAGCGAAGTGTATGAGCGGGATGACGTACGAACTGGTTGCGGACTATGACGCGGCGTTGGGAGCGTGGCCGGACTATAAGCGTCACGCCCCCTCGGGCCTGCCAGCTCCTGAGCAGGGCATCAATCTCGCGCCCGCGAGCGCATCGCCAGCGCTGGCCGAGTGGCGCGGCTTTGTGCAAAAGCACGCGCAGCGGCTCACGCAATACCCGACGATGTTTGTGGCGCTCACCAATCATGAGGGTTTTGCTGCTGCGCGGGCGCAGGCAGAAGCGGGGGCATGGCCACACCCATGGCTGCAAACTTTTCCCGAATTGCTGCCGCCGGCTGAAGCTTCAGCTGTTGCGGGCCTCTGTGCTGAAGTCACTGGGAGCCTCGAATTGTCGCGGGACCGGGCGGCGGCTATCGCGGTAGATTGTGCACTGGCGTTCTGCTTCGAACAACTTGGTGTGGTGCGGGTGATCGACGTACGCGCGATGCGTGAAACGGAGGTCGTGCTCTCCATCCGGCGCGAGCGCCCACTGCTCCTCGTGTCTTCGCCTGACGCTACCGGTCTCGGAGTGTTCTACGAATCAGGTGAAGCCGAACTGTACCGTTGCATATTGGGACCGGACAAGCGGCCGGTCGCGCTGGAACTTGCGCAGGCATTCCGATTTCACCTGCCCGAGTGCGAGGATCCCATCGCTGTGTGGCACGATGGGGCGTGTTGGTTTCAGGCGCGGGCCGATACGCTGGCGCACGTCGCGATAGATAGCTCTGGGATAGCGGAGGAGCCGCTGGCTGGGGGCGAAGCAGGCGAGCTTTGCGCGCTGGTGTTTGCGGAGGGCACGCGGCTGGTTGCGTTGCGGCAAAGCCCGGGCGCGCTGTTGGTTACGCCAGGTGTGCCGGGGCTGCGGCTCGCGGCGGCAGATGTGATCGCGGCATGCCGTTGCGATGCGCAGGAGGTTGCGGTCGCGACCTCCGACGGCGCACTTGTGGTCTACAATCTTGCGGCTGGCCTCGCGCCGCGCGCCAAGGTGCAAGTCGGTCTGCTCTGGGGAGCGTTGGGGTGGGATCGTGCGCGTCTGCTGTGGTTATCGGAGCGTGGATGTTGCGCGTGGGCTCCGTCAGAGGCCGGACCAACGGCAGTGCAGGACCGCCAGGAGATCTTTCCGACTGGCGCGCGCCCACGCCAGTGGTTCTGTCGGACGGATGGCACAGTGTTGCTGCTTACCTCGCACAGCATCGTCGCGTTCTGCATCGCGGACGGCAGCGCGGGGCCAACCAGCCGGATTCAAGACTTCTTTGGCGGTCCGCTATGGCGTGCCGTGCGCAAGCATGAGAAGGATCACTGGCTTGTTGAAAGCCGGCCGCTGCGCGAAGTACTGCTCGGGCGCGGTGTATTGGGGGGGCTGTACTGCGCACCCGACGGTGACGGGCACTTCTTTGCTGCAACCACCCAGGGGCTGGGGATGGTCTTCGATCCAGCAACACAGAAACAGACCCTTGTGCAAAATCTCCCGTATGCTCTCAATACGGCCGCCGGCGACCCTCAATGTGGGTGTTGGTTCACAGACCGCGTGGGTGATATCTACTTCGCCGACGTGGATGGGCGTTGCCAGCTTGTGGCCAAGATCGAGTTGCGTGATGTGACTGGTGCAAAGCTCCAGAGTTGCGGCGAGTATCTCGTGTGGTCAGGCTACTCGAGTCACCGGTTTGCCGGCAGGGGGTTAGACACGGCCCGATCGCTCGCGTTCTTCCGCCGAGTGTCCACACCTGCCCCCGGTCTCGAGCGCTTGGGCGAGCAGCACCTACACCCAAGCGAAGGGATTTGCGTGGCCATTTGCTTCGACAGAGCTAGCAACCAGCTCGTGACGCTGTGGACGGTAGAGGGGGGCAGGAATAGCTACCGGTTGCGACTTGGCGGGTTGGAAGACTTCGTTTCTTGGCGCATCAAAGAGCGTGACATAACCGGTCTAAGGCGTGCCCGGCTAGTTCAAGCCGACATCGCTGCCTGCGGACGCTGGCTCGGCGTACTCGACTCTGCCGGCCAGTTCTCGTGCGTGAGGACGGAGGACGCTCACGTTGTTGCTACCCTCGCAGGTAGCAAGCCCTTCACCGCACTAGCAACAGGGGCGGACCGCGCCGAGTTCTGGCTGGTCGAGAACCATGAGCGCGTCCATCGGTGCGTATTGAGGTATCCGTCATGAGTTTCGGAATCAGCAGGCTCCTTGAAGACGGCAGGTCGCTGCTCGATCAGAGACGGCTGACGCTCGCGGCCAAAGCGTTTGAGGAGGCCCGCAGTCTAGCGAGGATCCCGTACCGCCGTGCGCTGGCCACCTACTACCTCGGCTTGGTCTACTGGGTGGGCTTCGGCGATGGAGTAGCAGCACGGCGAGAGTTCCTTGCATCAGTCTCGGATTTCGAGAGGCACGGATATGTCAAACGTCCAGACCTGTTGAGTGAGCACGCCGGCGCCGTTGAGAATGGAATGCTCTGCGCGCTGTCGTTCGAGGAGTTCGAAGAACTTGCGGCCAAGCTTCGCGCCCTCAAGCCGGCAGAGCCGATCCTCGCTGGCCTTGTCCCGCTGGTTCGGGAAGCACGCGAGCGTGGTGAGCCATGGTCGGACCAGTTATTCCTCATCGCATCCGGCTACTACAATAAGGATCGCAAGCTTGACGTAGGTCGCTACGGCGAGGCCAAATCCACTTACCACTTGTTGCTGGCCAACCGTCGCGCGTTGCGGCTTCGCCGAGAAGACTGGCGCATCGCGGTGTTCGAGTACTGCGCAGTAGCAATGGGGCTATCGCAGAACTGCCTAAAGGCTAGCCTCGGTGACGCTTTCCAGAACTCCCCAGAAGAATTCCTACCTATTCTCACCGATGCGCTGCCGCTGGTAGATGAGTACCTCGCGGCCCACCCAGGCGATGAGGAGACAAAGAGGCAGCGCGACCAAATCGCGGAGATCGTCGCCACCTTGCGAGAGGGCTGGGCAGAGAGTTCGAAACCTACTCCGCCCCGTGAGATGACAGCGAAGCGAGGGATGAGCACTGTCCCGCTCTTCTTAGTGCTCGCGGTGCTGCTGGGTGCTCTGGGAGAAAAGGTGAGCTCAGTCATCGGGACCTCTACAGCTGTCGCGATTCTTCTCTCCACCGCCGGCATCTTCTACTTTGTCGCAGTGCGCTATGCGAGTCGGTTCGCGAAGCCGAGAGCATCCACACAGGCCGGGGTCCGGGGTCAGTTCAGCGAGGCGAAGCGCAGGCGCGACGCAATTCCAGATCTATCGAATGTTCTTGTCTCTGTGTCGCTGGCGTCGTTAGTGGCAGCGATTGCAGTTTGGTTGATATGAGATACTGAAGATCCCCGGCAGGACCGAGGCCGTACCGAGCCTGCTGCTTCGATGGCCCGGCTGGCCGCGATGGCTGTTGGTCGTCCTTGTGGTTGCTGCGTTCTCGATCGTATTCCACTGACGGGCGTAGCTGAAGGACACTGAAGTTTGGGCTTTGGGGTGGCGGTGGATTGAGGCTCCGTTCGTTTCGATCTTTCAACCGACAGGAGGTCAGTAATGAGTGTTCTCGGATTTTTGAAGCGTCTTGGTGGTCAGCGATGTCCCACATGCAACGACCGTATTACTGTCGTGAAGCCCCCCAAAGGAGGCTTTGTATCGGTTCGCCGTTCTACGATGGTATTGGCCCGTGTTTGCCGCAATTGTGATGCGGCGTACCATGACGTTCACTGTCCGGATACCTGCTTGTGCGGGGAGCAATACTGGGACCAGTGGCCTTGCCGGGAGTGAAGGCACACGCGCTTGACAGGGAAACGCAAGAGGCTCCCCAACGCCTGATCCACAACCAACAGGAGCCGATCGGGATGACTCAACAGCCCATCATCCGCACCTTCCTTCGGCTCCTCCACCGTTCCGCCACCCCGACAAAAGGAAAGTCCTCTTTGGCGCACGACACTTCCTGGATCTCGTCGCGGCCAGCCGAGAGCTCGCGGCGCGCGCTTTCATCACGTCTGATTCTGGAGCACGATCGTCAGCGAGTCTCATGACAAGACGGTGCGGGTGTGGGACGCGGCGAGCGGCGAGTGCCGCGAAGTGATCCAGGGCACGGGCGACGTCGAGGGCGGCGTCGAGGCCATTGCCGCCGGGCCGTCGCGCTTTCCCTTTCGCGCCCTCCGTCGGGGGCTGGAAACGGTCATCGAAGAGGCGGCCACCCCAGCCCCCGTCGCGTGGTTCCCGGTGCCCCTCGATCACATCAAGACCTTCCCCAACGGTCGCGCCTGGGTCGGGACGAGCGCGAATCACCTGTACATCATCAGCCTCGAAGACAGCTCAAAGGTGAAAGCTGAAAGTGGAAAGCCAGAGGGAGCATATCGCTGATCGCAGGTGGCTGATGGTCAGCGGGACGGAGCCAACCACCGAGGGCACCGAGGACACAGAGCCGGCATAGGGAGGATCGCCCAAACGATCAGCGATCCGCCATCGGCGATAGGCAGCGTTTCAGAGCCGCCGGGCGGCCTCTTTGGCTGATACCGTCCGTTCCCGGAGACGCGCCTGGAGCAAGCGACGAAACTTGGGGTTGTATTCGAGGAGCTGGTCAATCAGATCGTCCTCCTCTTCGAGCGGCGCCAACTGAAACGCCGGCACGCCGTTGACGGTTACGACGACCGGTTCATCGTGGCACACGCGCGCGTAGCGGCTGAGGTGCGCCTTGGCTTCACTGAGCGGAATCACTTTCATGGTGCGCAACAAACTCCTTTCCCTGCACGATGAGCGAAGCGCCTCGCTTCTCGCCGACGAGGACCACGTCGACGCTGCGGCACACGGCGTCGACATTGAACAGCACGCGGTATTTCCCGAAGAGGCGCAGTTCTCGCTGCGCCACTGGATTCGGGCGCAGGGTCTTCATCTGGCCCGTCTCCGCCAGCGGATCCGCCGTGAGCTGCTTTCGAGTCTCCTTGAGAACCAGGCGCCCCACCTTCCGTCCGAAATACCGAAGATCCTCAATCACTGACTCCCGCAGCGCAACGGCCCATGCCATGTCGCTGCGACGGTAAAGCAGACCAGAATTCTAGTCAAGCTGGTCACGCTGGCTGGGAAACCCGATACTCGCCCCGAGCGGCGCGTGCCGCGAAGCGATCCAGGGCACGGGCGCCCGCGAGGCCATTGCCGCCGGGCCGTCGCGCTTCCCCTTTCGCGCGCTCCGTCGGGGGCTGGAAACGGTCATGGAAGACGCGGCCACCGCAGCCCCCGTCGCGTGGTTTCCGGTGCCGCTCGATCACATCTCGACCTTCCCGAACGGTCGCGCCTGCGCTGGCGTGAGTGGAAATCACTTGTACATCATCACGCTCGAAGGCGGGGAGGACAGCTCAAAGGCGAAAGCTGAAAGAGCAAAGCCAGACGGAGAAGAGGGTGCACGGTAGAATTGAGACCGCCTGAAGGCGGAACTCCGAACGGGGATTCCGAACGTGTGCCGCGGAAACTCTTGAAGAAGGTTGGGGGCAAACGCGTCGCCGCAAGCAGGTTCGTCATACGTGCGCCGGAAGTAAAATTAGATCTTGGATCTGTCAAGCCGTCGGCTCTCGCCGCAATCTCACGCAGCTTCGAGCTTCATGGTTCCCATGAGCATCAGCCAGTCCTGCGTTTCGTGGAGCATCAATTCCTCGGTCTCGGTCAGCCGGATCTCGAAGTCTTCGGTGGTCGAGACCTCCGCAAAGCTTTCTTGTAGGTCGGTCAGCTCGTCGACCATGGCCTCACTGCGTTTCTCCAACCGCGAGTACTCGCGGTGTGTGCGGATGCCCCCGCACGACGCGCCGACCGCCGGCAGGACCACCGCCAGGAACGTCAGCGCCTTGTGTGCCAGCGAATCGTGCGGTCCGTGGACGCCCCAGGTGAGCGCGAGGTGGCAAGCGGCAGCAACCAGGGCGAGAACGAAGATCGCGACTCCGCCACGTTCGAGCCATCGGCTCCGTCTGCCTGCGTCTTTGGCCTTGCCCTGGTGGTACGTGATCTGATCGGCAATCCAGTTCCGCTGGATGAACGCGATAAAGCCGTCGCAGGTCCCTCCCCAGCACGGACCGAGGCGCGGCATGCGGCCCCAGATCTCTTGGAACGTACGCTCCATCCATTCGTCGGAACGACGTAGCCCAACGCGGTAGGGCGACACTCGTGTGTGGGCTGCCTCGACGCCGCACGCAGCCAGAAACATTCCGGAGCGCAGCCGCTCGGCGAGAAAGCGGGTCTCGATCCACTTCTTCCGCGCGCGCCCCCGATCAGTTCCAACAACGATCACCAGAATCGTGAACAGCAATACGAACTCGATTGAAAACCCGACCCAGTTCAACGGCTCGAAGAGTGTCGCCAACACCACGGCGGCGACGGCCAGCGGAGCGAGAATGTACACCCACAGGCCGGCACGCAGATACGCCTGCTGGTTTTTCTTCGCCACCGACGAAGCGCGGGCATAGAAGGGAATCAAGTGCTTTCGAATGACTTCTCTTGCATGATCTGGGACCTCTGAATCTGCAACCGCACGAGACGCTCGCGCCTCCGAGGCTTTGGGTCCGGAGAATGTCTGCGTGTACACGTTGTCGACGTACTCGTTGAGCGTAGCCGGCTCGATGAGCAAGGCGTTCAAACGCTCGATGCCGCCGAGCGATTCCGCGTTGAGACCGTGCCCGCGGGTACAGGTGATGTCATGCGGCGGTTGCGCGGCGATGGTAATCACCGGCCGCTGTTTCTGTTTGGCGTAGGCGACGGTCGCACTCACTTCGGGTGAATTCCGGTCAGCTGCCGAGGCGTCGCACACGGCGATCAAGACGTCGCACCGGTTGACGACGTGCCGGCCCGCGATCACGCGCGCCCTTTCTCGGTCCGCACGCGATCCGTGCAGCGCGACCGGGTGGCGGGCGCTGCGGTAGAGACGCTTGAACTCTTCGCGGGACGCCGGCGTATCCAACTCTTCGATGTAATCCGCCGGTGCATAGGGCAGGACCACCTGGATCCGCGATCCGGGAACTTGCAAGACTTTTTCGGCCACCAGCCGTTCCGCGCCCTCGGCGAGCGTCGTGACCACGCCGAACACGATGGGCGTATGCCGGGCGCGTGCGATCGCCCGTCGCGAGCGGCAGTCGAAGAGATCGACAATCCGGCCGGGCTCCGCACGCGCGCCGAACCACCGCTCCCGAAGCGAGCAGGGATATATTTTCGTGTCGAGCACGTGATCGAGCTGCGCGACGATCGACGCGGGGTCGGAAAGATCGTGTCGGCCGACGACTCCGACGCGAATTCGGAATGGAACGTCACCGTACACTGGCTTGTCGTTCGATTCAGACATACGCTCCCTCGACCCCATTCATCCGCGGCCCTGCCTAGGGTACTTCATGGCAGAAACCTGTTGCTACTGAGTCAAGTTTCATAATGGCACCGACGAAGCGACCAACACGTCCGCCGGACACGTCCGCCGGAGGCCTCCGGAGTGCGGGCCCGTCCGCCAAAGGCTTCGGCACGTCCGCCACAGGGCTCCGGAGTGCGGAGCCGCAGGCGGAAGCCTCCACCCTCCGCAGGGCTCCGGAGGACGGGTCTGGAGTGCGGGCGGGAGCGGACCTCCGAATAGACGCTGAGCGCAGCCCGCTAGAAGTTCTCGAACGTCACAGTTCCTTGCTCGGCACCGAGAGACGTGGGCTCGGTCGTGCCGGGTTTGCGATTACCCGCGTGCACCCAAGCGATGGGCAGCTTGCGGTCACGCGCCCGCGCGACGATCTCGGCCGTCCCGCCCACGCCATGCGCATCCTTGCCGTCCCAGACGGCGATGAGGATGTCGCTATTCTCCAAAACGTACTCCCCGACGCTTTCGTACGCCTTGTCCCGAGTGGAGGTCGGAGCCAGTTCGAACACCGACTTGGCGCGTTCGAGGAGGGCGGCAAATTCCTCACTGGAGCGCCGGCTGCGCTCCTTGTCGCCCCAGGCAAAATCGGTGACGTACTCCGCGTGTGACAGCGGCAGCGGGACCTCCAAACGCACGTCTGGCTGCCGTAGAAACATGTGCACCACCAATCGGTCGGCCCCCTCGGCGAGGGGAGAAATGAGCCGCCAAGGGCGGCCAGGAAACGCCTCGTTGATCTTCTTGATCGTGTTCGTGATCCCGTTCTCGATCTTCCGCTCCTCTTTCAGGATACGATGGCCGATGACACCAATGCGCAAGAGCTTCGCCAGCACGTACCCCTTCTGCGCTAGCGCCGCAGGAATACTCTTCACGATCCGGTGATCGATTTCGACCTCGTCACTCTTCAGCTGGGCGAGTGGGGCCACATCGCTGTGCTGTCGCAGGTCCTCGTTGGTGGTCTCGGCCCACTCAAAGCCGCCCAGCAAGCGCGCACGCAGCCAGATGTCGTGCTCCAACCCGGCAAGGCATTCCTCTTCACTTTCCGTGAATCCCGAAACTTCCCGGGTGTCATCCGCGCGCCGCTCTATTACGTAGCCGACATCGCCGACTTTTGCGCGGACCAGGCGGGCCGTCGAGCGGTTGCGCTTCTCCTTGTCCTCCTCGGACAGCTCGCCATAAGGTATCAGCAGTGGATTGATCTTCTTGTTCCGCGGCGAGCTCTTTTCCCAGCCTTGCTCGACCCGCAAACCGAACCACGATCGGTGGCATGCTTCCGCGAGTGCTTCGATGACCGGCCCTTCGAGCTCTCCCTCCTGCAGCAGATCGAGGAAGTCGGGGGTCACGTGCAGTAGCAGTTGATCGCGCGGCGGCAGGTCGGATACCGCGAAGTGACGCGACCGCGCCAGGGCACTCATGGTGACTACAGACTCGATCGAACGGGCGCCGTGGTGAAAGCGGCGCGTCAGCAGAAAGGCACGCACCACCCCAGCGCTTACCGATGCCAGCTTCGATTCTGGATCGATCAAATCCTTGGCGGTGCGTTCGAGCGCGGTACGCAGGATGATCGCCCGGCGGATGAGAAAGCTCGGGTCGCGCGCTGCTAACTCCGCCCAGCTCAGTTCTACTCCTGGGCTCGCTTTCGGCCCGCACACCTCGTGACACATGGGGTTGGGTCCCTTGATGTTCACAAAGCCCCGCAGCCGGCTCACAAAATCCGGCCCCTTCGCTCGAGCAAACGTCTTAGGATTCCCGCCCTGCTGGAAGCTCTCGAAGCTGGCGAATAGGCCGCCCGCGAATACGAAGATCGCCTTGCCGAACGGATGGATTAGGCCCGCCTCACGGAACTCGGCGTCCTGCATGGGCGCAAGGAACTCCTTCAGCCAGTACAGACGGTTGGTGTCAAACTCGTCCCAGAACACCAATGGCGTGACGCCGCGCACGGCGGCGTCGCGCACCTGATGAAATGCGCCGTGCAGGGCCCCTGCTTGACACTCGAACTGCGACAGGTTGAATTCGAGAATCGTTTTGTCTTTGCCGAACAGCGCGTTCGCCAACTGCTTGATGGCGAAGGATTTGCCCGAGCCCGGCGGGCCGAAGACCGCGATTGAGAGCGGTCGCTTGTCGTCCGCGTTGTGCAGGTACTGATCGATCAGTGCCCGCAGCGCGTTAATGCGCTCGATTTCCTGGCGATCGAAAGTGAGATACTTGCCGTACTCCGCGTGGGGGGCGTCCGCCAGAACCTGCTTGCTCCCCTGGTACACGACACTGCCCGCGTGCGCGAGTATGTATTCGAGCCCGGGATCGGGCGGCAGTTGCCAGGCGCTTTTCCGCGTGGCGTTTGGATCGTTGTTCGGCGCCGGAACATAGTCACCCGGCCGTCGCGGCCCAGGACCGGTAATGTCCCCGAGCAGATCGGAATCTGTGGCCTCGCGACACCGAAACCGTGCATCCGCCAGCATCCTGTGCCGGAACGCCGCCCGGAATGCGGCCTCCGGGGGAGGTCTCTTGGAACCGTCGTCGTACTGGAGCTTCGGATGGTATGCTTCGCACAATGCCTCGGCGATCTTCGGGAAGGCGTCCTCGAGGAGGCCCCGCGGGTTGTCGCCGCCCCCGAGTTCCTGGTTCTTCGACACTGCAGCGAGCCCGTGGGCAAGCGCAATAAAGAGCGGGTACGACGCCGGATCGAGCTCATGGCGGACCACAGCCGCAGTAAGCAACGATGTCGAGCCGGACACGCGACCCGGGTACTTGCGGAGCCGCGAGCCCTCAAGTTCACCAGGCAGGTAGAGGAACCGCTCCAGTTTGGCCGGTACATCATCCACTTCCTTGCCATCCGCGGGAGGCCTTCCGTAGCGCAGTCGACAGCGGCTGAAGGCAGCGGCCCCTTCAGCGCTGTAGCTCACGATGATACGGCGGCAGCGACCGAGGTCCTTTCTCGACAAGCCCTTTTCGAACTCGCGAACGATCTCCTCGATCGCGAGGTCCCAAGACAGCGCCTTGGAAAGCGCGCCGCGTTCGCCGCGCAATGCCGCAACCGACACGACGACAGTCAAGCGATTGGCCCAATCGCCTTCCATCAACCGCTCCCACAGTCTGCCGGTGCCGAGCGGAGCGACGGTTTTCAAGACGATTCGCTGCGGCTGTCCACCTTCCCGCAGCGCCAAGGGCCAAGCCGTATCGTCATCGCGGAAACCGAGATTGATGTCGTCGAGCACCAACACGTCGGGATTCCGCACGTCATCGAGCACCGGCTTCCATTCGAGTCGAACGGCCTTCGAACCTGCCTCTAGTGCTTTGACCGGTGTTCCCTCAGCCAGATCTTGCTTCGGCTGGTCTTGTTTAGGAGGTGCGTGGCAACCGAGAAAGCGTTCGATGCGCCAGACATCTTTCGGCTTCTCGTCCACGGCACCGATCTGCAGTTGCCACAGCGAGTAGGCCTCGCCGACCCGGAATGGTTTGCTCGACGACGGGTCAGGGTCGACCTGCGGCGCCCGAACACTTGTCTGAGCTGCCACATCGGAGCAAGCGAGTTGGACCAATTCCGCGAGGTACCATGCGCCGCCGTGCCGCGCCTCGGAGAGGGTCCTTTGGATGGGCTCGTGGTGGTGCGTTGGCGCGTGAGGCATTTGGACAAGGTTGTAGTCCCAGATCAGGTCACCGGTGACAACGATGGTCTTCGGCATGTCCGGTCTCTCTTTCTCGTTGCAGACCCACCCTCGTCGGCCGAGGTGCACAGCTTGTTACTCCACCTCATCGACAAAATGCAACCATTCGCCCACTGCGGTCGCCGGAGGTGTGGCTGACGACCACGAAGCCGCCGCGTGTTGCCGCATGTGTGCGGTTGGCATTTGCCTTCGAGGTATGCTGAAAAACGCGCACCGAAGGAGGATGGGATGAACAATCACCTGCGAGACCTGGCGTCCACTCTGCTACGCGCCAGCTTCGATACGCTGCCCGAACACGAGCAGCAGGTCATTCGCCGGATTGCAGAACGGGTGCACATCAGCCGCAATACGAACCACGAGTTCCAGCAGGGGTTGACCTTTGGCCAACGCCTCGCCGATCAGGTCGCGGTGTTCGGTGGCTCGTGGACGTTCATCATGATCTTCGGCGCGATCTTGGTTGCGTGGGTGATGACCAACTCGTTCCTTCTCTACGCGCGCGGCGCGTTCGATCCGTATCCCTACATCTTGCTGAACCTGTTCCTGTCCATGCTGGCCGCGCTGCAAGCGCCGGTGATCATGATGTCGCAGAACCGCCAAGCGGCAAAGGACCGGATGGATGCGGCGCACGACTATGAAGTGAACCTGAAATCGGAGCTGGAAATCATCGGGCTGCACCAGAAGCTGGACACCCTGCGCGAGCAACAGTGGGCCGAGTTGCTTGCAATGCAACGCGAGCAGATCCAGTTTCTCACGCAGCTCCTCGAGCAGCGTGCTCAGAGACAGACCACTGACGCAGTGTCATAATCTGACGAAAGGGTAGTTACATGACACGACGACAGCTGCGAGTCGCAACGGACGAAATCCTCGATGCGATGACGATGCCCGAGAATGATGCGGTGACCTTTTTCCTCGACCTCGAAACCGGCAAGGTCGAATCGCGGTTCAGGCCCGACGTCTTCGGCGAGGTCGGCGAAGACGAGGACGATTTCGATCGGCGGTTCGAGGACGATCCCGACCGTTTCGAGGAGATCCCGAAGTACGGCGGGCATGAGGAGTACAACCTCATGCGCCGGTTCGCCGATACGGTTGATGAAGAGGACATCCGCGAGCGGTTCGATATCGCCTTGCAAGGGAAGGGCGCGTTCCGCCGCTTCCGCGACGTCGTGTTTCGGTATCCCGATCTGGAAGCGCAGTGGTTTGCGACCAGGCAGGAGGCGTTGCTGAAGGAGGCAGTCGAGTGGCT
>Ga0315286_10001761_pt1 | contig 19823 bp, 26 predicted proteins | sample YL17G10_0_MG_FD_205038 | JGI IMG/M metagenome (GOLD analysis project Ga0315286, IMG submission 205038) | Sediment microbial communities from Yellowstone Lake, YNP, Wyoming, USA - YL17G10_0 | ecosystem: Environmental > Aquatic > Freshwater > Lake > Sediment | place: USA: Wyoming | collected... | reverse complement strand
GGGGAGAAACCAGTGAATTTCGGTTGTTTTTCTGGCAAGAATAAATAAACTGACAGCCGATATGAGCGGGATCGCAAGTATCATCACGAATATCGTCCACTTAAGCGAGAAAACGAAAAAGGAAGCCAGTTTTTTCAGGTGCTCCTCTTCCCCGTATATTTTCCAGTCCTTGTCAAATTTGAGATATGCAAATTCGTGTGCTGCGAACTGCAGGATGATATTAGAGAATCCGAGGTCCGCAAATACCATCAGGAACGAAAGGCCTACGATAGTATACCAATATCCCTGAAGTTCCGGTGTTAAAAATAAAGGGATCATAACAAGCGTCATGGGGCCTGAAAGGATCCTCCACATCTGATTTAAACCGGAGAAAACCAGATCTTTTGAGATCCTGCGACCTAAATGAAAATATGTTTTTAATTCCATCATTCTTATTTTACGGCTTTATTATAAAGTTCGATCGTCTGCTTTGCGGCACTGGACCATGAAAACTGCTTTGCCCTCCTCAACCCCTTGATGGAGAGCGCTTCCCAGGTGCTTTTGTCATTTAATACGATCTTAATAGAGTCCAGTATTTCTTCTTCGTTATAGGGGTCAAACAGGATCCCTGCATCTCCTACTACCTCAGGAATGCAAGAAGCATTTGAAGCTACCACCGGGGTCCCGCATGCCATAGCTTCAACAAGCGGGAGGCCAAAACCCTCATATAATGAGGGGTAAACAAACAACTTGGCTGCATTGTACAGGCATACAAGATCCTCATCGGGAACATAATCAATATGTATGACTTCACCCTCCAATCCCAATTCTCTTATATAATGGTTCAAATCGATCGTTTTAAGAACCATCAATGATCCAATAAGCACCAGCTGGAGGTCAAAACCTTCTCCTCTTAGCCTGCTGAATACTTTTAGGAGTCTTTCGATGTTCCTTCGTGTGTGAATGGCCCCAACATGAAGAAGGAAGTTTTTGCTGATCCCATACTTGCTTTTAACGCTATTAAGTCTTGATTTGTCGGTTATTTGCTTATAAGACTCTTCCGGAGCTATATAGATGATCTCAATGTTTTTCTCGTCAACTTTATAATATTTAATGATGTCCTTTTTTGTGCATTCTGACGACACAATGATCCTTTTTGCCGTCTTTGCCGCCCATCTGGAATATATCTGAGAAGATATTTTCGACCTTAACGAGAACCATTCAGGATGAATTTCATAAGTAAGATCAAATATCGTCACGACCATCGGGCAAAATTGCAAAAAGGGAAGCCCGGAAATAGGGGAGTGGAAAAGGTCGAGCCTGTCTTTTGCGATTTCAAACGCGATCGCAAAAGGGAGCTTTAGGTTGAGCCAGCCTAAATTAAGAGATGGGATCGATATCGTTTTTGAGTTGAACCCTGGAAAAGCAGGATCAAGTTGCCCCTCTTTTAAATAAAGTATATATTCATTTGACTTATCAAGCTCGGCATATTGCTTAAGAAGATTAAAGAGATACCTGCCGACCCCCGACCCCTTTCGCTCAAGAAATCTAGCGTCAATGCCAATGCGCATAATAATTATCTACTCCTTGATGTCCACGGCTTCAAAAGATATATTGGGTCTGCTGTTCTTATGGCTTTTGACATTGTGAGCTGGTTCTCATTTGCTAAACCACTCTATGGTCTTTTTTAGTCCTTCTTCGAGACTTATTTCGGGGATCCACGATAATTCTTTTTTTGCCTTTGAAATATCGGGTCTTCTTTGTTTCGGGTCATCCTGAGGCAGCGGCTTGTAAGCGATCTTTGACCTGCTCCCGGTCAATTTCAATATCACATTTGCAAATTCATTTACCTTCAATTCTTTAGGGTTCCCGATGTTCACCGGGCCTGCCGGCTTCGCATACATCAGCTTGTAAATTCCGGAGACCATGTCGGAAACGTAGCAAAAACTTCTTGTTTGGGAACCGTCGCCGTAAACGGTCAAAGGCTGCCCTGTTAATGCCTGCTTTATGAAATTCGGGACCACCCTGCCGTCATCAAGCCCCATTCTGGGGCCGTAAGTGTTGAATATCCTTACTATCCTCGCGTCAACAAGCTTTTCGCGGATATAAGCCGAAGTCAGGGCTTCGGCGAATCTCTTTGCTTCGTCATATACCGACCGCGGCCCCACAGGATTGACGTTGCCGAAATATTCCTCGCTCTGGGGGGAAACTTTGGGGTCGCCGTATACTTCCGATGTTGAAGCCAGAAGGAATTTCGCTTTCTTTTTCTTTGCGAGCTCAAGAAGATTTTTCGTGCCAATGGATCCGACATCAAGAGTTTCAAGTGGATAGTTCATGTAATCGACCGGGCTGGCGGGAGAAGCAAAATGCAGAACATAGTCGATCCTGCCGGATGTTTTCAAGGGTTTTGTCACATCGTGCTTGATGAATTCGAACCTTTTATTCTGAAGATTGTGCTTGATGTTCTTTATGTCGCCGGTAAGAAGATTGTCCGCGCAGATGACATAATGGCCTTTTTCAAGCAGGAAGTCGCATAAATGGGACCCGATAAAACCGGCCCCTCCGGTAAGAAGTATTTTCAATTATCTCCCAACCCCGTAATATTTAAACCCGAGTTCTTTCATCCTTTTGGGATTATAAATGTTCCTTCCGTCAAATATCACAGGGGACTTCATGGATGACTTTATCCTGTCCAGGTCCAGTTCCCTGAATTCCCCCCACTCTGCCGTGACCACTGCCGCATCCGCTTTTTTTACGGCATCATACGCGGTATCGCAGAAAACGACCCCATCCAGGAGTTTTTTAGCCTTTACAGCGGCTACCGGGTCGTAAGCCTTAACTTTGGCGCCTTTCCTGCACAGCTCATTGATGATGTCTATCGACGGCGCATCGCGAAGGTCGTCCGTTTCCGGTTTGAATGAAAGCCCCAGCACCCCGATGGTCTTGCCTTTAAGGGACTTAAGCACATTCTCCATCTTCTCCACTATCATCTTCCTCTGCTCTTCGTTCGTCCTGTTCACGGAGGCCAGTATCTGCGGATCGTAGCCGTTGGTCTTTGCCAGGTGTATCAAGGCGGAAACATCCTTTGGAAGGCAACTCCCTCCGTACCCTATACCTGCGTTCAGGAATTCCCTGCCTATACGCTTATCAAGCCCCATCCCGTAAGCCACTTCTACAACATCGGAACCTACGCGTTCGCATATATTGGCGATCTCATTTATAAAAGATATTTTAGTTGCAAGGAAAGAATTTGACGCATACTTGATGAGCTCGGCGCTTTTTATTGTTGTAAATATGATATGGGCGTTAAGCGGCCTGTAAAGTTCCGTTATAACATTGGAGGCCTTGCTGTTTGACGCACCAATGACTATCCTGTCCGGCGACATAAAATCGGAGACGGCGGTCCCCTCCCTCAGGAACTCCGGATTTGATACGACCGCGAAATTCTTCTCGGGCACGCCTTTTCCGGTCATTATTTTCGTGACTATATCTCCCATCCCTACCGGCACCGTGCTTTTATTGACGATGACCTTGAATTTCTTCGCCATTTTTCCGTCCGACTTCAGTGTTATCGCGATCTGTTTGGCCACTTCGATAACGGCGCTTACATCGGCTTCCCCGTTCTCTCTTGGAGGAGTGCCTACCGCAATGAAGATCACTTCTGCTTTTTTCACGCCTTCCTTGATGTTTGCAGTAAAACTTATGCGGCCGGCTTTCTGGTTCTTAAGCACCATTTCTTTCAATCCCGGCTCATAAAAAGGTATGACCGATTTTTTCAGGCTGGAAACCCTTGACCTGTCCTTGTCGACACAAATGACATTATTGCCCAAACTTGCCAGGCAAGCCCCTGTGACAAGACCCACATAACCTGAGCCGATAACACATATTTTCATGATTTATACTCCTAACACTTTACGCTGGATAGCTATTATATCCTTTACTCCGGCCGAGCCAAGGTCCAAAAGCTCGTCGAGCGTTTTCTTGGAAAAAGGCTCCAGCTCTGCCGTTCCCTGAACCTCAACGAATTTTCCGGACTCGGTCATTACAATGTTCATATCCACTTCGGCCCGCGAATCCTCCTCATAATTCAGGTCCAGATACTTGTGGCCTGCGACCACTCCCACGGAAGTGGCGCCCAGAAATTCCTTTATAGGGTTCTTCTTTATCTTCCCCTCGGCAAGAAGTTTGCTGAATGAGTCATGTAAAGCGACAAATGAGCCGGTTATAGAAGCTGTCCTCGTGCCCCCGTCAGCCTGGATCACGTCCGCGTCTATCAATACGGATATCTCCCCCATCGCTTCCAGGTCAACGACGGCCCTTAAAGCTCTTCCAACAAGCCGCTGGATCTCGAGAGTCCTGCCCTTTACTTTCCCGTAATGCGTTTCCCTTGAAGCCCTTTCGGCGGTCGATCCTGGTATCATTGAATATTCCGCGGATATCCAGCCGCTGCCGGAACCCTTCCTGTGTTTCGGGACGCTTTCTTCAACTATCGCCGTGCAGATGACCTTTGTGTCTCCGCATTCGATAAGCACAGAACCATCCGGGTACTTCAGATAGTTCCGGGTTATCTTTATTTTCCTTAATTCGCCGGGCTTCCTGCCGTCCAATCGGTCCATCTCTTTTAGTCCCCTCCTTTAGCTACTTTTCTTCCGGCCTTGTTTCCCGAGGTGCCGTGCTTATGACGAACTTTCCAAGCCTTGACCTTCCGGCTTTTACCGACCTCAGAATGCGGCTTGAGGTCGCTTCCAGGTTCGAAAGTACCTCGTCGGCATACTTATCGGCGCCCATTCGCACTTCTTTGGCTATCTTGTAGGCGTTCTCAATTATCTCGGTGGCCTTTAAGTCGCCTTCAGACATGGGAGAAAGCTCTTGTTTAACTTTTTCTATCTCTCTTGTTGCGTTGACAAATTCGATCGTTTCCTGCTTGGGCTGCGCTGCCATCCCCGGCTTTTTGCCTATCGCGGTCCTTGCCAGGTCTCCGCCTCCCTGCGCGACAAGTCTTATCTTGTCCACCACCTGAAGGACCTTTTCCTCGTTGATGAGCGTTTTCTTCGTGAGAGGGACCCTGAATCCCTCCAGTATCATTGATTCAAGGGTATCAAGAAGACCCAGTATTTCCATGATTATTTCCCTCCTCTGTTTCGATCTATCGCGGCTTTTTTCAGTTTACTTACTACGGTGCTTGGTACAAGCCCGGAAACATTCCCTCCGAGAAAAGCTATCTGTTTCACAAGGCTTGAACTTAGATACGAGTATTTATAATCGGTCATGATGAAAACCGTCTCTATTTCGGGGCACATCCTAAGATTGGTAAGTGCCATCTGGAACTCATAATCAAAATCCGATACAGCCCTGAGCCCCCTGACTATGGCGCAGGCACCCTTTGACTCGGCGTAATCAACAAGAAGGCCGTCAAAGCAGTCCACCTTGGCTTTTTTCACGTGACGCACGGCAGCTTTCAGCATCTGCTCCCTTTCATCGATGTCAAAATGCGGGGTTTTCTCGGGATTTACTATTATAGCAACGTGGACAAGGTCGAATATTTTTGCCGCTCTCTCGATTATATCTACATGCCCGTTCGTGACGGGGTCAAAACTTCCCGGATAAACTGCTATCTTCATCTAACCCTCCGCCGAATAAAAAGAAAGCACCGTATCGCCGTATTCATAATCCCTGGACTTTATCAATTTTCCATATGAATCTGATATCTTGTCCCTTATACTATGTTCGGCCACTACCACTCCATCTCTGTCGATTATTTCAGTTACCGCGATCACTTTCAATGTCTCTTCAAGTGCCGAGCTCCCCTGCCTGCCGGCAGGCACGGCGTAAGGGGCCCCGATGAACACTATGTCAAATTTTCCTTTAGCCTTGTCGATCACCTTCAAGGCCTTTATGACATCAAGGCAGTAAACTTCCGCCCTGTCAGAAAATCCGGTAAGGGCCAGGTTCTCCCTCAATGTCCGGACTGTTTTCCTGTCAAGCTCCACAAAGATCGCCAGATTCGCCCCGCGTGACAGAGCTTCTATCCCCACCGACCCGGTGCCGGCAAATAGGTCAAGGAACCTGGCGCCCGGATTTTTGCCGGCAAGGATATTAAAAAGGGCTTCTTTCGCCCTCCCGTTCAAAGGCCTCAGCCTTTTATCTTTCGAGAGCTTCGGGAAGCGCAGCTCTTTCCCTTTTGCAAGCCCAGCAATTACTCTCACTCTAGCTTATCGCCCCAGATCTTAAGATTGAAACTTTGAGGAGAAAAGCCTTCCCGGATCAGCATTAAAGCCGCTTCCCTAGCTTCCCTTATGATATCCTCGTCATTAATTATATCAGCTACGCGAAAATTTGGCAAACCCGACTGGCGAACCCCTAAAAATTCCCCCGGTCCACGTAATTTCAGGTCCGCCTCAGCTATCTTAAAGCCGTCGGTCGTTTTCAACATCGTTTCGATCCTTGCCTTTGCGGTATCGCTAAAAGGATTCCCTGTAAGGAAACAGTACGATTGCTCCCTCCCCCTCCCGATGCGCCCGCGAAGCTGGTGTAGCTGCGAGAGCCCGAAGCGTTCACTGTGCTCGATTATCATTATGGTAGAATTGGGAATATCGATGCCTACTTCGATCACCGTCGTCGATACAAGAATTTTTGTCTTTCCGGCAAGGAAATCGGACATTATCTTTTCTTTTTGCTCGCCCTTCATCCTGCCGTGAATAAGCCCGACTTTATGCTCGGGAAATATCTTCTTAAGGACTTCAACTTCTGCCTCAGCAGCCTTGAGGTCGATCTTCTCGGATTCCTCAACAAGCGGGCAAACGACGTAAGCTTGGCGCCCCGATGCGATCTGAGCTTTCACGAATTCGTAAAGCTTCGTCCTTTCATTTTCTGAAACATATCTAGTAATGACTTTTGTTCTTCCAGGAGGCATTTCATCGATGACCGACCTGTCCAGGTCACCATATAATGTAAGCGCAAGCGTCCTTGGTATCGGTGTTGCCGTCATGACAAGAAGGTCAAGCTTCTCGGATTTTTTCCTCAGTGCCATCCTCTGCTCAACCCCGAACCTGTGCTGCTCGTCTATCACGACAAGCCCAAGCCGTCCGAATTTTACCTGTTCTTCTATAAGGGCATGTGTCCCAATTATTATAAGAGGTTTTGTGCCTTCCAATTTGCTCAAGATCTCTTTCCTGTTCTTCCTCTCGCTTCCAGTTAGCAACAATACTTCTATCCCTATATCGCCGACCAGGCTCGATATCTTATTGTAATGCTGGCCCGCCAGTATCTCCGTCGGCGCCATAATGGCCGCCTGATACCCGTTCTGGACCGCCACGACCATCGCATAAAGGGCCACGACCGTCTTTCCGCATCCCACGTCCCCCTGAATCATCCTATTCATCACCCTGCTATCTTTCATGTCCGCCAATATCTCTTTCAAGACCTTATCCTGAGCTTTGGTGAATAAGAATGGAAGGGTCTTCTTGAATTTTTCCGCAAGTTCGCCGTCAGGGTCAAAAGATATGCCGTGGGTCGCATCGATCTTTTTCCTATTACAAAACAAGCCAAGTTCAAAATTAAGGAGCTCATCAAATGCAAGCCGATGCCTGGCCTTTGCGATAATGCCCATTTCTTTAGGGAAGTGCAGGTTGATTATAGATTCTTTAAGCGGGGGCAGCTTGAACTTTTCTTTGATAAGGTCGGGGATTGGATCGGCGATCGAATTAACATGTCCCTGTATCGCGGTCTTGATTATTCGCCTGAGCACCTTCTGTGTAACGCCTTCCGTAAGGGGGTACTTTGGGACTATCAGGTCGTCCTTATTCCCGTCGTTTATCACATCATAACCCCTGGGAACGAACGACATCGCTCCGGAATATGGGTCCCTCTCAAGCTTCCCCGAAATAAAAAGCGAAATTCCGGGTTTAAGCACCCTTGTTAGGAACGGCTGGTTGAACCAGACAACATTGACTGCGCCGGTCGCGTCCTTAACCTTCCCTTTGATGATGGAGAAATTCCTCTTTGTCCTGGCCGCGGATAACTTGACCAATTCGACCTTTATTATGGATTCCTTGCCGGGCTCAAGTTTAGCTACAGGAACGGGATCGCTCCTGTCCTCGTATTCACGCGGAAAGTAATAAACGAGGTCTTCAGCTGTTTCTATACCTATCTTTGAAAGAATATCGGCCATTTTGGGCCCTACGCCTTTGAGGTAACGGACCTGGGTTTGCTGCATAAGAGCAATCATTTTATCATAAAGTTGAAATAAAAAGAATTATATGATACACTGTACGCCATGAGGATTTGTTTTATCTGCAAGAAAAAGCCGAGCGTGGGCAACAAAGTGAGCCACTCGAACAGGAAATCAAAAAGACTGTGGCTGCCGAACCTTCAGCATATCCGCGTCGTTGTGGGAAAGAATATCAAGAAGGTCTACGTCTGCACCAAATGCCTTAAAGCAGGCCGCGTGACTAAAGCCCCCGTTTAAACCGCTGCGTCGCTATCTCGTCAAGAAATTTTATCTCGAGGTTTTTCATCATATCATCGTAATCTTCCAGCTTGTGCCCTTTGTCCTTTTCTATTATCTTCCTGTCCTTCATTGACTCGATCAGCTTGGACCTCTGGTCCTCCAGTCGTTTTGATGCATCTATGACCTTTTCGATCTGATCGTCAATATCTTTCTTTAATACGCCCAGATGCGCATGGCGCCTCATAACTTTCTCGAACTGTGATATCGGGCCTTTCTTGATTATGTGCTTTAATTCGCCCTCTTTTTCCTTTTTTTCCTCTTCAAGCTGCTCTTCTTTTTCTTTTTCAGTAAGGTATTCCCTCTGCTTGTCGGCGAATTTCTCTTTTTCTCTTCGCTCTTTTATCCCCCTTACCTTTAGAACGGTCTCAAGAGTATACTTGAATTTTCCCGGTTTTTGCTCGCGCACCATTTATTTCTCCTTTATAACTCACCCCTTCCCTTCGGGTTTCCCCCTCTCTTATAAAGAGAGGGGGATTAAGAGGGCGAGTTAATAAAATATGCTCATCAGCCTTTCGACCGTTTCTTCATAATCGCACTGATCGTATGTGCCTTGTTTAAGGAATTCGTTGACCTCGTCTATCTTGCTTATCGCGTAATCGATCTTCGGGTTGCTGCCTTTTACGTATGCGCCGATATTTATAAGGTCCTCCGCCTCCGAATATCTTGCAAGGACCTCCCTCAATTTAGCTGCCGCTTCCCTGTGTTCATCCGAAACAAGGTTCACCATTATCCTGCTCACGGATTGAGGCACATTGATCGCGGGATAATGGTTCTTTGCAGCCAGGTCCCTTGAAAGGATTATGTGGCCGTCAAGTATAGATCTTGATTGGTCCGCGATTGGCTCATTAAAATCATCGCCCTCGACCAATATCGTATAGAAAGCGGTTATTGATCCGATCTCCGCGGTCCCTGATCTTTCCATCAGCTTGGGCAGGAGCGCGAACACTGATGGGGTATATCCCCTAGTTGTCGGCGGCTCTCCGGTCGCCAGCCCGATCTCTCTTTGCGCCATGGCAAATCTTGTCACAGAATCCATCATTAAAACGACCTTGAGCCCCTTGTTCCTGAAATATTCAGCGATCGCTGTCCCGACAAAAGCGCCCTTCAGCCTGATCAACGGCGGCTGGTCCGACGTGGCAACGATCACTACCGATTTTTTTAATCCTTCCTCTCCCAGGGATTCTTCGATGAAATCCCTCACTTCTCTTCCGCGCTCTCCTATGAGGGATATCACGTTAACATCGGCTTCCGCATTCCTCGCGATCATGCCCATGACGGTGCTTTTTCCTACACCAGAGCCCGAGAATATCCCCATTCGCTGACCCCTGCCGCAGGTTAGAAGCCCGTCTATAGCTCTTATCCCCACTCTCAAAACCTCGGTCACTCGGGGCCTTTTGACCGGATCAGGCGGTTCGGCGTCAAGGTAAGCTTCCGATTCATATTCGATGGGCCCCTTGTCATCTATCGGCTCCCCCAGCCCGCCAAGGATCCTCCCAAGAAGCTTGGGCCCGACCTTGACCTTCAAGGGATGGCCAGCCGCGAGCACCTGGCTTCCGGGCGAGATCCCCGAAGTTGTGCCAAGAGGCATGAGCATAACTCTGCCTTCCCTGAATCCGACCACCTCGGCATGTGACTCGATATCTCCTTTGCCGAGCCTTAATGAGCAAAGGTCCCCGATGGAAACCCCCTGGACCTGCGCTTCTATTATAAGTCCGACGACCTGTATCACCTTTCCGATAACTTTAACGAGGTCTGCGCGCTCTGCTGCCCTGTGATACTTCTCAAAATCTATTTCGGCCATTTACTTTACCTTTCGGAAGGCTTCTTCTATTGCGGCTATCTTCGTGGATATTCTGGCGTCAACATAACCGAGGTTGGTTTCAATGACACATCCTCCGGGTTCAACAACACTGTCCTCCACTATCGAGAGGCTTTTTATCCCGTCCACAATGCTGCCGATCCTATCCTTGTATTTCTTTATGTTCTCTAAGTCTTCCCTGTTGACCTTTATTATCACCTGTTCCCTGTCGCTGACCCTGCTTATCGCGTCCGACACGATATTCAGGGACACGTCCCTGTGCAGGGATACTTCCGATTTTATTATCTGCTCGGAGACCTTCAAGGCTAAGCGGAGCACTTCGCCTTCCGCGTCCTTAATTATCTTCTTTCTTTCGATGACGGCCTGGTTCAGCGTCTCAAGAGCCTCTCTTACTTTATCTGATGCGGTTTCTTCCGCGATCCTGCGGGCCTCTTCAAGGCCCGATTCCTTCGCATGTTCCCTGATATTTCCCGCCTCTTCCATGGCTTTTCTTACTATCTGCTCCGCTTCGCTTTTGGCAAAATCAACGAGCTCCTCTTTTCCCATGCCCAGCTCTTCGGCCCTGAATGTTTCCGGTAATTCGATCTCATGAAGTTCAGTCGCGGAAGTATCCATTCTGGAGGAGGGCGAAACCTGTTCTTCCAGGTAAAGAACGCCTTTTTCTATCAATCGCCCTTTTTTGATCAGCCCCATTAAGAAAGCCTTTCGGAAATATTCTTCAATACTTTCTCTTCGAGCTCCTTGGCGATCGGCACATCCTTTATGGATAAAAGCCTTGATTCCACAAGCTGCCTGTTATCCTTCAGGAGGTTCAATGTTGTGTATATTTTTTCCACGGGCAGGTGCGAAAGCACGTAGGCGGATATTTCGGGCCGCTCCACTTCAAGCGCCTTAGCCAGTGATTCCTCGGAAGCCCTGGATATGACATCAAGCGGGGAGCCCGGCTGTGCTGGAGGAAGCGTCTCAGCTTCGCTCTTTATAACTTCTTCTTCAGCCTGCCGCACAGGCGCGCTTTTTTCCGCGTTCACCATGTAATCATTGAATTCGGAGACCACATCCAGCAAAACGTCCTTTGTGGGTGTCCTTAATTTCTCCGACGCCGTTATTATCGATATCGCGTCGTTCTCGGGAAGATAGCTCAATATCTTCTGTGAGAGCTCGTCCCCGAGAAGTGACAGGACGGCAGCGGCTTTTTCGTACCCCTTTAACACTAAGCGCCCTCCCTTTCAACCCATGTTTTAATAAGTTCGGCCACCATCTCCGGATTTTTTGAAGCCAGGTCCTTCATTTGTTCCACCACAGGGACCTCTTCTTCCTTGACGGTTTCTTCTTCAGGAGCCTCCTCAACGCGATGCTCTTTCTTGCCCCTCCCGAACAATCCGAATATCAAGACCAGGAGAAGAACAAAGAGCACAATTATGACCACGGCGGATTCCCTTCCGTACTTCCTGTAAATCGTCTTTAGCATGGATAAAGTTACGGCCGCGGGCTTCTTTTCCGCCATTGACGGCGCCTGAGAAGACCCTGTTGAACGGAAAGGAACGCTTTTCAGTATTATCTTGTCTCCCCTGGCCTTTTCGTAACCCACAGCGGCAGAGACCGCGTCAAATGTGGCTTGCTTAAGGTCTTTATTGATCTTATAGGTCTTATCCACCAGTATTATAACGGTCGTCTTCCTTGTTTTGATCGAATCAATGTTGACCCTGGCGATCGTGATATTCGGCGGATACATCTTGTTAAGAAGGGATTGGGCCTTGCTAGTCAATGTATTCTCAAGGTCCAGTTTGGTCTGAACTCCCAATGCTGCTTTTTCTTCTTCCTTTTCAATTACAACTTCCGCCGGAGTTTCCTCGATCATCGGCGACGGCGCAACTTGTTTTTGAACAACAGGAATGTATTCCCCGCCGCTTAAAATATTACCGTTCGTATCGATTATGGTTATGTTTTCCGGCTTTAAATTCTCGACGCTGCTTGCGACCAGGTACATGATGCCGTTTACCTGCCTCGTGGTCAACGATTCGCCGGGATTCATCTTTAGGAGAACAGAAGCTGTTACCGGGGCTTTTGAGACCTCGAACAGCCTTGTTTCCGGTATGACTATCTGTACCCTTGCATCCTCAACAGCGCTGATCCGGTTTATCGTCCTTGAGAGTTCCCCTGATATGGCGCGGATGAACTGGATCCTCCTGTCAAAATCGGTCGCGCCCAACCTGGCCTGGTCGAATATCTCCCAGCCGACCGAGCCGCCGGATGGAAGATTCTTTTCCGCAAGACCCAGCCTTGCTTCATCGGCCCTTCCGCGGGGAACGGCAACAGAGCGGCCCTCGTCCTTTATCTGATAGGGGATCTTCAGCTCTTTAAGCCTTGTTATGACAAGCGCTGAATCCTTCAGGTCCATATTGGAATAGATGACGACATGCGAAGACAACGGCTGATTGATCTTTGGCGCCGCCTGCTCGGTCGTTGTTGAGCATGACCTGAGCCCTATTATGAAGATAGTGAAAAAAACGACCGTGGCAACGGTCGCGATCAGCAATATCTGTCTTCCGCCCGCAGCGGGTCTCCCCTCTTCTGCCATTTTGCCAACTCCCCCTAACTATACATCATGTCGGAACCGGGACTAGATCGGCATCTGCGTTATTTCTTTAAAAGTGCTTACGGCCGACGTTATGGTCGTGACGGCAAGCTGAACGGCGATCGTCATTTTTGAAGTCGCTATCATGACGTCGGAAAGCTCCACTTTCCCCGCAATATAATCGTCTATCAGCTTGTTCGCGTTCATTTCAGTCTGGGAAACGCTGTCTAAAGCGTCAACAGCGCGGCCTAGTACCTGGTCAAATATGCTTTCACTCTTGGAGGGTGTGGTCGCAGGCTGTGCCAGCGTAGCTGCAGGCCCTTCCACCTGCGCCAATGTTATAGGCGTTATCGGCATATTAACCATAACTGATCGCCTCCTTCACTACTGTATCTGCAGGGTTTCCTGCTCCATTTTCTTGGTCGCGTTATAAGCGGTGATATTCGCCTCATAAACCTTGGTTACATAGACCATGTCGACCATTTCCTTCGCCAGGGACACGTTCGGTAGCGAAACAAATCCTTCGCTGTCCGCGTCAGGATGCCCCGGATTAAAAACTTTCTGAGAAGGCGTGGGATCGTCGACTATTTCGCTTACCTCTATCCCGCCGGAAAGCTTGCTTTCCGCCGCGTTCAACGCTTCCATGAACTCAAGCGGCTTCTCACTGAAGACGGGTATCTTTCTTTTGTATGGTCCGCCCTGCACCGTCCTTGTGGTATTAATGTTCGCCAGGTTGCTTGAAATGACCTCCATATGGGTCCTGTTCGCGTGTATCGCGGATACGCTTATGTCCAGCGCCTGATCAAGCCCCATTTAGATCATTTCCTCCCCTGTGTTATCACCGTATGGATGATATTTAACTTTGACGCGAGAAGCTTAATGTATGCGGAATGCCTTATCGAATTCTGCGAAAGTGCGGCCATTTCCTCCTCCAAAACAACTTTTTTGTTCGATCTTTTGACCGCCTTATCCAACGCTTCGTCGAATTCAAGCGCTTCGTAATTCGGATTGTTGATATTTGCTATGTTCTGAGCTATGACCGCCTGTTTTTTTGTTGCCCTGTCAATCGACTCCTCCAGCCTTATGAAAGTGCTGTCATACATCTCGGTCGGCATTACCGGTTCGATCCCTTCTCCCATCATGGCTTATTTCAACTTCTCCCTTAAGTGGACAACGGTTTTTCCAATGATCCTGTTCACCTTGCTTCTCGACAATTTCAGTTTTGACGCGATATCTTTCTGGTTCAGGTCGCGGTTGAAGAAAAGGTCGATCACCTTTTGTTCAAGATCGGGCAGTTCATTTAATGATCTTTTAAGTCTTGCGCGCAATTCCGCGAATTCCACTTCCTCCGCCGGGGTCTTTTCGGTGGACACGTTTATCTCAACGCCGGATTCCTGGGCGGATTCAAGCGACATCAAGTACATGAGCGCCGAGGCGGAAACGATCTTCCTTATCTTCGTTATTGCGCTCTTGAACTCTTCTTCCGATATTTCCTTTTTCTCGTAACTTTCCTCTTCATCAGCTTCTTTTTTCCTGGTTATCGCCGAATATCCTTTTTTCGCTACGTCCCTTATCATGACCTGCACCCTGTAAGGGACCGGATTGTAATTCTTCAGTCCGTCAAGTATCTCCCCCCTGATCCTGTATGAAGCATAGGTCTCGAACTTGACCCCGCGATCCTGATCGAAGCTTTTCCATGCTTTCATCAGACCTACTGTCCCATCGGCGACCAGGTCGTTATAATCTATGCTTGGAGGAAGCCCTTTATTGGAAACGATGGAAGCTATGGAATGCACCAGAGGCATGTACATTTCAGCCATCTTAATGGGCATTTCTTCTTCTTTTCGCGCTTCTTTACGTGATATTCTTTTTTTAATTATCATCATTTATAACCTGTCATCATCTTGTCGAAACCGAACGACTTGTTCTGAGCTATCTCATTGGATATCTTGGCTATCATTATGTCATTGTATAAATTGTCCGAAAAAGCCCCAAGAGAGCCCTCTTCCCCGAACATTGAACTCTGGTTCTTGAACACTTCCTTCAGGACCTGGGACACGAATATCGAGGAAAATTCTCGCCCCGCCTCCGCCTTTGTCCTTACCCTGTTCAAATTGACATTCGCCCCGATGGCATACAAAGGATCTATCCCGGTAATATAAGAATCCACTAAAGCACCTCTATGTCGGCCGAGATCGCGCCGGACGATTTTATCGCGTGAAGTATGGCCACCAGGTCCTTCGGCTTCACGCCGACGGCGTTTAGTGCCGAAACTAGATCGGACATCGTCGCTTCCGGGGTCGTGGCCAAGACAGTAACATTCGTATCCCCGTAGGACAGGGCAATAGGCGCGACCCTGACGTTCTCTCCCATGACTATTATCCCTGTTTGCTCGTTGATGACTATGCGCGCGACCGCATCAGGCACTATGGTCAGGTTCTCTATCGCGGAAATAAATTCAACGATATCCTGATATGCTTCCTTTGAGGCTATCACGGTCGCTGCGTCCCTTGCCCTTGCCCGTATCCCCACCTGCTTCATTGCGATTACTATGCGCGAAGCTGTCGTATAATCGGGATTGTCTATGACTATTGAAACGAAATTTTCGTCTATCGAAACAGGGACATCCCTCTCGACGATGCCTCCGTTTATCACCCTGCCCGCGTTAGGCTGTCTCTTTTCAACAGTACCGCCCTGCATTCCTTCCACGCCGGAAAATCCCAGCGTGACCGGGCCCTGGGCGACCGCATACACGATATCATCTGCACCCTGAATCGGCGTCATGAGAAGGTTCCCCCCCTGAAGGCTTGTAGCATCCCCAAGGGAAGAAACGGAAACATCTATCTTTTGCCCCACCTGGTAAAACGGAGGGAGTTTGGCCGTTACTATTACTGCGGCAACATTCTTAGATTTGAATTCTTTTTCTCCGGGAGCTATCCCCATCCTGGAAAGAAGGTTCGTCAGCGCCTGTTTTGTGAATTCCGTTTGAATTGAATCCCCGGTGTTCTTTAATCCTGCGACAAGACCAAACCCTATCAACTGATTGTCCCTTGCTTCCAGGACGTGGGCTATGTCTTTTATCCTTGTAGAGGGGGGGGCGGCAAGAGAAAACGAGAAGGGCAAAAGTAAACCTGTGAATGCAAAGCAAAAAATTATAATATTCTTAAAGTTCATTTTGATCATCTTAGAATACCCAGTTAAAGAAACGGGTGAACACGCCCGGGCTGTCCGCTTCTCCAACAACTCCTTTCCCTTTAACTGACACATCGGCTCCCGCCACCTGATAAGAATAGACCGTGTTTTGCAGGCTCACGTCTTTCGGACGCACCATCCCGGATATCCTTAGCGTTTGGATCTCGTCATTCACTTCCACCCTGTGCTCGCCGGAGATCATCAGATTCCCGTTCGGCATGACCTTTACCACGACCGCCGCAATCTTTGCGGTCACATTGCTTGTCCTTGTCGTAGAACCCAGCCCCCTGTATGTATTCCCCGCCGTAGCTTTCACGTAATTGGACGGCTGTATCCCCAGCCTGGTAATGGTATGGTCGAGCGTAGTGCTTAAATTATCGCTGACGTTCGTGTCCGTACCGGCTTTCTGCACTGCTGAGGTTGTTTCAATAACAATTATCGTTATGATATCCCCTACCCTGAAAGATTTATTAACTGAAAACAGAGATGTGCTTGTGCGCTCCCAGATTGAATCGGCGAATATAGGGCAAGCCGGAAAAAGTGCGGCAATAAGAAGCAAAGCAATGGAAAGTTTCAGCTTTTTCATTTCATTTTATTCCTTTCATCCACCAATATTATCTTCGGCTTCAATTTTTGCGCATCGCCTTCTTCGACCATTGCATAAGCGATAACTATGACCTTATCGCCCGGCGCCGCGAGGCGTGCTGCGGCACCGTTCAAACATACAACACCTCTCCCACCTTCGATAACATATGTCTCGAACCTTTCGCTGTTGTTCAGGTTCACGACCTGAACGCGCTCTCCGGGCAGAATGTCCGCTGCCCTGATCAAGCTTTTATCTACGGTTATGCTTCCCTCATAGCTTATGTTCGTTTCAGTAACGGTCAGCCTGTGGAGCTTTGATCTAAGCATTATCCTCATCATTTGATCGTAACCTCTCCCGTTCCCGTGACCACTCCTATCAATTCTTTTCCCGAGCTTAAGTTCTTGACCTTTATCTCCGAGCCCATATTGCCGTCCTCCAGTGATTGTCCGACAGCCCCTACAACAATATTATCGGATGTTGCATTTATTTTTACCCTTTCGTTCTTTTTAACAAGAGGCCTGTCCTTTATCATCCAGTCATATACGGGATTCCCGTTCGGTACGAACGTTTTTGATTCCTTGCCGACAACAAGATCCATGTCCTTTATTATCCCCGGATTCAACACAGCCACATCTCTTTCTTCAATGCCTGCTTCCGCGCTGGATATGAGGTCCCCTCTTTTTAAGCGCTTTTTCGCCACCACAATTCTATCAAAAACCGACACTTTTGTTCTAAGGAATATTTTTTCCTTCGGCACTTCATCAACTATGACCTGTATAGGCACTATAATGTTCCCGACCGGCTTAAAATCCGGGTAGAGCTCGGCGATCGCAAAAGTGACACGCCCCTTCCGCGCTTTCAACTCCTTAAAGACCCTGTCCGCATATTTATATGTTATCTCAATTTTTTTGCCTGAGTATCCCGGATCTTTCGAGACAAGATAACTGATTATCGCTTTTGTCACTCTGCCGGAAATGTCATTGGACACATAAGCCGCAAAACAGGAATTCCCTGCAATTGCCATTAAAACAGCTGATATGATAATAGTATATTTTATTGATCTTGAAACTTGCATCTTGAAATCCGATCTATATTATTATGATTTCATGCTTTCAACTTTAGCCAGCATTCCATCATAACTTTGAACAGCTTTCGCTACAGTATCAAATACTCTTTGGATCATGACCATTCTCATCATCTCGGATATGACATCAACATTAGAGTTTTCAAGGGCATACTGATTGATAGTGCCGAAACCTTCCTGGTTCGCAACTCCAACTATTGGCATTCCGGAAGATTCGGTTTCAACATATAAATTTTGCCCAACGCTCTTCAATCCGACCGGATTAAAGAATTTTGCCAGATTTATCGCCCCTATGTCCTGGGTTTCAACGCTATTATTGACAGAAACAAGGACCGTCCCGTCCTGCTTTATTGTCACTCTTGTTGTTCCATCCGGGACAACGATAGACGGCTCTATTTTGTAGCCGTTCGGGTCAACCAAATTCCCGTCGTTATCCACATGCAGGTTGCCCGCCCTTCCGTACGCGAACGTATTGTCAGGCATTCTGAACTGGAAAAACCCGTGCCCCTGGATGGCCAGGTCCAGAGGATTGCTCGTGACCTCTATCGTGCCCTGGGAAAAATCTTTGGGGGTCGCGGCAACGCGCACGCCTGTTCCGTATTCAATAGGGCCAAATGGCGGGACAACTCCCTGCTTAAGCATTTCCTCTCTCAGTTCAGCCTGAAATGTCCTCTCGATAGTGAATAGGCTTTCTTTTTCGACGCGTCCCTTTTTGAAACCGACCGTCCTGGCATTCGCAAGGTTATTCGTTATATCGACCATCTCGTCCTCAAAAACATTCATTCCTGTTGCGGCAACGTAAAGCGGTTCAAACATAATCTTAACCTCCTTGTCCGCCCATGGCGGCTTTTACTGCGCGGGATTCCCCATCTCTATGGCTTTTGACATCATGGCCTCCCTGTTCGATACGATCTTTGCGTCTATGCCATAGACCCTGGACAGATATATCAAATTCATCATTTCCTCAATAATATTCACATTAGACGCTTCAATATAACCGCTAACTATGCGCGGAGTTTGATTTGTTTCTATCCGCGCTTCGGTGCCGGCCTTAAAAAGAGAACCGGTTATAGGCTTTAGAACGGACACATCCTCAAATTTAACGATCTTGACCGTATTTACTTCCACGCCTTTTACCCTTATTCTGCCGTCACCCGAGCACTCTATATCATCTCCGGGATTTACAACTACAGGCCCGGTCAGTCCCATGACCGGATAGTTCCCGGCAGCCGTGACAAGCCGGCCTTCCTGGTTCAGAGTGAACCTTCCGTCCCTTGTATAACCTTCTCCCTGAGGAGTCTCTACCACAAAGAAGCCATCGCCTCCTATGGCCAGATCTGTTTTATTCCCCGTTCTTAAGAGCGTCCCCGGTGTTTGATTGTAATACGTCCCTTCAATTTGAGGGATTTGTGTGGATGATCTTCGCTGGGCTTCTTCCAAGTAGGTGGGGAAAGACTTAATAACAACATCGGATTTCCTGTATCCTGGGGTCTCGGAGTTAACCATGTTGTTCATAAGAGCCTTAACTTTGGCATCCGCACCTTCAATCCCCGCCCCTCCAACTTCAAGGATCTTATCGCTCACGTTATCAGCTCCTAACCGACCTGCCTGCCGGCAGGCAGGGAGATTTTATTTGAAGATTATACGCGAGATTACAGGAAAAATCAAGAGGTTTTATTTCTCTTCCGTTATCCTTTTTATGAGCTTTTCTCTTTTCTCTGCCATCTTGTCAAGTTTGTAAACAAAGAAAAGGACCTCGGCCACGAGCACGTAAAGTTGAGCAGGGATCTCTGTATCTATCTCGAGCTTAGCGAGCATGTTCGCAAGGTCCCTGTTCTCATAAAGGGGTATTTTGTTCTCTTCAGCGATCCGGAGTATTTCATCAGCAATGGCTCCGCGCCCTGTTGCAAGTATGAGCGGAGCTTTGTCCTTTTCAACGTCATACCGCATCGCGACCGCGGTTCTTTTCCCTGGAACGGGTTTTTCTTTTTCCTCTGCCATCATGCGCTCACGTCTATCTTCATTAGATCTTCAATGCCGAGGAACGGTATCAAGAACGGTTTTATTGCACACATCGAA
>Ga0315286_10001758_pt1 | contig 19839 bp, 14 predicted proteins | sample YL17G10_0_MG_FD_205038 | JGI IMG/M metagenome (GOLD analysis project Ga0315286, IMG submission 205038) | Sediment microbial communities from Yellowstone Lake, YNP, Wyoming, USA - YL17G10_0 | ecosystem: Environmental > Aquatic > Freshwater > Lake > Sediment | place: USA: Wyoming | collected... | reverse complement strand
CCATTTGTCCGGCGGCAAGCACAGGTGTACCTGGTACTCCGCTATCTCTTTCGCAGAAATCCCGTGGCGAAGATGTAAAGAAACCAGCGCAAATAGTCAGGAGACCATTGAAGAGTCCGGAATCGACTCTTGCCAATCCGCCGTATGGGCCACCGTGCCGGTATTTCCCCCACCTTCCAGCCCAGGCGGTGACATTTCGCCAGCAGCTCGAAGCTGTATGAAAAACCCAAGGTCGATTCGATGCGGACCTGCTGCAGCAACCTGCGGGAAAAGAGCCGGAACGCGTTGGTCGCATCATGGACCGGCAGCCCGGCCAGGTAATGGAGGCTGAACGATGCCAGCCGGTACACCGCCCTCCTGGGCAGAGGGCATCCCGCCATGGAGCCTCCACGCATTAGGCGGCTGGCGCACACGATCTCGTTCCCCTGCCAGAACATCTCCGCCATCCTGTCGATCAGCCCGGCGTTGTAATCGTCATCCGCCATGTAGGAGATGACAGCGGGTGCATCGCTGGATTCGAACCCGGTCACCACCGCCCCATGCACGGACTGTCTTTTGTTTTTTACCAGGGAGATCTCGAACCTGCTGTTCACCTGGCGGAGCACCGGCAAGGTATTATCGTCGTCCCGGTCGTAGCAGATCAGGATGCGGATGGGGGTCTGCACTTCCCGGTCGAATGCCTGCAGCATCGGCAGGATGTTTTCCGCTTCGTTGTAGACCGGAATGACGAGGTCGATCCTCTTATCGTCTTTTATTTCGTCGCCAGGGGTCATTTCGGTTTGCGGCTCAGGATAAAGGACTGCTGCCCGAAAAGGGACCAAACCATCCGCAACCGCAAATACAATCGAACCAGGAAAGGCGATCCTGACAGGCGGCTCTTGGTTGTAAAGGGGAGAAAGCGGGCGATGACCTCCTGCAGTTCGAAGCCGCAGATCTCGAGCGCTTCAACGAAGGCCCGGTCATCGATCGGGGTCAGGTGGTCGAAGAACATCCAGTAATCCCTGCTGCAAAAACGGATGTTGGGCTGCAGGACCATGAATTTTCCCCCGGGAACCAGCACCCGGTATACCTCGCGAAAGGTGGCCAGTATTTCCTCACGGCTGAGATGCTCGAAGAAATTACTGGCAAAGACCACATCCACCGATTGGTCGCTCACGGCGCCCATCCGGCTGGAACGCTCCTGGATGACCCTCACGCCCGGGGCGGCATGCGCGCTGACATCCGGGTTGAGGTCGAGGGCGGTCTTTTCAGCAGCCTGGATGTGGTTGATGAACTCGCAGTACCCAGCGCCGATCTCGAGCACCCGGCTCCCCGGATCGATATATTTCTGAAAGAAATCCCGGCACAGTATTTTCCACATCTCTTTCCGGAATTTGAGGTCCGGGTCGAAGCGCCGGGCATAGATGCGTTGTGCGTCCATCAAATCCCTCCGATCTCGATCTGCGCTTTTATCCACGGGATGATCTCGTCGAGGGCCTCATCCAGGGTCGTCCTGGCCTCATAGCCGAGGATCCTTTTTGCTTTATCCACCGCCGGGACCCGCTTCTGGACGTCATACTTGAAGGGAGCATCGCTGGTGAAATGAAACGGTCGCGTCCCGTTGACCTTTTCCCAGATGACCCGGGCAAGTTCCAATACCGTGGTCGAAACGGGGGTGGACAGGTTGAAATCTTCGTTGCGCGCCTGCTCGCTCTCCACGCACAAGCGCATCCCTTCGGCAAGGTCGCCTCCGTAGGTATAGTGGCGCACCTGGTCTCCGCTGCCGAGGATGTGGAGCGGATCCTGCCCCTTGAGCACCTTCTGGACCAGGTCGGGGACGACGTGGCTCATCGCCAGGCGAATGTTGCCCGAAAGGACCACCCGGTCGCAGATGGCTCGTTTTTCCCCGACGCCGATGCAGTTGAAGGGACGGATGATGGTATGGGGGAGTTGATATTGCTCCCAGGCTCCCTTGGCGAAGTACTCGGTGGACAGTTTCTGGAACCCGTAGGTGGAAAACGGCGGAGGGACCTTGAATTGATCGCCCTCGCGGGTGGGGAATTCGCCCGCGTTCTCAAAGACCATGGAGGAGGAAACGACATTGATCTTTTGCAGGTGTTTGTTCTTATGGGCCCAGATGGCAGCGTCGAAGGTGGCCGCCGTGATGCGCTCATTTTCAGCCAGCAGGTCGTAGGCGTATTCGTGGAACAGCGAGATCCCCCCGATGATGGCAGCCAGGGCGATCACCTGGTCGCAATCCTCCACCAGGTCCTTCAGCAAGGCAGTGTCCTTGGCATCCCCCTCGGTGAAATGATAGTCCGGATGCCGGTCGTAACTCTTCTCCACCCTGCCGTACTTGGAATAGTTGTCGATCCCCACCACGGTGTGACCGTGCCTGAGCAGTTCATCCACGAGATAACCGGCGATGAAACCAGCCGAGCCGGTGACCAGTATCTTCATATCCAGCGGCTTTCAGATAAGCGTCCCATTGCCAAGGGAACCCCAGACATCGATGACAGGCTTGCCCTGCAAATGCAGGTCCCTGTACTGCCGGTGCGGCACGCAGAGGATGAGGATATCGCTGCCAGCGATGACCTCATCGAGCGGTTTCAGTTCCGGGTCCAGATTGACGTACGGGTCGGTGGTGAGCACCGACCGGGCCTTGAACTGGAGCACTTTCTTCATCTTGTAACTCAGCGAGGCGCGCATGTCGTCATTATCCGCCTTAAAGGCCATGCCCAGCAGACCGATGGTGGAATTCTTCAGGTCGTATTTCGAGGCCAGCTGGTCGACAATATAGAGCACCAGGCCCTCGTTGACATTCATCGCCGCCTGCCCGAGGAAGAATTCATTCTTCGCAAAGGCGTTCAACTGCATGGTGTCCTTCAGCAGGCAGGGACCGGCGGCAAACCCCGCTCCCGCCAGCCCGTCGAGGCGCGGGTAGTGGAATTTCACACCGTTCATCACCCGTTCGTAATCCACTCCGGCCGAGGTGGTGATCATGTAGAACTGGTTGGCGATGGCGAAGGTGATGTAGCGGTAGGCATTGGAGAACAACTTGGAGAACTCCGCTTCCATGGGTGAGAGGTGGACAAGCTCCACGCCTATCTGACCGAAGAAGGCGGCGGCGGCTTTTTCAGCACGCGGGGTGGTGCCGCTGACGATCTGGGGCAGGCTGCGGATCTCGGCGATCGAATTGCCCTGCACCACCCGTTCCGGGCAAAAAGAGATCAGCGGCTTGCGCGCCATCGACCCGAGCCAGCCGGCAAGCCAGTCGGTGGTGCCCGGGTAGACCGTGGAACGCAGGATGAGCAGCTGGCTGTCATTGAGGAAGGGCAGCAGGGTTTCGAAGGAGTGGCGCAGGCCGTTGAATTCCGGGTTCAGGAACTCGTCGATGGGGGTGCCGACGGTAATGACCAGGGTCTTCGAGCAGGCAACCACATCGGGCGCGCTGGAAAGCATGAGATTGCCCTTCGCCAGCGCCCGTTCGAGCAGGGATTTTGCTCCCTTTTCCATGAAGGGAATCCGCCCCCTGCTGATCTGCTCCAGGGAGGCCTGGTTGATGTCGTAGATCGCCACCCGCAGACCCTGGTCGGCGAAGACCAGCGCGAATGGCAGACCGATATGCCCCGCTCCCCCCACCACGCACAGATCATACTTGAATCGGCTCATGTGAGCATCCTCTATGGCGGTGGATAAAGACCGCCTGATCGTCAGGCTTAATTGTACTATAGAGAGGTTCTTTCCATCCGCAGGGGGGAGCACTTCCCTGGCAGATTGCCCCGAGAAAGGAAGCGCAACGTCCCTCCTGGGGAAACCAGCGACCCGAATCAAAAGACACCCATCCGGGTGTCTTTCGTAGGTTGCGGAGACTGGGCTAACGGAATGAAAAGCTCCCATGACTGGCTGAGAAAGCGATCAGGGGTAATACAAGGGGGTATACAAGTGATACTACCTTGTATCTATGTGTAAAACAGGTTTTAGCATTATATTTACAAAAGCCAATCATTCTCAACTTCCCGGGAAAGGAAAAATCGTGAGCACTCTTGCCGAACAGATAATCAAATTATTGGAACATAACCCAGGATTGACCGACCGGGAGATCACGGATTCGCTGAGGGGTCATTCTGATTCTCAGCAGCCAATCAACCAGAGATGTCACGCATTGAAAGATAAAGGTGTTTTGGTGAGACGTACACGACCAGATGGTTTGATCGGAAATTATCTGACTTCGCAAGCGGGTAATTATATGGCCGCTCGTAAAGTCGAAACCAATCAAAAGTCAACCAATGACAATCTCTCGGAAGATAATGTCAAGCGATTCCTCGAGAAGTGGTTGGCGGGTGATGGCTGGCAAGTGCAAGTGGCCTGGGGTTACAGCCAGGGGGTCGACATCGAGGCCCGTCAAGGGACCAGGCGTTGGGTAATTGAAGTCAAAGGGTGTGGTTCCCTTTCGGCGATGCGGGTGAACTATTTTCTGGGAGTGCTTGGAGAAACACTTCAGCGCATGGATGATCCAGAAGCTTCTTATAGCATCGCCTTCCCGGATATACAGCAATTCAGAAGACTATGGGAACGCTTGCCGGCTCTCGCCAAGAATCGCGCGGGAATCAGCGCTTTGTTTGTTGACAAGAATGGAAGTGTTGTTCATCTGGAGATGTGAACTAGGAATTCGGGCTTACGGAATTGTCTGTTGAACGGAGAGGATGCGTAGAGCGATTGTTGCGCAAGCGTCAAGCACTTTCCAGACCAGGCTGGTATGATGCAGGTGTAAGGCGTTTCTCTTCTCCTCCTTATCACCAGAGACGGGTTTGGAACCCCGGCACTTGTGATTCTGATCCATCTCCATGCTGGTCTACGAACAACATAGCACTCGGCCGACGACGAATGGGCGGGATTACAGCCTCTACTGATTCGCTGAGCTGGCTTCGCGTTGCGCCTTCCCCTCCCCCTCCCGAATCAAAAAGACGCCCAGATGGGCGTCTTTTGCACGCTACGGGGACAGGCAGGCGTTCTGCAACAAGTGCGGGCGGCTAACTTTCAGCCGCCCGTACATATACTTGACCGCGTGCAAGATCAATGCACGTATTCCAGGTCTGCCGGCAGGATCAGCGGATAAGGACCATCGGCCGCGATCAGCATCTCGAACGGCCAGGGTCCACCCTGAATGGAACCGATCATGGTCGCCTGGATCGTCGTATCCGCCCCAACATACAAATAGGGGAAGTCATTGGAACTCATGCTTTGATAAACCTGGTATTCCAGCGGGACCGGTAAAAAGTAAGGCTGGGGCATCAGAATGACTATGACCTGGCGGGATTCGCCCGGCTGCAGGATGGGAACCTGGATCCTACCGAAAAACAAGGTCCCTTCGCACGGCGTGTCGAGGGTTTCCACCACGTCGTTGCAGCCGTAGGCCACTCCTCCGTTGACCGAACAGCTGGCGGTCGAATAGGTGTGCTTCTGTCCCACGCAGGTCTGGTTATTGGCATGGATCCACACGTCCAGCCAGTAGTCGTATTGGTACCTCAATTCATCATCGGTTACATTCTCGGTGCCCAGTTTGCGGGTGATCGTGACCACCGCGGTGGGCATCCGCCAGTGGGACGCAGCGGCCGGCTGCACGGTGACTGCACCGCCGTACGGGATAGCCAGCGGGTTGACCCCGTGAGCGTGGGCGGTATCCTCATTCTGGTAGGTATTCGTAATCTGACTGTTGAACTTGCCCTTCATATCCTTGAGCATGTTGGTCAATTCCTCACGACACTTGGGGATCACATCGCAGGCACCATCAAGCTGCAATTCCTTTAAACCTGCATCGACCACATACGCTATGCCCTGATCGGTCAGCTTGTTCAGGTCGGGGATTTCCGGGGGGATGCCGTATGCTGCCAGGGCCAAGTCCAAGCCGACATGCAGCCATTGATGACAGTAGTTTCCGCAATTGCCCAGCGAGAGCAGCTGAAAACCCGCCTCGAACGGACCGATCACGGCATCCTTGGCATATCCGAAGGCCTGGTTGACAATACCGATGCCGTCGCTGACATAGTCCCATAATTTTTCAACAGGGCTTTTGTTGGCGTCCGGATCCCAGGGTGTCGGGCAAATGGGCGTATGCGTATTATAGTGATAGAGCCAGATCCCATACGCGTACTGCCAGGGACCCACGGGGTCGGTCCAGGCCATGGCGTATGGATCCACCGCGAGGACATCCACGCATCCCCAGCCGATGGTCGGGTCGGGCGGGATCGGCGGTGTGAATTGATCCTGCTCGAGGTGAACATCATAGATCGACGGGATGCTTTTGATCACGATCGACGGATTGTCCGTGTCCGGCAAGTAATCGATGACCACCGTGTTCGAGACCGGACCGGCAGGCTGCCCGCCGTTCATCGGGATGAAGCGGGCGTAGAACTTCTTCTCCACCGGCAGGAGGGAACCGGGGTGGATCAGGTTCGAGCCAAGGTCCCAGAACTGCCCCTGGCTTTGGTCGACCTTTTCCAACTGGGAGGTGAGCCAGTCCAGGCCGTTCGAGGTAATCTGCTCCGGCTGGCCGGTCTCCGTCGGTTGGTAAATTTCGCCGTAATCCACCGGGATGTTCATCTGACTCGGCTGCGGCAGGTTGGCAAAATCGATGACAAAATAACCCCAGCCGTTGATGCCAGATTTCAGCTGCGCATACACCAACCCGGGCGGTGCCTGCTGGTATCCGCTCGGGAAGGGAGCGATGGATAGCTGGAACAAGATCGTGTTGATCTCGGGTAAGCTGGTAAGCCATTTCATCTCGCGGGAGGCTTGCTTCGCATCCGCGATGCTGGTGGTGTATACATAATTAACACTGCCTTCATTGGAGCAGTCCGGCAGCCCGCAGATCTTCAGATCCGCTTCATTCAGCTCGGCATATGCACTGCCCAAATACAGCAGTTCTCCCGCTTTCCAGCCCCAGGCTTCCAGGTCCAGGTATAGTGGATAGGTCAAATTGAGATCGGGCCGGTTCTTCATCAAGGACAACAGGTCGATCTTTCCATTGGAGGGGAACAGGAATTCACCCTGTTTGGCCGGCCAGCGGTCGAATTCTCCGGCATTGATGGAGATGTAGAAATAGACGGACTTGACATCCGTGGTCAGGGTGAGAATGCCATCGGAAACCGGCAGGTTGGCCTGTACGGGATTGCACCCGGGATCGATCGGCTTGGCCACGACCGGAATACTGAACGTCTCGCCGCTGTCGTTATACGCCGAGACCATGTACTGCGTCGGACCATACAGGGTTTTGTCTTCGAATACGGCGCCGCCGTCTCCGCCGGGAGGTGCGGAAGCGATCTCCACAAACCGTGCGGTGTCCAGGTCCAGGCGATAAAGGGTATATCCCAAAGACTGGCCCTCCTGCCCTGCCACGGTCACCTGCACATCACATCCGTCCAACTGAACGTTGGTCGACGGCGGGGTTGGGATGCCCGGGGCGTACTGGACCTGGCCGGGGGCTTTCCCTGAGAATGGCTGGAGAGCCGGTGGCGTGCCGAGAGGAACGACAAGCGTCAAATCCATCAGCAGTGTCTGGGTGTCACTGGTAATACCTTCCAAAATAGCCAGGTCCGGGTTGGCGGCTTTCAGGTCATCCAGATCGATGTTCAACCGGTCAGCGAAGGCCTGGAGCGTATCGCCTTTTTTTATGGTCAGGGAATAAGCAATCGGCTCGGCAGGAATGCCATTCAAATGCACCACGTTGGAGAGCGCAGCGCGTCCGTCGGAGTCGAATGTCATGACCATCAGGGTATGCAGTCCCTCCCCCTGCAAGGCAGCGCCCGGAATCTGCAGGCTGGCCACCTGCGCCTGCGGGTCGGGAGTGATCGAATCCACCGCCAGACCGTCCAGATAGACCTGCACCAACTGGATGGGCTTCTGGCTGTCAAAAGATACATCCACCGAGATGATGCTGTTCAGTGGGAAGGAGCTGCCTTCAACCGGAGCCTGAATACCGGTCAAGACCGGATTGCGGTTGGCCGTCGGCGGGGGCAGGGTGGTGTCTGCCTGCTGGTCTGCCGACGGGGTCAACGTGGGGTTCCTTCCCTGCATCAACGTACAACCCACCAGCTCCAGGGCGAGCACAATTCCTACGAGGTTGAACCAGAATGATTTCGTCTTCATTGGACCTCCATGTGGACTTGACCGATACCCAGACGGCCCTTCGGTCAAGGCACGCACTTATACAGAGTCGCGGCAGTGTACACCTGGCTGCGGATGATATTGTCGGAATTAGTCTGGATCGCAAACTGCATTTGCAACCAGGCGGCAAAACTGTCGCCCTGTGCTTCAATGTGGGTAGTGACGAAACCACGCAGGTCGCCGCCCACGGGCGCAGGCTGGAGGTCGATCCTGAATTTATTATTACCCAGCGATTGCATAACCGAATTGGCCCAGGCGGAGGTGTCTCCGGTGGCTTTATCCACCAGCCGGTAGAACGCAACAACCATCTTGATCCCGCCCGGATCGGTCGCGCCGATGGTTGCGGTCACCTTGTTTGGCGGGCAACTGGTATACTGGGCGATTGCATCCGGAGAAAACGTTGGTTCGGAAAATCCCGCTGGTTGCGTGGGAGAGGCGGTGGTAGTCGGTATCTGGGTCGGGGTGGGGGTAGCCGCTTCGACCACATCAACCGTCACGACAGCGGTCTGGCTCCAATGGTTGTCCTTGTCGCGCGTCCTGACCTGCAACACGAACCGACCGGCTTTCGAGGGCGTCCAGGCGTGCTTCAACGTTACCAGTGTTGCCCCTGGCGCCGGGTCATCGAAGGTTAAAACCGGTTCCCCCGTAATCCTAAGCTCGATGGCGGCTATCCCCGCGTAAGCCGAGCCATGCAGGACGATTTCATACGCCTGACGAGGGATCTCGAAGCCATCCAGGGGTTTGTCAAACCAGGCATACGGATCTGCCGGGTTGACCACGGGAATCGGACTGCCTGCCGGGTCGATGACAATCACCGGTTTTTGCGCTACTCCTGAACAGGAGGGAAGACCAAGCAAGATGACAATAAGGAGGATGGAAATAATGCTTTCTTTCTTTTTCATAAAAACCCTCTCCATGATTGATGAGCAGAATTTCACATAGTGTAATTATATTCTGGTAAAGAAAATGTCATCCCCGAAATCGGGCGCCAAAAATCCATGATGTCACGCTGCTCCCATTGGAATTCAATGACAACGTGAACTTCATGCTGTTCGTCAGACTGTAAATAGAGACGACCGTACCGGTCAAATCAACCTGAGGATAGAAACCAATGTGAGGAATCAAAAAGACACCCATCTGGGTGTCTTTTACAGGTTGCGGTGGCTGGACTCGCGGAATGTCCCCCGTGGGGAAACCAGCGACCTCCAGGTTATGAGCATCAATCTTGCGTCGCACGCTACAGACCGACGAGGTGTTGATTTTACCTCACCCGGCGGTTTGTAATAAATAGGAGCCCGGCGAGCTAAGGTTGGATGATCAGCGACCGGAATTTAGCACTAAGAACACGAGAACGCAAGTTCGAATATTATGGAGTTCAGTTATTAATTTGGATGTGATTGCCCAATTGAAATCCTTTGAGATAGAATTTTTCCACCCTACACCCAGGAAGTTGCGCCAGGAACCAGATGATCGCTCTGATGAAGTTGCGATCCGATGTTGCTTGAGAATATTACCGAAAAGGAGAGGCGAACCGCCTCTCCTTTTTTTGTTAACCACGATTGCCGAACCAAACGGTAAAGGATTCAACCTGCATATAAGGGAATTTACGTCAGAGCCCAAAACTACGGCGTTGGGGTTGGAACGATCGTAAAATCGTTCAGCAGCGCATCGCGTACGGCAAAATAAGCAGGTTTTGGATTGTATTCTGTATCAAACATCAACGGGCTTGCGTTTGGGTCTCCAAATGGACACACTGCTTCATCCATGCTAGTCTGACATGATGTTAAATCGGATATGCCCCAGGTGGAGAAATTGTCGCAGACTCCCGATTCAAGACAGGCCTCCATCATGTCAAGGTAGATCTCGGTTCCTTTGTTCAGCTGTTCGGCTTGCGTACCGGGCAGCCGTACCGTATACACATCGAACTCGGTGATATAGATCCGTACACCCAGGGCGGCGAATTTTTGCATCGTAGCGATCACGTCTGCCTTCTGCGGCGGGACAGCGGTTTCGAACGGCAGGAGCAGGTGCATCTGCATGCCGACCACGTCTATCGGCACACCTTGCGATTTGAGCTGCTCGACGGTGGCATACATCTTGTTCACCACCCCGGAAGAACCCGTTTCCTGAGACGACTGGTTGTTAACGTCGTTGAAGATCAGGACACCGTTCGGGTCAGCTTGCCTGGCCGTTTGGAATGCCAGGGCAATGTACTCCGGTCCGATCTTGTCATTCCAGAAATCCATTCCCGGCGTCCAGGAGCGGATGGTGGCCTCGTTCGCAATGCTCCATTCCTGGACGCGACCGCGGTAGCGCCCAACGACATCTTTGATGTACTGTTCCATGATCTGGATATATTCATCCTTCGAGTAATTGCTGTTCTTCAGCCAGGCGGGGAGGTATTCGGGGGCACCCCAAATCAGGTGGGAAGCGCGGATGCGCCAGCCGCGCTGCGAAGCGTAATCCACGGCCCTGTCGAGAGCGCTGAAATCATATTGACCGGGGCCCAGCCAGAAGTCTGGTGTGGAAAATTCGCTCAGAACAGCCATGTTGAACTCCCGCTGCATGGTCCGGCAGTAACGTGGGTCGGAGGTTAATCCGACCGTAAACTCCGTCCCGATGGTGACATGGTGGGCTACTGCCAGCTCTGCCAGCCCGGGTTGGGTATAGTAACCATCCTGGGCCTCTGACCAGGCGCCGGCGGGAGCCTCCCCGATGCGCAATCCTTTAACCGTGAAGGACGTTTGCGGCCCGAGAGCCGTGCCGATATACACCACCCTGTTCGGGAAGAGACCGTCGGGTAAACTCAGCTCGGGGCTGGAGGCCAGGTCCACGGTCTGGACCTCGTTCCCGGCTCCATCCAGAATGTGGATACTCTTCCCTTCCGGCTGATCAAAGACAATCTGTATACCCTGATCGGTCGTCAGAGGGAGGTTAATGAATAATGCGTTGGCCTCTGTCCTACCATTGTGGATGCCGATGTAATAATGGCCCTGGTCATATCCCACATCCATGCGTGTGATACCTTGCCACCAATCGCCAGTAGTTGGCTCCGGGATACCAAGTACCTTGATGGCCGCGCTGGTGCCCCCGGAGACCTGCATGCTGGTCATCTCAATTTTCATTGGCGCCACCAGCGGAATAGACCCGCTCTCGGTATCATGATAATTATTGCTGGTATTCGAATAGGTAACAGCATCTTGGGAAGAGTCGTACGAGCCTGGCGAACACTGCGGCTGGTAGAGCAAAGCCAATGGCACCTGGTCTGCGGTCAATTCGGGGAGACCGGATGGAAGCAAAGAAAGCGCCTCTTTCCAGATGTAACCGGTGTTTTCCTGGCCGTCGATCATGGCCTTTACCTGCACGAAGTCCCCGTACATCGCCAGAAGAATGACCGTTGTGCCAGCGTTCAGGGACGCGGCGGTATCGAAGTCCGCGTTGCTGGGACCACTGTAGAGGAAGGCGTCCTGTTTCAGCGTCGTGGATGGACCGGAGGTGGCCGAGGGCGCCGGCATCGGCGTCTTGGTACCGGCAGGACCGGCGGTCGGCGTGGACGTGCCGGCCGGTGAACAAGCAGAGACCAGCAAAATAACCAGAACGAGGATCGATCCGATTTTCTTTGACATTTAACTCACCTCCAGGTCGAACATAGAGATTTACCTGCCTAACAGGCAAGATGGAACACCCGCCGTTGAAGATCGACTAGCGCCCTGACACTTGTAAATCGGACTCAGAAAGACGCTGAGGAATGCGGATTTTCTCGAACAGAAGAGCCGGTAACCCAAGATCAGCAGCACGGCGATGACCTGTGCTGGCTACTTGGCTCATCCGTCCAGATTTGAGAGGTAAAACGAAAAGAAGGAGGAGTATCATGTTATTTTACTCTACTAATTTCCTCTGAGTGGCCAGCTCCCAATGATCGTACCAATTGCTATGTTAGGACTGGAACCAACGACCCGAGGTTATGAGTTCCAGTCCTGTCTCCGCACGTTAATAAACAAAAAAGTGCCTGATAAGGGCACTTTAGAGTTGCGGGGGCTGGACTCGCGGAACGTCCCCCGTGGGGAAACCAGCGACCTCCAGGTTATGAGTTCCAGTCCTGTTCCCGCACGAATTTCTCATAAAGCTCGTGTTTTCGACCTGCTTTCGGACCTGCGATGGTAACGTACCCGAAGAATTGCGATTGGTCGGATCACTGAACATATTGATTTCCTGAATATTAATAAACAGAAGCGATTACGAAGCTGCTTGGATAAATGCATGTTCCAACAAATCGCTGACCTTCAATTCCTTAGCCCATTGGTGCAGGTATTCCAGATCAATATCCCCTGCCTTCGTCTTCAACACACCGAGAATGTCCCGCCATTGACGGTCGGATGCTTCGCCACCCATGCGATACCATTCCAATTTTGAGAGGATGGTATCTTCGGGGCTGGCGAATTTTGCGCTGACCTCTTTCCCTAATGTAAAGGTTTGGCGTCTGGCTCGGGCTAGCTGGGACTTGAGGAATGGACTTGGTCTTGGGATGAAAACATCCACCTTGAACATGGTGTCACGATGGATGATGTTGAAACTAGAGTTGCGCTGGATGGACTCGGCGATCATCTCCTGGTCAAGGTAAAAATCAGCTTCCAACGCCGAGACGAATGGCTCGATATGTTCCAGCTGCATTTCTGCAATAATGTCTGAATCCTGGGTTGTGCGCACCATGCCATAAAGCGTGCTGGCCAACGAGCCGCCAATAAGGTAGGGCACGCCAAGTCTTTCGAAAATCCCGGTCACTATGAGCGTGACCTCGATTGGTTCATTTTCCATCCCGAATCTCCCCATATACTTTGCGGGCCAACTCTTTTCCCAATAATAGATCGGCCAGCCGGCTTCGAAGTTCTGCCTCACTGTCTTGTGGATATTGCGCGTGCAGCCCTGCCAGTGCCAACATCCGCGCAGAGGCGTTGAGTTGCGCCAGCATGTGCATTTTGCGGGTAGGGCTGGCCTGCCGCCACAACTGGATTTGGAGAGCTTCCATTTTGGGATGGGTATCGGAATACAGAGCGCTCATGTTTTCAGTATAGCACAATCGATTAGTGGAATACTGAGATCGACCATTTTCGGCAGCTTAGCTGCCACATTTCATTTCCAAGTTTTTTTTGTAGCCCTGGACTGACACATTCGGATTTAGCGTCCCGCTTACCGGCAACCTGCTTATTCGAGACCTCTCATGGGGCTGAGGCGACAGTCTTATTTGCGAGGCTTGCCCTCAGAATCTCAACGTCGACCTCAGCTTTTATAGATAGAGCAAGGAGAATTTCGCGCTATTTACCGATGGAAATGCCCTCTTTTTGCACAAAAAACCGGCTTTGGAGGGACAAAACGGCTTAAAAATGTTAAAGTGCTGACTTGCACCAGTTTTCTTCCATTCTAAACGCGCTTCCACCCACTAAGACGAGCTGGCTCGGTGTAATCCGGTCGGCGCGTTTTCTATATTAGAGAAAGAATGACGATAATAGTAGAAATAGTAGAATACTGCAGCCTTTATCCCTAGTGGGTTATAGAAATTAATCCAAGTACCTGGGTGGTTTAATAACCCTGCAAAATTCTCTGGAGTCTTTCATCATTTATCTGTAACGCAAAGTCAAGGGGAGATTTACCAATATTATTTTTCGAAGCTGAATTAGCGCCAGATTGCAGAAACAGTTCAATAAGCTCATATTTTCCTCTCGCATTGAACACTGCATACCACAAAGGTGTATTCCCGTAACAATCCTTTTTTTCAAGTTTTCCGCCATTTTCAATAATTTTCGCGGCTATTCTAATCGCCAGTTGATCTTTTTGTGAAAAACTCAATAATGCAAGACCGTCTGTTGTTTTCTATCTTGTAGGTTGATATCAATAGACCTTTCAATGAGATCAAGAGCAATTTCATATTGAGAATGAGCGACGGCCTTGTGTAATAAACTTTGGCCATCCTTCTTCCTTATGTTAATGTCAAAATCATCAATATGTTTTTTATATAAATCCAATTTTCCATGCCTAACAATACTGAAAATGTTTATTTCATCCAAGGGTAAGTATCTCCTATTCCAAAAACTAGATTATTTTATTATATCTGTCGTTCTTGCCCGGTTTGAATATACAGACTGTGGTTGATAAAGATCATTATACGACTGGACGTAGGTCTGCCCGGCCTCTACCCGGCAGGTTAAAAATCAAAAAGACGTCCACATTTTCAATGGGGCGTCTTTCTCAGGTTGCGGGGGCTGGACTCGAACCAGCGACCTCCAGGTTATGAGCCTGACGAGCTGCCACTGCTCTACCCCGCGACGGGTCGAACGAGCCGGTATTGTATCACCCCCGCAGGGTCAAGTCAAGGACGGAGGTAAAATTCCCGGCTGAACAGGTACATCGTCCCGCTGATGCGCTCATCCAGCGCGCGGACCACCAGCAGCGCCCAGGTCCCGGAGGTCACCGAGTAGGGGACGTCCGCGCGGAAAGGCACGTAGCTGTCGTCAGGTGAAGGGGTCACCGCCGCCAGCGCTGATCCGACGGTCTTCCCGTCGCGGCCGATCAATTCGATCACCAGGGGTAGGTCGTTGTAGGGGCGGATCTTACCCTCCACCGGCAGAGTCCCGCCTGCGATGCGCCGGTTGACGACCGGCTTGTCGATCACGGCGCGTTCCTTGAGGTTCCCGGGCGGATTGATGATCGTATACCCCTCGGCGAGCAGAACCAGGTGCTCCGAATAGAGGGCGTTGATGCGCCCGTACTGGTCCACCGTGTTCAGCGACAACCGGGCGAGTTCGCCAACTCCCGGGATCTCGAAGGTCAGCGTCCAGGTGAACAACGCCCACTGGAAGGCGGTATACAACTGCAGCACCTGCGACGAGATCAGCCGCCCGTCCTCGCCGTACAGGTAGGCATAGCCCCTGTGGTTGTACCCGGGGATGGCATACCCGTACACCATCACCGGCGAAACGAGCTTGGAGAGCGGACCCGGGCTGTAGAACTGGATCATCCCCGAGCCCACGTCCGGCTGCGGGATGCTGGTGGCAACGGTGGTAGGGAGGTAAAGCGTGGGCAGCGGGGTCAGCGATTCAGCGAGCGTCGGCTCGAGTGTGGGGATTATTTCGACGGTGGGGCTTGGTTCGGTGGTGGGAGAGACGGTCGGCGTGGGGGGCAGGGCCGTCGGCGTATCTTCCGGGGGCGGTGACGCTGTGACCGTGGCGGATGGAACCGGTGATCGGGTCACCGTAGGATTCGGGGTCGCCGTCCAGGGTGCGCAGGCGGTCAGCAAGGCGAGCAGGCTGCAAATCAGGAAGAAGCGCGCGAGCATGTCAAAATTATACCCGTAAAAAAGGGACGCTCCACCCGGAGCGTCCCTTGGGAACTAGAGACCGTAGATCTGGCTGTATTTTTCCGTCAGGTAGCGCAGGTAGGGCGCCGGGTCGATCCTGGACCCGGTCACCTTCTGCACCAGTTCCTGCGGTTCGAACTTGGCCCCGTGGCGGTGCACCTTCTCGCCCAGCCAGCCCAGCAAGGCGCTGAACTGACCTTTGCGGATCTGCTCCACCAGGTCCGGAATGTCCCCGTTGACTTTCTCCCATAGCTGGACAGAGACGAGGTTGCCGAGGGCGTAGGTGGAAAAATAGCCGATATCGCCGGTGGACCAGTGGATATCCTGCAGCACGCCCCTGGCATCATCCGGCGGCACCACGCCCAGGTATTCCTGCATCTTCTGGTTCCAAAGTTCCGGCAGGTCGCGGGCGGTCACGCTGCCCTCCAGCAGGGCGATCTCCAGTTCAAGTCGCAGCATGATGTGCAGGTTGTAGGTGGCCTCATCGGCTTCCACGCGGATCAGGGACGGCTGCACCTTGTTGATGCCTTTGTAGAACGCCGCCAGCGGCACGCCCGCCAGCTGCGGGAACACTTCCTGCAGGCGGGGGTAGAAGCATTCCCAGAAGGGCAGCGAGCGCCCCACCAGGTTCTCCCACATGCGGCTCTGGGATTCGTGCAGTGCCAGCGAAGCCCCGCCTTCCAGCCCGGTGCGATCCAGCGCGGGGGCGCAGCCCAACATGTAAAACGAGTGCCCGCACTCGTGCATGCTGCCGAAAAGCATCGAGTTGAGAAAGTCGGGATTGACCCGCGTGGTGATGCGCACGTCGTTGATCCCGAAACTGATGCTGAAGGGATGGGTTGCCTTGTCCTCGCGGCCGCGCTTCCAGTCGTAGCCGAAGCGGGTGAGCACCTCCACGCCGAAATCCCACTGCTTCTTCTCGTCAAAGGGCTGATGCAGGAAGGAATCTTCCACCTGCGGTTTGCCCGAGATCGCCTTGATGAGTTCCACCTGTTTCGGGCGCAGACCTTCGAAGATGGCCTTTACCTCGGCGGTTTTCATGTTCGGTTCGTAGTCATCCAGCAGGGCATCATAGGGATGCTCCACATCCGGGAAAAAGGAGGCGTATTCCCGGCGCAGGGCAACGACCTTCTCCAGGTGCGGGAGGAAGATGGAGAAATCCGATCGGACGCGCGCTTCCATCCAGGCCTGCTGACTGAGGCTGGTGACCCGGTTCAATTCCACGATATATTTCGAGGTGACCCGCACCGCTTTCCCGTAAGCCCGGGCGGTCACCTTCACCAGCCGGGCATCATCCGAATCCGGGTCCAGGCTGGCAGCGAGAGGCTGGAGGTCTTCGAGCAATTTTCCCAGTTCAGGCGCGGTCTCGCGCTCGTGGGCAAGTCTGCGGAGCAGCGCCAGCTGGTCCCCCCTCCCTTCCGCGCCGCCCGAAGGCATGTAGGTGCGCTGGTCCCATTCGAGCACGGCTGCGGTGTTCTTCAGATCGGATATTTCTACCAGGAGGTTCCGCAACTGCTTGAGTTTTTCTTCCATAAATTTCTCCTCTTTGTCCATGATATAGAGTTGTCAGTCACCCTCGCCCAGCCATATCCATAAAAAATCTCGGGCGCATATATTATATATGCACCCGAGATACTTCTTATCCCATTCCCTATCGATTAATTCATCCCTGGAAAACGGACTCTATCAACCTAAGTGATTATGTACCAGAATCGGAAATTCGCTATTCCGGTGTCACCCGCATGGACAGTAATATCCACAGGCCCTGAGCCTCGATTGGCAGCCGCGGGCATGGCAGGGACATCCACACAATAGGTACCAGCGAGTACTGTTACCGTGTAATTTCCCCAGGCATTGGTGGAAATTGTCGCCACTGTGCCACCCGGCGATGCGCAAGTTCCGGTTCTCACACGGACACTCGTACCCGGAAAACCATAATCCGGCGGTGATTCATATATTCCATTCCCATTGTTATCATACCAGACCAGTCCCACGATTTTTGCAGGAACAACCGGTGTGGGGGTTGGCGGCACGGGGCAGACCCCCGGCTCGATGCCGGTGGGGGTAAAGCCCACCGCCCAGCGGCAGGTGTTATCCGCTTCCGCAAAGGCTTTCAGCGGGTAGAACTCGGTCAATTCGCTCAGCGACGAACCGGCTTCGGCGATATTGAAATGGTCGTTGTAATCGAACCAGGCCGGGTTGAGCATGCTCTCGCTCATCGCCCAGGCACCCCAGGTGAAGTTGCCGTCATCGCCGATCAGGCTGCGTTTGAAGGCGATCTGCACACTGTTCGGGTCGGCGGGTGAAATGCGCGCCCAGGCGCCGTCCGCATCCACGCCAACGCCATTGTTGAACAGGAGGATCTCATAACCGTCCCCGCTCACCGGGCCATCCGATTGGATGGGATGGACAGCGCCCACGTCGTGGTTGCCGTCCTGCCAGACGCGCACCCCGTCCGTTTGCCAGATTGCTCCGGGATTCACAGCCATCAGCAGCACATCGCCGCGGCCGTCCACGTTCAGGTCGATCTCCAGGCCGTAGGCACCGGTCAGCCCGCCGGCAGGGTCCTGCCCGGCAAGTTTGATGTCCACAAAGAACCACTGGCTGTCGTGCGAGACGCGTGCCCGCAGGATGTCCAGGTCAGGGAAATAGGTATCCATCGTGTTGGCGTTGAATGGCCGTTCGTACAGGTCCACGCTGAAATTCTCACCACCCAGGGCCCTGTGCTGGGAGGCCATGGAGGAGGTGTCCCGGTCGGTGACCTCGCTCAGGAAACTCCCCGGGGGCTCGCCCGGCACCAGTACATGGACGATGGGCGTGCTCGTGTAGGTGGGAGTGCTTTCCGCCACGGTGGGCACAGATTCCGTCGTCGGGACGGACGGCTCCCCTGCCGTGGTGGGCAGTTCGGTCTGTACGCTGGCCGCGGTCGGCGCCTCGGTCGGTCCTGCCGGCGCAGTAGCAGTGGTGAAGGAGATCTTAAATCCATTGCACGCCAGGAGGGCGGTCACCAGTACAACTGCAGGCAGCCAGGCGGTTGCCTTTCGGGACATTTTCCAATTCATCTCTTCACCTTCTCCTTATAATGAATCAAATGAGGATAAATCTTGAAGACGAAATCTTTGAAAAAGTACAATCCTTTAGAAACCTTTTACCATACCTGTCCGGTATTGCCTTCCCGGCTGGATGGGTTCGAAACCAACCCTGGTGATCCCAAACCCCCCGATCCTGCCATATTCCGATAAAAACGATACGGTAACGAAATTATATGTATTTTAACCTTGAAACGGATTTCTGCCAATCACCCGCAGCAGGTAATCCTATGCAACCATCCCATCAGGCGGTTCCTGGCGTGCCAGGTCGAGATACCAGCAGAGCATGGTCTCGTGCTTCATCTTGGGCTCAGCCGCGTACCCGTAGCGGCGGATATCACCCAGTTCACATCCCATGCGCTGGTAGAAGCGGCAGGCGGGCAGGTTGGTATTTTGGGTTTCCACTTTCATCTGCAGGCAGCCGCGTTCCCGCGACCATTTCACGGCATGGCGGAATAATGCGATCCCCACACCCCGATAGTCAGGCCGCACGCGCAGGTCCCACAAAACCGACAGGTCCTTGCGCCCGTCCAGCATGTCCACACCGGGGCTCGCGAACGCAACCACCGCCCCGCCGACCGGTGTCGCATGATCCTTCGCCAGGAAGAAACCCCAGCGGCTCACGTCGAAGGATACCGGCCAATCCACCGGGGTATCCCCCAAGGCGTCATAGTCCTTCCAGTATGGTTTATCGACCGCCGCCTGCTGCAGGAGCAATCCACCCAGGCCGCGGTCGATCAGCTCCACCTGCAGGATGGTTTTCACTTCATATTTGCTCGGGATGCGGGAGTATTCCCGCAGCTCCCCGGGGCTGATCTCGACTATCCGGACAGGCATGGCTGGCTCCTTGATCGAAAACTCCGGCATGGAAATGGTGCCGGAGTTAATTCTACATCCTTCTTTATTTTAATAGTCTATTCGTAGCGCAGGGCTTCCACCGGTTCCAGGCCGGCGGCGCGGTTGGCCGGGTAGATCCCAAAGAACAGGCCCACTGCCGCGGAGAAAAGTGTCGCCAGCAGGATGGCATTCAGGCTGATGGCCGGATTGAAGGGATTACCCGAAGCGGAGGCGATCCGCCCGACGATGAAACCCAGGAACCAGCCCAGCAGGATTCCGATCAGGCCGCCGATCAGGCTGAGCATGGACGATTCGATCAGGAACTGGATGAGGATGTCGCGCCGGCGCGCCCCCAGCGCCTTGCGCAGCCCGATCTCGCGCGTGCGCTCGGTGACCGAAACCAGCATGATATTCATG
>Ga0315286_10001757_pt1 | contig 19841 bp, 11 predicted proteins | sample YL17G10_0_MG_FD_205038 | JGI IMG/M metagenome (GOLD analysis project Ga0315286, IMG submission 205038) | Sediment microbial communities from Yellowstone Lake, YNP, Wyoming, USA - YL17G10_0 | ecosystem: Environmental > Aquatic > Freshwater > Lake > Sediment | place: USA: Wyoming | collected... | reverse complement strand
CCAGCCCCAGCAGCCCATTCTTCCGCCGCGTCTGCGGCAGCGCCAGGATGACGAAGGGCACAAGCCCGCCCAGGATGACCTCGGGCCAGAAGAACGGCGCCAGCTTGCCGCTCAGCAGCAGCATCGTCTGGTCGCGATGGTCCGGGACGTTGGAGGCGATGGCCGTCAGCACCTCGGCGAACAGAAGGAACAGATCGATGGCGATGAACCAGACCATGAGCTTGCCGACCGACTCTACGACCCCCTGCTCGACCTTCAGAACGTTCAGCTTGCGTAAGACCACCGTGACCACCAGGAGCAGGCCCATGCCGGACACCAGCGCCGAGGAGATGAACATCGGGGCCAGCAGCGGGCTGTTCCAGAACGGGCGCGCCACCAGCAGTCCGAAGATCCAGGCATCGACTGAGGCCAGCAGAATCGCCACCGGCAGCGAGACTATGGCCATGACGGTCACGGCTGACTCTCTCACCCGTGGCCGCGTCAACAACCACAAGTCCACGCCGGCGATCGCGAGGAAGGCGACGATCACAATGACGTCCCAGACCAGGGGCGAGTAGAACTGCCCGCTGATGACTATGCGGTACACCCGCTCTGGGTGGCCGAGGTCCGGCAGGACGAACAGGGCGGCCACGACGATGGCCGCCCCGGAGAGGACGACGGCCAATCGGGACAGCGGGCGGAACTGCTCGGTGCCCGCGAGCTGCGCTCCGGCGACCACGATCAGGCCGCCGGCGGACAGGCCCACGAAGTACATGAAGGCGATGATGTACAGACCCCAGCTGACCACGTTGTTCATCCCGGTGACGGTGAGACCGTTGCTCAGTTGGTGGAGCCAGACAGCGAAGCCGAGGCCCATCAGGGCGATGAGGAACGCCATCCAGCCGCGATACGCTGCTTGCCCAGTCATAGCGCCCTCCTCCTCCTTCTGCGCAGGTAGAACACCTGAGGCTTCGTTCCCTTGTCTTCCAGAAGCCGTTCGCCGCCGCGGTCACGGACGGCGACGCTGACGACGCTCTCCGGGTCGTTCAGGTCGCCGAAGATGCGCGCCTGGGCGGGGCAGGACACCACGCAGGCGGGGTCGAGCCCCTCGTCCACGCGGTGGACGCAGAACGTGCACTTCTCCACCACGCCCTTCGGCCGAGGTTCGACGCGGCCGTAGTCGAAGTCGGGGATGCGCTTCGGCTTCCCCCAGTTGAACACGCGCACGCCGTAGGGACAGGCCGCCATGCAGTAGCGGCAGCCGATGCACTTGTCGTAGTCGATGAGGACGATGCCGTCCTCCCGCTTGTACGTCGCGCGGGTGGGGCAGACCTTCAGGCAGGGGGCGTCCTCGCAGTGCTGGCAGGCCAGGGGCATGTAGCCCATCTCCAGGTGAGGGTACTCGCCCTCGGGCATGTCCAGGCCGTCCTCGCCCCGCGTGAGGACGCGGTTCCACCAGAGGCCCATGGGGACGTTGTTCTCCTGTTTGCACGCCACCGCGCAGGTCCAGCAGCCGACACAGCGGTCCAGGTCTACGGCCATACCCCACTTCTTCTTCTTGTTGCCGTTGTTCTCAGCCACAGCCGTCCTCCTTAGACCTTCCGCACGTCACAGAGGACCTCTTTCCACGCCGTCACCGGCGACCAGACGTTGGGGAGGAAGTAGATTTCGTGGATGGGGTTGATGAGGTCACCGGTCAGTTCGTTGACGCCGTTGCCCCGCTTGTAGTAGCGACTCCACCAACCCTCGTACAGGTTGAGCGAGCCGGGTCGGACCTGCTCGGTCACCCGCGCCCAGCACTGAGTGGCGCCGCGGCCGTTGTGGAGCTCGACCACGTCGCCGTGGTCGATGCCGCGCGGTTCGGCGTCCTTGGGGTGAATCGAGACCTCGGGCCGGCCGCCGTTGACCTCCAGCAGCCACGGCTGGTTGGAGTAGGTGGAGTGCACGCGCCAGCGCTCGTGCGGCGAAAGCAGCACCAGCGGATAGCTTTCCCGCTCCGCGGCGGCGTTCTCGGCCTCAAAGGGCGGTTTGTAGACCGGCACCTGCTCCCCGTACTCCAGGAAGCGGTCCTCCTCCTTGTAGAACTCCATCCGCCCCGTCTTCACGAACTTCTGGGTCGCCTCGAGAGGGAAGGGATACGTCCGCGGCGGGAACGGCGCCAGGTTCTCGATCTGGTCGTGGAAGGTCACGTCCGGGTCCGGCACGTTGAGTCGCACCGGCCCCTGCTTGAGCTGGTCGAGAGTGATGCCCGCCACCTCCGGCCCGCCGTTGGCCAGGATGGTGGAGATGGCTTCCTCCTCGTTGGTACTGTAGTACTTAGCCGCCAGCTCCGGGTCCAGGCGCTTCGCCAGCTCGCGGTAGATCCACATCTCGCTGCGGGCCTCGAACTGGGTCTCGATGGCGGGCTGCATGAGCTGGAGGAAGGGATGGACGGGCGTGGCGATGAGATCCGTCTTCTCGTACCACGTGGCGGCGGGCAGGACGACGTCGGCGTACTCGGCCGTGGGCGTCATCGCGAAGTCGATGACCACCAGCAGCTCGACCTCCGTCTTCAGGCGCTCGAACAGCTTGTTCAGGTTCGGCGACTGGTTGAGGAGGTTGCTGTGGGAAACCAGCACCGCCTTGAAGCCGTTCTCAGGCAGCTTTATGGCCGGGTTCATCGTCGGCGTTGGGCCGTGGATCATGTACATGGGTGGTATGAAGTTGGGGCGCTTCCCTTCGGGGAACCACCACGACGACACGTCGAACCGCACCTTGTACTGGCCCACGTAGACGCTGATGCCGCCGCCGCTGTGGCCGACGTTCCCTGTCACCGCAGAGAGCAGTGCGAACGCCCGCCCGATGAGGTCGCCGTGGTACCAGTGGTTGGCGCCGGCGCCGAAGATGATCGACGCCGGCTTGGTGGTCGCGAACGCCCGCGCCAGCTTCTCGATCTTCTCCGCGGGCACGCCGGTGATCTTCTCTACCGCCTCGGGCGTGTACTCGCTCACCGCCTGCTGGACGTAGTCGAAGCCCGGGCGGGCCTTGGCGGTTCCGCCGTCGGCGAGGCGCACTTCGTACGAGCCCGCCAGCGCGGGCCGGACGCCGTCGGGCAGGCCGAGCCTGTCCGCGCCAATGACCACCGGGCCGCCGGCTTCCAGGTCCCAGACCACGAACCGAGCGTCGCTGCCGCCCGCCTGCAGGTCGACCTCGCGCAAGCGCTTCCCCGTATCCTCGCGCACCAACAGCGGCGCGTCGGAGTACTTCGCCATGTACTCCAGGTCGCCCAGGCCCTCGCGCAGGATCACGTTGACCAGCGCTAGGCCCAGGGCGCCGTCGGTGCCTGGCTCGATGGGGATCCAGTCGTCAGCCATGGCGGCCGTCGCCGAGTACTTGGGGTCGACCACCACGATGCGGCCGCCGTCCTCCGCCGCGTCGGCCAGGAAGTGGGCGTCCGGGATGCGCGTTTCCAGGGGGTTGGCGCCCACTATCAACAGGAAGCGCGAGTTCGCCCAGTCCTTCGTCTCGTGGTCAGAGCACTGGACCCCGAAGGTGATGGGCATGGCCAGCGGCAGGTCGCCGTTGAAGTCGTAGAACGTCCCGTGCGACGCGCCCAGCAGAGCGGCCAGCCGCGTCGCCGCGCCCTTCTGGATGGGCCCCGTCCCCGGGAGCTGCGGGAAGAAGTAGATGGACTGAGCGCCGTCCCGATCGATGATGTCCTTCAGCTTGCCAGCGATGTAGTCCAGCGCCTCTTCCCAGCTCACCTGGCGCCACTTCTTCTCGCCGCGCTCGCCGGTGCGGATGAACGGGTAGCGCACACGGTCCGGGCCGTAGATGGTCTGGATATAGGACAGGCCCTTCATGCAGCCGCGGGGGTTGTACGCCACGTCGGCATAGTCCCGCGCCTGCTCGATCTTGACGATGCGACCGTCGCGGACCCAGGCATTCTGGCCGCAGGCGCCGGTGCAGTTGGGCGAGCAGACGGTGCGGACTAGCTTGTCCACCGCCAGGGGCGTATCGGCGCCTGTATCCTGCGCTCCGGCCAGGCCCGTCACGTACCTGCCGACGCCGTACTGCAGTCCAGCAAGCGCTCCAGCGGCGGCGCTGGCCGCCAGGAACCGCCGCCGGTTCAGCTTGGGGAACACCTTGCTTGGTGGCATCTAGCTCCCCCCTTCTCGTTCGTTCGTGGCCAATTCCGGGCCTCGTCCGAATCCGCGCGCGAGGGCCTGCTGACGTGCTTCCACCGGGCACACCGCGGCGAAACTGTGGTCGCCACCGCAGGCACCACAAGGAGCCGCACGCGACTGCTCAGGGGCCAACGCCGTCGCGCTCGCGGCCGCGGGTTGCGGAGACCGTCCGACGGCGATGGCGGCGCCGCGCGCGAGGGAGAGAGTGAGCAATGCCCGCCTGCTGACCCGCTGCTCGAGCAGCCGGCGGGCCTGCAACCCGCTTCCGTCTTCCCGTCGTCGCACGGTCGTCATTCGCGCCTTCTCCCATCAGATAGACTAGCGGCCGTGGCGCGACAGCGAAGCGACTTTAGTACCAGTTTTCACAGAGAACTGGGGGAAAGCATCGTTTAGCATGTCGGCATGTGCTAGACGTTGGGACTGGTGTACAGTTAGCGCAGAAGCGATCCTGCGGCCCAGATGCGTTGCAGAGAGAGCCTACTCCCAGGCCCAGGAGAGCCAACCGCTAAGACCGCAGGTTCAACACTGCGGTACGGTTCACATCCTTATTCTGCAGGTAGAGAAGCCGTCCCACTCGCCTATCGGTCTGCTCGATGTCAGGACGAATCCTTCTCTCCCTCCTTCATCCACACGAGAGATCCTCACTTCGCCTGCGAGTTCGTGCGTTTCGGGACTGATCACGAATGTCACGGCATCCACTTCTTCGACCAGATCAGATTCTCGGACCTTGTCCACCATCAGCCCGAGCGATGGGTCGCAGCACCCGCTGAACTGGATCTCAATGCGAACGGGCCCGTGAACTCCCGCCTCTGCAAGCGATGACCTAATGGCCTGACCCACGCCTGGCTCCAGGGTGACCAGAGGCATCGCTGCGCCTCAACCTTTCTAATGCGCCTGCTGATAGATAGCGTAGACCTCCATGGGGTCGTTCACAGGACGTGCGTTGAAGATAACGTTCGTATCCGCAATCGCGTGGAGCGAACACCTGCCGAGGTCTGCTTCGGGGACGCCCACGTCGCGCAGCCTCATCGGATGGCCCACCTTCTCCATCAGGGCTTCGACCGCGTCCGCCGCAGCGAGAGCGGCATCGCGTTCGGTCATGCCGCTGGTGTCGACCCCGAGCGCCTGTGCGACCCGCGCCAGCTTGGCGGCAGCGTGGTCGACGTTGAAACGCATGACCTTGGGCAAGACGATGCCGCAGGCCGCTCCGTGCGGAACATGATGCAGCGTACCCACCGTGTGAGCCATGCAATGCGCCAGTCCGACCTGGGCAATGGTGAATGACCATCCAGCCATGGTGGCTGCTATCTGCATGTTCAGCCGCGCCTTCTCGTTGTTGCCGTCGGCCACAACCAGCGGCAGGTTCTCACTGATCAGCCGGATAGCGTGCAAGGCCTGACCGTCGCAGATCTGGTTCGCCATGATGCTCATGGAGGCCTCGACGGCGTGGGTCAAGGCGTCCATGGCTGAGCCGACCGTCATGTTCTTGGGCAGCGTCATCGTGAACCGCGGGTCGAGAATGGCCGCGTTGGGGATGATCCTCGGGTCGGCGATGAAGAGCTTGCGCCCGGCGGTCTTGTTCGTTATCACGGCTGCGGTGGTCACTTCGCTGCCGGTCCCCGCCGTCGTTGGAACGACGATGTGCGGGGTCTGCGGTTCAGAGAGCGTGTGCCATCGGTTGATGTAGTCGTTGGCTTTGCCGCCGTTCTTCAGCGTGACGCAGACCGCCTTGCCAGCATCGATGACGCTTCCGCCACCGACACTGACGATGCAATCTGCCTTCAGTTCGCGGGCCGCGGCAGTGGCTCCGTCCACGGATTCGAGGTCGGGGTCCTGCGGGATGTCGTCGTAGATGCCCACACAGAAATCGACGAGGCTGTTCTTCACAAGGTCGGCAAGACCGGCCTTCCTGACCCCCGGATCGGTGAGTATCAGCGCCCTGCGGCAGCCGAGGTCGACGACCAGCTTGTAGATCGAAGATAGGCTGCCGTGGCCGCCGACGATGTTGGTCGGGCAGTTGTAGTTGAAACTGTCGATCTTCTTGTTGTCCGACAGCAGTGAGAAATTGGCGCTGCGGTTGGAGAAGTAGGGCACATGTATTCTCTTGACCTGCGTGTACTCTTCCAGCCCCCAGCGGCCCAGTTCGCGTCCCACGCCTGACTGCTTATACCCGCCGAAGGGGCAGTACTCCGCAAAGACGTGATAGTTGTTGATCCACATCGTTCCGGTGCGGACGCCGCGGGCCAGACGCTCCGCTCGGGCGATGTTGGTGGAGAATACCCCGCCCGCAAGGCCGTAGATGGAATCGTTGGCGATGGCAACCGCCTCTTCGTCGCTGTCGTACTTGATGACGCAGACAACCGGGCCGAAGATCTCTTCCTGCGCGATGCGCATCTTGTTGTCCACGTTGGCGAAGATGGTTGGGGCGTAGTAGTATCCACCCTCTCTTCCTGGTACTTCGACGCGCTGCCCACCGGTGATCAGTTCAGCGCCCTCTTCCTTGCCCAGCTTGACGTAGTGTTCAACGGTAGCCAACTGCTCCTTGCTGACAACGGGACCCATGTGAGAGGTCGGATCCATCTGGTACCCGATCCGGAGAGCTTCTGCCCGCTTCTTCATCCTGTCGACAAACCCATCGTAGATCTTTGAGGGAACCAGGACGCGCGTGCCTGATTCGCATATCTGTCCCTGGTGGAGGAAGGTGCCGAAGCAGGCGCCTTCCACGGCCAGATCCATATCTGCATCGTCGAGGATGATATTGGCCGACTTGCCGCCCAGCTCAAGCGTCACCTTTTTCACCGTGTCGGAAGCCATTCTCATGATCTCGCGTCCGACTTCAGTGCTACCGGTAAACGCTATCTTGTCGACATCCGGGTGTGTGCAGAGAGTTCTGCCCAGCGCTCCTCCTGGCCCAGGAATAACATTGAGTACTCCGTTGGGAATGCCCGCCGCCTTGGCAGCTTCAGCCAGGATAAGGGCGGTGAGAGGGGTGTTGGAGGCCGGCTTCACCACGATCGTGTTCCCCGTGATCAGGGCCGGCGCGATCTTCCACATGGCCAGAGCCGTGGGGAAGTTCCAGGGGACGATCCCCAGGCACACCCCGATCGGCTCCCGGCGCACGAACTCGCGTCCGGGCGAGAACGGATTCCCTGAGGCCAGGATCTCTTCCTCGAACTGGAATTTCGTGGCCGCGTAGGTGGCCAGATTGCGTATCATCAGGCTCGCCCACATGACGATGATCTTGGCGTAGGAGATGGTCTGGCCCGCGTCCATGCATTCGGCTGTGACCATCCGCACGCCTCGCTGCGAGATCTCATCTGCAAAATCTTGGAGTATCGCAATGCGTGCGGCGATATCAAGGCCGCTCCATTCTCCCTTGTCGAAGGCCCTGCGCGCCGCCGCTATGGCCGCCTCTGCATCAGCAGTGCCGGCCTGCGCAACTGTGGCAAAAGGGAGCCCGGTTCCCGGGTCGATAGATTCGAACGTCTTGCCGTCTGCGGCATCGACAAACTCACCGTCGATGAACAGCTTGTACTGTTCCATTTAAGGTCCTCCTTCGGTGGTCGGGCTTGGTGAAGCCCGTCGTCTTCCTTGAACGAAGCATACCACCGGCGGACTCGTGACAAAACACACAAAACAGAGCGGTGGCCCTGGGCACCAGCCGACCGCCCCGGTTCTCCTCTCGCTCGGACTCTCGGCGTTTGCCAAACACTGGGACTGGTGTACAGTTAGCGCAGAAGCGATCCTGCGGTCCAAATGCGTCGCAGAGAGGGCCTACGCCCGGGCCTTGGCCGCTCGTCGGCAACCGCCCCCGGGACGAACCCCAATTGCGCCGGCCCGGTCAAGGATGCCAACCTTGCTGAGGAGGCAGGAACCATGAGGATGTACGTCGGCGGCGAGTGGGTGGACAAGCCGGAGAAAGCGGTGGTCCGCAACAAGTACGACGGCACGGAGATAGACACGGTACCCCTGGCAGACGCTGCGGACGTGGACAGAGCGGTGGCTAGCGCCGTGCGGGGCGCCGAGGTCATGCGCAAGATGCCAGCCTACGACCGCTACCAGATCCTGCGCAGGGCAGCGGACCTCCTCGCCCAACGGCAGGAGGAGTTCGGCAGAACGATCACTCTGGAGGAGGGTAAGGTCCTCTCCGAGGGCCTCCTTGAGGCCTCGCGCGCTGTGGAGACCCTGACTGGCTCGGCAGAAGAGGCCAAGCGCATCCACGGCGAGACAGTGCCCCTGGATGCTGCCCCAGGCGCAGCCAACAAGATCGGCTTCACCATCCGCGTCCCCTGCGGCGTGGTGGCGGCCATCACCCCCTTCAACTTCCCCCTCAATCTCGTCATGCACAAGGTGGGACCGGCTCTGGCGGCGGGCAACGCGGTCATCGTGAAGCCGGCCAGCGACACACCTCTCTCCGCTCTGAAACTGACCGAACTGCTTCTGGAGGCCGGCCTGCCCGCCGAGGCGATCCAGTGTGTCACGGGCCCGGGAGCCAAGCTGGGTGGCATTATCAGCACCGACCCACGGATAAGGAAGATCAGTTTCACAGGCAGCCTGGACGTGGGGGAGCAAATCTGCAAGCTGGCCGGCATCAAGAAGGTCACCATGGAGCTGGGCTCCAACTGCCCGGTGATCGTCATGCGGGATGCCGACCTCGACGAAGCGGTGCGGGCTACAGTGGCGACCGGCTACGCCAACGCCGGGCAGGTGTGCCTCTCCGCCCAAAGGATCCTGGTGGACTCGCAGGTGTACACCGATTACCTCGACCTGTTGAAGCCGAAGGTGGAGGAGATCGTGCCGAGCGATCCCCTCAAGGCCGGCGTGAGGATGGGGCCGCTAGTCCGCGAGTCCGACGCCATCCGCGTGAACCAGTGGATCCAGGACGCGCTGGACGGTGGCGCTCGGTTAATCACAGGGGGCGGTCGCAACGGATCGCTCCATGACGCCACTGTGGTGGCCGACGTTCGGCCAGATATGGCCATCTCGTGCAAGGAGCTGTTCGGCCCCGCGGTGGCGGTCACGCCGTTTCACGAGATCGATGAGGCGATTAGCCTGGCCAACGACACCAACTACGGTCTCGGCGCTGGCATCTTCACCAAGAACATCGACTGGGCCCTGAGGTTTGCCCGGGAGGTGGACGCAGGGAATCTGCACGTCAACTGGGGTCCCATGTGGCGCGCCGACCTCATGCCCTACGGGGGGATGAAGGGGAGCGGCATGGGCAAGGAGGGTCCGCGATATGCTGTAGAGGAGATGACGGAACTGAAGACGGTGGTCTTTCACCTCAGGTAGCGCGGGATCTGCCCCAACACCGACTAACGCTCGCTGGCTACCCCGCAGGGATCATGGGGCCAACGCCTTGCAGATTCGGGAAGCGATGAGCCACAGCCGACTCTCGTCGCCGAGAAACAACTGCCCTCCTCATTCGGCTAACGCCTCATGAGAAGCGTGGCGCCGGCTGGCGATTCCCGTCTATGGCGATCACCACATCTTCAAAGGGGATGTCTTTCCCGCTCCTCTTCAGGGCCCAGCGCGCAACCTGGACAAGGCCGTAACAGCAGGGAACCTCCATGTGAACAACCGTAAGGCTCCTCAAGTCCGCATGCGCCAGTATCTGAGTGACCTTGTCGATATAGGCATCGATGTCATCGAGCTTGGGACAGCCGATGGCGATCGCCTTCCCCTTCAGGAAGTCGGCGTGGAAATTAGCGTAGGCGAAGGGGGCGCAGTCCGCCACCAGGACCAGGTCTGCACCGTGGAAATACGGCGCGTCTGGCGGAACCAGATGGAGCTGTATCGGCCATTGCCGAAGCTCAGAGCGCACGGCTGCCCTTCCCCCCGCCTCTCCTTCTCTCTCCTCCCAGCGGAGAACCTGGGCGGAGGGACAGGCGGTAATCCCGGCGTGAGAGTGGAGCGAGGGGAGTTCGTCCGCGTGCTCTCTCAGATGGGCCAGATGTCTTTCCAAAAGCTCCGGCGAAGTCTCCTTGATGTGGGCGATCACCCCCTCCTCGTCGTACACCTCCACCTCCTTCTCTTCGATGATCAAGGCCCCCTGAGGACACTCGCCGAGACAGGCGCCGAGCCCGTCGCAGAAGCTCTCCTTGACGAGCCTCGCCTTTCCGTCGATGATCTGGAGCGCTCCTTCGGGGCACGAGGGGATGCAGGCGCCGCAGCCGTCGCACTTCTCCTCATCGATGGTGATGACCTTTCTTCTCATTCTCGTCATCTCGCCTCACTCTCCCGGATCAGCTGCGAAAGCTTCTTGAACCGCTCCGCCTCCTCAGGCTTGACGTTGCGCAGCACCGCCTCGCGTATCTGCCGCACCTTCTCCGGATCGCCGACGCACGCCTCGGCAGCCGGACACCACACAACGCAGGAAGGCTCGGCCTCCTTCATCTGCTTCGAGCCGCACTGCGGGCAGCACATCGTCAGCTCATCGCTGAAGAACTCGAGGCGGTAGCCGCACTCCGTGCAGCGCCGGTATTCGGGCCTGACCGAGCGGGAGTCCGTGCCGGGGCACCTCGCCAGAGGACGGCCTCCCCGAATCTGTCTCTCTTCCTGCTCCACTCTCATCACCCCCTCATATCCCTCCCCGGCCTGCGGATGTTCTCAATGACGCGACACCCTCACCAGATAGACTATCGGCCCTGGCGCCCGAATGAAGCGACTTTAGTAGCAGTTTTCACAGAGACTTTGAAGAACGGCGAAGCTTTGGTCGAGCCACGGGCCGTGACAGGCACACCAGTGAGCGGGCAGCCGGTGCGCCAACTTGGGGGCTAAGCCGCTGGACTGAGGCTATCGTCGGGTTGCTTAGAAGGCCTCACGCCTTGGGCGCTGTAGCACAGATAGCAGAAGGCCGAGCAGGGCGAGGTCAGTTGTCATCTCCAAGACGGGCCATTGCGGTCATCCGAAGGGCGGCCGCCTCTTTGGCCGAGCGTGGCCGCATCAGCCTTGCCATCTCACCTCGAACAGCCTCACCGGATCATCGAACCCCCGTAGCACCGCCTCGCCCCGGTCGGCGAAGAGGAAACCCCTGCCCGCTACAAGCTGCCGAACGACATCTGACGCCATGATTTCGCCGCCCTGAGCCTCTGCCGCGATCCGGGCGGCCATAATGACCGCTGTTCCGAAGAAGTCCTCGTCCTCAGCTATTGGCTCGCCGACGTTGAGCCCCATGCGCACCCTTATCGGAGTCCCTTCCGATTCGTTGTGTGCTGCAAACGCCTGCTGCATGGCGATGGCGCACTCCAGGGCCCGCGCCGCCGAAGAGAACGAAGCCATGAATCCATCCCCCATCGCCTTCACCTCAAGTCCACCATGGGCCTGCAGCGCCTCCCGCACGATGCGTTCATGCGTTCGCAGCACCTCCCGCGCTTTGGCGTCGCCCAGGTACTGAGTGAGCGCCGTCGAGCCCTCCATGTCGGTGAAGAGGATGCTGATGGGACCCGCCGGCAGCGAAGGCCGACGGCCTCTGGCCTCCGCGGTTTCCAGGAATGCGGTGACGGCTTCCGCGATAGGGGCGATGTCGCCCAGCACGAACGTGTGGGAGTCGCCGTCTAGGGGAACGAAGCGAGCCGTGGAGATACAGATGGCGAGCTCACGGCCCGCTTCGAAGGGCACAACTCTATCGCCGCGCCGATGCAAGATCAGGGTCGGCGCCTGAATCCGCCCCAGGAAGGGTGTGACGTCGAGAGCCACGGCTTCGCGAAGCATGCGCACGGCGTCGTCGCTGGTGGCGGCAGATCTTATGACAGCGGCGATGGCGCTCCTGGCTTCGGGATCCGCTCCCGGATTGGCGAGTTGGGCGATAGCCTCGGCCGCTAGCTCCCACTCGACACCTATCAGGGCCACCAGGGCTTCCAGCAGCGCGGCCAAGCCTTGCAGCGAGCGGTATGCACCGTAGAGGATCAGGTGGCTAACGCGTTCTGGATGCGTGGCGGCATAAGCCATGGCCACGCAGCCACCATCGCCGGGGCCCCAGAGAGCAAACTCTGAGAGGCCCAAGGAGTCAACGACAGCTTCCAGGTCGGAGACGAGGGCATCAAGAGAAAAGTCTGAAGGATTCCGGTCGGACAGGCCGATGCCCCGCTTGTCGTAGTACACCTGAAGCCAGCCCGGAAAGACGCTGTCAAAAAAAGCGCGCGCTGGCGGGAGCTGCCGCTCCATTGGCATATGCGAGAACCAGAAAGGAATCATGATGGCGGCGGCCGGCCCTTCGCCAAGCGTGGATACGGCTATCCGCACGCCGCCGGAACTCGTAACGAACTGAAAGCGCTCCACGATGCACCACCTCACCTAGACCACGCCACCAGGAGACCAGCCATGTCGGCTCGACGAACAGGCCGCTCCTGCCACCCCTACCTCTCGGTCAGTTGCGTCCCCCAGACCCCGTTCTTTCGCTGGGCCACACATTCCAGCAGATTGTGGTCTATTGCCGCCTGTGAGAAGTCGGCAGGCCTCGTCAGCTTCAGTTGCTCGGTCAGGACCTGAAAGCTCATCTTGGGGTCGAAGTGGTCTCGGATCTCCTTGCTCACGATGAGTTTGCGACGTGTCTCGCCATCCTTGAAAAACTGATCCCAGACCTCGCCCGTGGCCGGATTCGGCCCAAGGCAGGCACGGCAGTAGGCATACTGGATCACGCCGCTGCAGATAAAGTCATTGACGGCCTTGCCGCGATTAAGGCCGGTCGCCACCTTCATCGCCCGGATGACCGGCTTGAGCAGCCAGCCAAAAAGCCCCAGGATTGTTTCGGCGTTCTTCAGGATAGCGGAGTGCCCGTACGTCGCGTCGATCTGCTCCAACACAAATCCTCTGACCCGCTTCTGGAAGTCGACGCGGCGCCCAGGGGGTAGTGCCGAATCGGGGAAACGGAGGATGGCCAAATCCGGATGCTTCTTGACCAGGTGCTTGTCGGTAGGGTCCAGGTACTTGTCGATAGGGTGAACGTCAACGCCGTGGGGAGACTCAGACTCGAGGATGAAGGTGTTCAGATAGCCCAGCGCTTCGTCCTTTAGTAGGAACACGATCGCAGTGTGATTCCAGTAGCTTTTTGTGCCCCAACGGATCACCCGATCGGCGAGACCGCCCCCGTGGGTCAGAATGATGTCCGCTCGGTTCAACATGCCCAGCACATCGGCATCAGTGAGCGTGGCCGCTGCCACCGTTCCCTGCGGGCGCTCGGGTTCGCTTCTAATGGTCTCCCTGACCATAGCCCTCACTCCTTTGCGCAAAGAGGCTAGATGACGCATGTTTCGGGAAAACGTTGAAGTGCATCCCTTCGAGAGGCCCCATAACCACCTCCCATCCTTGCGGCTTGCCAGCCTCGATCGCCGCCCTGGTATGTCTCACAACCAGTGACCGCCCGCCCCGGAACGTAATGCTAGCACAAGAGGGGTTTTCGTAGGCGTGAAGCGCGACGTAGCTATTATACGCCCGCCGGGCACGCTGTCAATGCTGTGGCAGGCAAGGGGTCGAAGGGTGAAGAGCTATCCAAGCGCAGGTGATCGGGTTCTCTGCTCTATCTTGTATCTGTGGTGCCCCTGGCAGGACTCGAACCTGCAACCAACTGCTTAGAAGGCCTCACGCCCTGAGCGCTGTAGCACAGATACCGGAAGGCCGAGCGAAAGGCGTCCAGTTATCATCTGAAGAATGGCCCATCCGTGGGACGGGTTACTCTTCTTAGTCCATATAGGACACGACCAGCTGGGGCTGTTGGCCAATTGCCCTTTCACGGGACCCGAAGGCGGCGTACAGCCGACCACTTTCGCCGACTTCCGCAACGGCCTTTACCACGACTCCACTGTTGGACGCGCTTCCGCTGACCCAGTCCTGCACCAGGCCGGTGATGCCCCACTCGACGTAGACGCCCACCGCCCCTGCGCATGCCAGACTGACGACGTCTTCCCCGCTCGGGGCGAAAGAGGGCTGTGTCTTCCAGGAAAGGGCTGATTCCGCCCAAAAGCCCATGACTTCATAGATGCCCACGTCCACTTCGTCGGGACCAAAGTCACAGTCGTCGTAGAAAAGACGAAGTCTTGCCTCGGATACAGTGGCACTACTGGGGATGCTGGACACGTCGAATTCCACGAAGGTTCTGGCAGTCTGAGGAGTGGTGTAGTCGACAACGCGTAGTGTTGTGTCGCTGCCGCCCGAAGTGGACCCAGGGTTCTGTCTATCTACCCACGAGTCCGCGATGGCTGCCAACGTTTGTTTCTGAGGGGTGGGCTCAGGCGTCGCGGTCTCCGTGGGCTCCGGTTCTGGCGTCGGGGTAGCCGTGGGCGACGGTGTCGGCGTGCGAGTGGCCGTGGGCGACGGTGTCGGCGTCCGCGTAGCCGTCGGCCGCGGCGACGTCGCGGCCGGGGTCGCAGTGGGTGCCGCGCTGGGCGCCGCCGTCGCCGTGGGTGCGACCGTGGCTGTTGTGGTCGCCGTGGCCGTGCCCGCGGGAGTGCTGGATGGGGTCGGCGTTGCCCCCGGAGTCGGGGTGGCGGTGGCGGTCGGTGTCGGCGTGGGCGCGCCGAGGGGCAGCAGCGTGGGGAGGGGCGGCTCGAACAAGGAAGGCGTTGGGCTGGGGCCGCTGGGCGTAGGGCCCGTCTGCTCTTCGGCCGGGCCGGCGGTCATGATGGCTGAGAAGGTCACGCGCTGACCGGGCTCGAAAGCCGGGCCGAAGGCGAGGTTGAGGAAGTACTTCCGGCCACCCTGTGGCCGGAAGCGGAAGACACGCGTGTCGCCCTTGAACCGCGAGTCGAAAGCGCGGCTCTCATCGTCCGATACCCAGGCTCTCACGTTGGAGTCCACGCCGGTGAGCACCAGCAACACCCGTTCGTCCTGCGGGAACGCCTCTCTGTACACGTGAGTGTCGGTGATGACTCCGCCGCACCCATTGGCCGGGGTGGGTGTGACGCCTTCCTCATCGGCCTGGAGCATGGGCTGCATACCGTCCGCTAGGGGGGCGGCCGCCAGAGGGATCTTCAGGTACGTCTTCGGCTTGGCCTCCACGTCCACTTCCACGAGCTCCGCGCTAACCTTGAGGAACTTCTCTTTCGCCGGAGCCTGCTTGGCCTTCACGCCGACTGAGTCGTCGCAGGCGTCCGGTATCGTATCACCATCGCTGTCGTCGAAGATGGGGAAGTAGTGGCATATGGTCTCTTCTAGTGTTTCGATGCAGGTAAACCCACACGCATAGGTTTCGCCCGCCACGTCTGGACAGGGGTCGCAGGCGTCACCAGCGTAGTCGCCATCGGAGTCGGCCTGGTCGGGGTTGGGGACGAGGAAACAGTTGTCGTTGTCGTTGCTCAGGGTGTCGCCGTCTGCATCCGGGTCGCAGGCGTCGCCCTCGTCATCTAGCTGAGGGTCAATGTTCTCCTGGCCCGGGTTGTAGTCATGGAGGCAGTTGTCGTCGACGTCGAGGACGCCGTCCCCGTCGCTGTCATCGCAGATGTCGCCTTTCCCATCGTAGTCGCTATCCTTCTGGTTGGAGCCGGGCACGAAATCGCAGTTGTCGTTAACGTCGAGCACGCCGTCGTTGTCGTCATCGGGATCGCAGGCGTCGCCCGCGCCGTCGCCGTCGGCGTCGGCCTGGCTTGGGTTATAAGTCATGATACAGTTGTCTGTCATGCCCCCCACGCCGTCCTCGTCATCGTCGGATTCGGGTGGGTCCTCGAACCCATCACAGCCGAGGTCGCCCCAGCCGATTTCGACAGCCCAGAAGCCATTGCGCACCTGGCAGAGGGTGTGGGCGGTGAACCCATTGGTACCGTTTTGAGCCCACTGGCCGGCTATGCCGACGACCCCGTTCCGCCAATCGATGAACTGATTGCCGCTGGTGATATTCGCCTCAGCGGCGTAGTAGAGCGCGCCCAGCGCTGGGCGGCCGATGCCGGCGACCGTGACGTCAGTAGAAGGGTGCGTGCCACCCTCAGCGATGAGGTAGGCGGCCTTGTTGAGGATGCCGTTGTTGACGTGAACGCCACCGTTGTCGCCTTCGATCGTGTTCGGCAGGGAGACCCACTCGGACATGCGATCCGGCTGGGGGGGCGGGTTGCAGAAGTCGCGGAGGGGCCCGCCTACGACGTCTTCTCCAATATCACAGTCCGGGTCGGCCAAGTAGGCAAAGGTATCTGCCAAGCTCTCATTCAGAGCGCCGGGCTGGTAAGCGTATGTCGGTTTGCTGGTGGCTCGATAGGACAGCACGCCGTGCTGGAATTCGTGCACCATCACGTCGTAGGCGACCCCCCGCCCATCGTTGAACTGAATGAGGTCGCAGTCAGAGACGTCGGGTCCGCCGTTCCAACCCGTAGCACCACTGGAGTGGACGTATACCTCCAGTTCCCCACCGTCGTTGTCATACGAGTCCTGACCGAAGTTGCCGAGGTAGAAGTCATAGGCCCAGTGATAGTACCACCAGGCGTTCCCCACTTGCTGGTCGTCCACGTACTCCTCTATCACCCCGTCCTCGTCCCCGATTTTTTCGTCGTCATTGGTGTCACAGTAGCAGTCGGTGTCCTTCGAGTTGGCGCCGTGAGCGTGTTCCAAGTCCAGGTTCTTGTCGCTGAGCGTCAGGGAGTGCTTGAAGAGCACCCCGCCCGTGTGGGCGTCCACGAACACCCGCCAGGGGTCGCGGTCGCTCAGGGTGACCTCCCAGGCCATGTGCGGCTCGGAAGGCACATCCTCAAGCAGGCTCCGGTCGAACACCAAGAGGCCCGTCTCCCCGAAGATGGGCGCGCCGGGAAGGCCGACATCGTCGCGGGCGATGTCTTCCGCCTCGCGGGGAGAGATGGCAGGGATGGTATTCAGGACTACATCGGAGAGCAGCAGCCCCCCCACGGTGGCGTACACGCGGTCGCCGTCGAGGCTGACCACGATCTCACCAGCGTAGACGGGATAGCCCCGGAACATCTGATAGAAGACGACGTGCTCCAGGCCGTCCTCACCCGGGCCTCTCGTATCGCGCACGGCGAGGGCCAGGTTCGGGTCTGACTGCAGGTACAGGTCGCGATAGGTCCGGAGATAGTTGCGGGCGCGCTCCACGGCATCGCCGCCCGGCACGGGAACGCTGCTCTGCACAAAGCGCGGGAAGCCGTTCTGGTAGTACGTGTTGAGTGGTCGCTCGGAGTCCTTCTCCAGCTTGCGCAGCGCCGCCTCCTGAGGGTTCACGGCGGCGGCCTGCTCGCCCTTCCCGCCACCGCCGGCTAGCACAACAGCGACGACGATCGCGGAGATCACCGCCGCTGTCCAGAGGACGGCGCCGCCCGTGATGAGACGCTTCGTGCGGGAATCCCAACCCTGAAAGCACCACATCAGGTAGAGCCCGACGGGCGGGAACAACACAAGGAGGGCGACCGCTGCCGGTGCCCTGCCGTACCACGGCTGTTCAGGTACAGACATTTCGCACCTCTCGCCCAAAAAGAGGGGGCATGAACGTACCACAAAGCGAGGGAGAAAACAAGAGGGACAGAAGCGCCGCCAGGTCGTCGTGGGGTAACGACCAAATATCGAGCCCTGAGCGCTGTGGCCCTTGTCAAGAGGGGCCGTTGTTCAGTTACCGTCTGGCTATTATATCTGTGGTGCCCCTGGCAGGACTCGAACCTGCAGCCAACTGCTTAGAAGGCAGCCGCTCTGTCCCTTGAGCTACAGGGGCTCCTCAAATCGATTCTCTGGCCGCCGCAGCGGCCCCATTCTACCAGCCGCCCTTCGGCTCCAGCAAACGCCGACTGCTCAGCAGCGATCGGCCCTCAGAGGCGCGTGGCCAGGCTAGGCCCCGCCGAAGTGCTCCCGGTTCCACCGCCGCCCTTCGTCCAGCATAGCCAGGTAGTTCTGGACCGGGATATAGTTGGCGGCGGTGTTGCCGGTGCCCAAGCCATAGCCCATGCCTTTGACGCCGCACACCTCCAGGATCTCGCGCGTGCGCGCGCGCACCTGCTCCTCAGTGCCGCGACCCAGCAGGTCCATGTCCACGCCGCCCAACACAGCGATGCGGTCGCCCCAGCGGCGATATGCCTCCTCCACCGGCAGGATCTTGTCCTCGAAGGAGTGCTTGGCGTCGATGCCGACATCGTCGATGAGGTCGTCCATCAGCTTGTACATGTTGCCGCAGGAGTGGAACAGGAACAGCTTGCCGGCGCGATGGGTCACTTCGGCCATCTTCTTGTAGTGCGGCAGGACATACCGGCGCAGCACGTCCGGCGAGACCAGCGTGCCGCTGTAGAAGCCCATGTCGTCGCTCAAAAACAGCATATCGATGTTGTCGATGGTGGCCAGATGCTCGACGACCGCCGTTGTGAGCTCGCCGACGCGCTGGCAGATGGCCTCCACCAGCTCCGGCTGGTCGCGCAGGGCGTAGGAGAAGGACTGCAGGCCCATGAGCCAGGTAGCGTTCTCAAAGACACCGCCGAACTGGAAGGCGCTCATCTTCATGCCGTCCGGCAGGAGGGTGTTGAGGTACTCGAAGGCGGCGTAGCTTACGTCCTCGGCCTGCGGCCAGGGATAGGCCTCGAAGTCTTCCCAGCTCTGGATGGGCCCGCCACTCTCATCCTGCCAGTAGCGCAGGCCGCCAGGCCAGTTCGCCTGGGCGGCGGTATCGGCGACAGCCACCTGGCTTCGGCGGAAGCTGAGGCCCGTGACCATGGGTACGTAGTCGTAGCCCAGCTCGTAGCTAAAGCGGAGGTACCCCTCCACCGCCTTGAGCAGCCCTCGCAGGTCCTCCGCGGACACATTGACCAGGGGCTCCTCAATGTAGCGGTGCAGGTCTGTTTCGAACTTCTCCCCCAACACAGCCTCCACCATGCCGGGGTCGGCGAAGAGCTCGATGAAGGGAACGGGGCCGGGCGGGCCCTGGCGCAGGATGGTGCGTCGGAGGTTCTCGAAGTTGGGCTGACGCTGCCCGCTGAACCGCGATGCGGAAGACCCGGCGCTCATGCTCATCCCTCCTGGCTAGTGTCTCGTTGTCCGACGCCATTGTAGCCCAACGCTACCGCTGTGCAATACCAGTGTGCTTGACCCCGGTAGGGCGCCGGTGTACCGTCTTCATGGCGTTTGATAGGACAGCGACAGCATGCCCGTCGTCACCGACTTCCCGTTGACCCTCGATCCGGCCCGCCTCCTCCAGCGCTACGGCCGCGCCGTCTCCGCGCTCATCGACCGCCCGGAGCTGCGTCAGGTCTATGAAGTGGCGCTGGCCGAAGCGCGCACGCTCATCCGACCGGCCATCGCCTACGCCGTGCACACGGTGGTGCTGGCCGAGCCGGAGCGCCTCATCATCGGCGAGGGGAAGGCCCTGGAGAGCCCGGTGGTCGCCCGCCTCTTCGCCGAGGCCTCGGAGGTGGTGCTGGCCATCTACACCATCGGCCCGCTGCTGGAGGAGCGGGCGGCCCAGTACCAGGCCGCCCGGAACTACCTGTCGGGATTCGCGCTGGACCTCGTCGGATCGGCCGCCGTGGACGAGGTGGGGCAGGTCACCTACGCCCTCATCGAGGATCTGGCGAAGGCCAAGGGGTTGAAGGCCAGCATCCCCCTGAACCCCGGCACCAGCCACTGGCCGCTCTCCGACAACAAGGTGCTCACCGAACTCGTTCCCACAGCAGACATCGGCATCGAGACGCTGGAGTCCGGGCTCCTGCGCCCCTTCAAGTCCATCTCGTTTGCCGTGGCCCTGGGCGAAAACGTCATCACGCCCGCTGAGGGCTCCTCCTGCGACTACTG
>Ga0315286_10001756_pt1 | contig 19845 bp, 18 predicted proteins | sample YL17G10_0_MG_FD_205038 | JGI IMG/M metagenome (GOLD analysis project Ga0315286, IMG submission 205038) | Sediment microbial communities from Yellowstone Lake, YNP, Wyoming, USA - YL17G10_0 | ecosystem: Environmental > Aquatic > Freshwater > Lake > Sediment | place: USA: Wyoming | collected... | reverse complement strand
CCGTTTAATGGAAGGAGCAATCGCTTCAAACCAGAAACTAGCTGTCAGCGCCATGGAGGCAATCCAAAAGCAACTTCTCGAGGAGACTGAATACGGTCGAAAGGTCGCCTCTCAATCCAATGAAATCCAAGAAGCCATTAAGACATTACAGGCGGCCGGAAAGGAACTCGACCGTTCCAGGCTTCTCGAAATCTTGATAGAGGCTCCAAGCAATGACCGCCTTAACGCTTTGGTTAGTTTTACCCGCCCGGGATTGGATTACCTTTTCTTTCAAAGCCTCACGCAAGAAGCTGGAGACGTTGCGCACAAATTTACTTGAGATCACCCGCAAGATCGATCTTCATGCTGAGGAGGAATTTAAACACGCAGAGGCGCTTCTTGAAGAGCTCGTTTCCTCTGAGAATCCTGAACAGGCCACTTCCGATCATTTGGATGAAATCAATGATATTTTTATCCAGGTTCTCAATCGATCCCTCCAGGAGGCAAATAAGAAGAACGATGGCTTCAGGATGCCGAAACTTCAACTGATCGCCTCCGTAGTGCAAAAGGCAAGTGCTCCACCTCCAGAATTGGCTTTGTTGGAGGAAATGTTAGCATCCGCGGATGAAGTTGCTTTAAATCAATTGATCGAACAACATGCTGCGGAAATCACCCCGGAATTTCATGCCATGGTAGCAAGTGTTGTTGCGCGGACCGAGGAAAAAGCCGGCGAAAAACCAACTGGAAAGGAGGCTCAAATGCTCGAACGACTCCAATTAATTTACCGGTCAACCCTCAAATTATCCATGAAAAAGAATCTGGGATGAGATGAAGGTTAATTCCGGTTATTAATATTCAATTGCTACTATTCATTCAGGGATGGATTATCCAGTCGAATACCGTGACCACGTAGAGTAATAATATAATTATGCGTGTGGTCAATCGAGGCGATGCGATCGCGCAAACGGCGAAGCAGCGCGTCGAGCGCCTGGTCGGAAACACCCGCTGCTTCTTCTTCACCCCACACTTCACTAATCAATTGATGCCGGTCCACCACCTGCCCATGATGGTCGGTAAGCACTCTCAGCACATGAAATTGCAGGGCGGAAAGAGGGGGATCAATTAATTGTTCGTCCACCCATACTCTGCGGGATCGCAGATCCAAACGTAAGCGCCCGGTGGTTTCATCGGATTCGGTTAATGGGACCGTCGCATCCGATGTCAAATAAAGGAATTGTTGCGCCAGGGCGATTTGAACTGTATCCCCATCCTGCAAAGTTACCTGTCCAACCACAGGGGTTCCATTTCGATGGACACCGTTCTTGCTGCCTAGATCCTCCAGTATGATCCCTTCCTCTGTGGGTGTCAGGCGGGCATGGAAATGCGAGACTTGCCTGTCAGGGATTACCACTTCACAACTGGGTTCGCGCCCAATCGTAATTGGTTTATTGAGGGTCCAGCGGACTCCTTTTAGAGGGCCTGTTTGTCCGATCAATAACGGCGCATCATCCAAGGTAGTGTCCATGGAACATTGCTCCTGGAAAAGTGATTATACTTCAGGATTCTAAAAGACGCTTATAATTAGAAATGGTTGAGATCGTAGATGCAGCGTTGATCAAACTACGCCGAAATAGTATTCAGCGTTGCATTACCATCATCTGCATTCATTCCAAATAGGATCGCCATGCCTGTCGCTCTCAAAACCGGCGAGGTACTGCGAGGCCGTTATCGAATCTGCGAGCGCATCGGTCAGGGAGGTATGGGGAATATTTATCTCGCTGACGATCTGCGGCTGGAAGGACGCCGCTGTGCTCTCAAAGAAGTCGAACACGACCGAACCGTCCCTACCAATCTGATCAAAGAGGCTCGTAAGCAATTTCTACAGGAAGCCACTGTTCTCGCGCGCCTTGATCATCCCAACCTGCCTAAAGTCTCGGATTTCTTCTCGATCGGTCCACGTGATTACCTTGTGATGGATTACATACCAGGTAAAGATTTGCGCTTGCGGATGTTGGATGCCAAGCAAAAGGGGGCTTTTCTTACGGAAGAAGATGTGATCATTTGGGCCAATCAACTAGCTGATGCCCTATCATATCTTCATAACCAGAACCCGCCGCTCGTCCATCGGGATGTTAAACCGAGCAATTTGAAGATCACTCCCAACGGGCTTCTCAAACTCGTGGACTTTGGCTTGGTTAAGGCGCTTGTCCCTGATGAAATGACTATTACCGTCATCCAGGGGCGAGGGACTGCTCTCTACACGCCGCTCGAACAATATGGTGGGGATGGTTTGCACACCGATATCCGTAGTGATATTTACGCATTTGGTTGTACACTTTACCACTTGATGACCAATACCCCGCCAACTGATGCCCGGGACCGCTTCTTACACCCCTCGAGTTTATCAAGACTCAGAAAACTTAACCCATCCATCAGCCTTCGTTCGGAACGTGCGATCTTGTGGGCCATGGAATTACACCCTGATGATCGTCCTGATTCGGTTGAAGACCTCCGTCAATTACTAAATGGCACTCGCGATATTCCAATTCCCCAACAAGGAAAAGACTCCTACCGGAATTCCATACCCCGTATCTTAAAAGGCGGTCCGGAACAAGCTTTATTATGGATTTCTGGTAGCCTGTTAGTTATCAGTCTGATAGCTTCGTTGATCTCGTAAAATACTTCTGCCAAATCATTGCTGTTCCGAGACCTATCAACCCACCGATTATTTCCAGGGAAACCAATCCTGTCCATTCAAATTTCTGGAGGAATGGAGCCGCACCGGGAAGATGGACAGCAAGATATGTATATGCGATCAATCCTCCCGTGATGATGGAAAAACCCCACCGAACCCCCCAGCGAGTCGAATAATATCGCTGTCCTACCCAGAAGCCGAGTAAACCTAACGCTCCAAGAAGGAGTACGGTCCCAAACCAGCCGGCTGCACCGGGGTTTCCTTTTGCGATTGGGGGAATAGTATCCACGCCTGGGGTTACGATGACCTCGGGTGTCGAGGTCTCGTTTACCAGCGGAGTCGGAGCAACCACTGTCACACTATATCCTTCTCCAGTGACATCCAATTGAAGAACAACCGAGGTCAAAGCAGGATCACTTTCTGCACGGATTTCGACCAGTCCAGGTCGGTTGATGCTGAACGAAGCACTTGCCGATCCCGATTGAGTAACTGCGTCGATTTGCTGGACAACCCCCCCTTCTCCACTCAACGAAATATTGAATCGGACTCCAGTTCCATCCGGGACAGGATGACCATTATGATCATTAATAATACCTGTCCGAACCGTCACCGTGTCACCGGTGCGAAAGGAAGGTGTTGAGGTTGCTTCTGGTGCCGGTGGAACGGTTGCTATTGGTGCGCTGATTGGTTCCATGGAAAGATTAATAATCTGGTTTGGATCAGGAGTGGTGGCAGTAAACAGGTCGTAACCTATTCCAGCCACAGACACAGGCAATGAACCAATCGGGGCGATTTCACGGAATAGAAGCCTCGCTGCCACTTCTACAAAAGGTGCTGTTTTGCTGTAGAGACAATAGTAGGCAGTCAATTTGGAGATATCGGTGGCATCCAGGTAGTAAGGAGCGTTGAAGGCAAAAACAACTATTCGTTTATCTCTTAACAGATCCTGGCGCTCGGAAAGGAACCTGCGTAATTGGGTTGTCTGGTCCTTTCCAGGTTCAGCATCCAACATATTTATGACCACCCATTCTGCCTGGCGGATGGAATTTTCTAACTCTGCGTCACCTGGACCTCCATTTAGTATGGAATCCAAACTTGAAAATGAATATGAGATAAGACGGCTTGATCTGACCTGCCCGCCAGCCTGGGGTCCGTAAAGGCGCAAGATCACATTCTGCAAAGCATCCACTTCAAGCATGGAACTCTCCATGCATGTACTGCATTGCTTTCCCATGCGGGTATCTGTCAGAAAAACGATCTGGTCACTCATCACTGGGGGCGATGGGAGGATCGTATCCAGATCAGGAATATTCGGGCTTACAAGGGTGGCAGACTCTCTGGCAACTTCAAATGTCACAGCCTGGGATTGTCCAATGGATGATAATTTTCCAATTGAAGGGCTGACATAAGATGGCTCAAAAATATTGAATTTTCGGAATTTCACCGTCAGGATGCGCAGGACAGAATCATCCACTCGTTGGGCAAAGGCTGGATCTTCCCGGTATTTTTGTACGAAGAAATCGATAGCCCTGACAACCGTGGTGTAATTATCAGGCGCATCACTTGAAATAATATTTCCCATGAAAAGTAGATCATTTCCAGCAAGAAAAGCATCCCTCGCTACTAGCCTGGCAAAGAAAGACTGCCCGCCGGGATCATAAAACCGGTGGACGGTCTGACTGCCAAGGTCGTCGCTCACCATTAATCCACCAGCATCCCGCCATGAAGCGAATTGCGGAAGGGAGAGGATCTCCGTAAGAGCCTGCGCGTCAAAGCTTACCGGACGTGTGATAGAGCGGATGTTACCTTGAATTCCCTGGTAACGGATATGAGATACCAGTAATCCATCTGCAGTGCTCTCCGGAGAGGATGCACTTCCTGTCACTGAGAAAAAAGGAGCCAATTCGATTTGTTTTAATTGTTCAAGAGATTTTCGAACTGTCGCCGGTTCTTCTCCCGAGGGGCGATCGGCGCTGCCCCTCCCGGGGAAGTGATTAGCGATCACAGTGAAACTGCCATTACTTCCTGCATGTAAACCAGTAATAAATGCACTCCCCATCGCCCCTACCCAGTATGGATCGCCACCGAAAGTGCTCGCTCCCAGGCCATTACCCAGAGTTGCAACCGGTGATTCGAGCACATCCAGCGAAGGACCAAAGTACAGGTTGAATCCTATCTCAGATAATTCCTGACCTGCTACCGCCCCGACCTGTTCTGCCAGCCCTGGATTCCATGTGGCGCCGAGCGCCATCAGGTCAGGCAGGGGTGTCAGACCACTGAGGATCTGGTCATCCGGAAATCCATCCCCATCTTGGGATATGCCAATAAATAAAGGAATGTAATTTAATGATGTGGATGCGATTGTGGAAGTAGGCTTTGGTGTACCCGACTCAGTCTCTGTAGGCAGGGGGTGGGAATTCTGCCAGCCTGCAGATTGTAATTGGGCAATCAACCGGTAAGCACTTAATACAGTGTCAGGGACTGCCACGAAATTGTCATTGGCAGCCAACAGAACCACTCCCCCCACGTGATAATTTGCAATCAGATCAAATATCTGGGAATTCTGTTCTGCAGCGGAACCATCAAATGTCACAAGAAATAATTGCCCCACTCGCTCTTCAGGAGTCATTTCAGCCAGCAACTGGCTTGCATTCCCGACAGGGTCCCCATTCTGGTTCAATCCTTGGCCATGAATTGAGGACAGCGGGCTGATTAATGATGCTGCTGTCACCAGGGAAAGAATTAAAATAAACCGGCGCATGTGCATGGTTTCTAGTCGTCAATCTTTTTTTATACTGGTAAAGCGAACTGGTAAGTAGGCCAATCACACCTATTCATGTATGCGAAAGTCATTGGGATCGCCCCAGCAATTTAAGCACCAATTGTGGGTCATCGGTGATGACCCCGTCGACCGACAGACTGATCATGCGCTTGATATCAGCCTCGTTGTTTACGGTCCAAACAATGACTCTTTTCCCTCTCGAATGGATTTTATCAATTAATCTTAAATTTATACTGGAATAATAGGGATTTAACCCATCATAATCCCCTCGCCAGCCAAAGGTTCTACCCCAGAATCCAAGGATGCCGGGTAACGTCAACAGACCTCGTGGTACCTCGGGCAGCTGTCTTCTTGCAATCAATAAATTTCGGGTGGAAAATGATGAAAACAACACTTTATCCATCATTTTAAACTTCCTGACCAATTCCACCACCTTTTCCACCAGGTTATCATTAAGCGTGGAGTAGTTGGTCAACTCTACATTCATGTGTAATCGCTTACCAACCGATTCAAAAATCTCTTCGAGGGTTGGAATTTTCTCCCCGGGGAATTGCGTAGGAAATAAAACACCTGCGTCCAGCGTCTTTAGTTCTGCCAGCGAAAGATTGGCTGCCTTTCCGGTTCCGTTTGTCGTACGATCCACACTCTTGTCATGCAGAACAATGACCTCTCCATCAGCAGACAATTTAACATCAAATTCTATGGCATCGGCCCCCTTATCCGCAGCCTGCCGGAAGGCTGAAAGAGTATTCTCTGGTGCATGCCGTTTATCACCCCGATGAGCAATAACGATGGGGACTTTCAAATCACGCCACATTCTAGATATCCACAAAATATGCCTGTGAAGCGCGGTCGATCATCTCCTTGGACATCGATGGTTCAGAGGAGAGATAGCGTGCAATATCAAGGATCTGATCGCAGAGGTCTCTTGGGTGGGAGGCGCGCATTTTCCGGTTGCATCGGATGTAATAGACTTCCAGGAGATAAGCAAGTCCCTGGTCGTTGTAAGGGATGCCTTTTTGTTGGGAGACCCGTTTGAATATTTCGCGGTAATCCTCAAAGGAAGGATCGGAAATTTCAATCTTGTGCCGTAAACGGCGAAGAAATGCCTCATCGACAAGGTCTCGAGGGGGCAGGTTCGTTGAAAAAACCACCAATACATCGAACGGGATCTCGATTTTACGACCGGTATGTAAAGTCAGGTAATCAACCCGGTTCTCAAGCGGTACGATCCAGCGGTTCAACAAATCGCGTGGCCTTACTTGCTGCCTTCCAAAATCGTCTATCAGAAGGATACCGCCGTTTGCTTTCACCTGGAAAGGAGCCTCATAGAATTTATTGGTATCGTCAAAAACGAGATCCAATCCTTCCAGAGTCAATTCTCCACCTACCATGATGAATGGACGGCGTATCTTTACCCAGCGCGGGTCACGCCGAACGGTTGTGCGCAGTCCGCCTGTTCCGGGAGTCTGAGGATCTGATTCAGGTGCCAATTGATGATTTACCGAATCGTATAATTTTACGATCTGCCCATCCAGATAGAGAGCGTAAGGAATATACATCACCTGGCTCAGCACTAGGTTTCCAAACGCCTTGGCAACACTGGTCTTGCCATTCCCGGGCGGGCCATACAGGAAGATTGAAGTGCCCGAGTTCATTGCCGGACCAAGGCGCTGAAAAGTGGTTTCGGATAAGACCAGTTGAGAAAGAATCTGGCGCATCGTTCTGCTGTTTATTGCCACACGCCCACGGCTCTGGTGGCGAATGGATTCGTTGTACGCTTCAATAGGAACTGGAGCTGGCCCAGCGTACTGGCTACGGTCCAGAGCCTCCCTGGCTCGCACAATCCCTGCTCCGGTGATCGCATATTGGTAGGAACCTTCACCCAATCCCATTTGCGAAGATTTGACCTCGATAAGTTTCTCCCTCTTGAGCGTTTCGAGAATTTGATCCACAATCCCCGCAAATGGCAGGGATATCTCTTCAGCGGTTTTAAATCCGGTCAGATACCCCTGAAAATAAAAGATCTTTAATACCAGGTCCTGCAACCAGAGTAATGACAGGCCAGTATCCTCCAGCTTTGTCATCGGCGGAGGGATAAATGAGGGACCTTGAAAAACCGGTTCATTTCTTGAGATGGTAGTCATAATTGCCTCCGGAAAAATATCAACCCATGAATTATAGCACGCCAGTATTTTCCAAGGAGTTATTTCGTTTATAATCGCCCCATGACATTATCTGTGATCATCCCTGTTTATAATGAAATAAACACACTAAAGACAGTCCTGGAACGTGTTCAGGCCACCGGACTGGCAGACGAGATCCTGATCGTGAACGATGGCTCGACCGATGGATCGCGAGAGCTGATGGACTCGATGGCAGGTCATAATGGGATTCGTGTGATCCATTTAGCGAAGAACCTCGGGAAGGGCGGCGCGGTCCGGGAGGGCATTCAGGCTGCCACCTGTGACGTTGTTTTGATCCAGGACGCTGATCTGGAGTACGATCCCCGTGATTACCCTGCCCTGCTGAAACCCATTGAAGAGGGGAAGGCTGATGTAGTGTATGGGTCGAGATTCCTCGGTGGTCCTCATCGGGTGACGATGTTCTGGCACATGCTTGCCAACAGGCTTCTTACCCTGTGGACCAATATTCTTTACGATACCATTCTGAGCGATATGGAAACGGGTTATAAAGCATTCCGTCGTGAAATCTTGCAGGGCATCACATTGCGGGCAAATCGATTTGATTTCGAACCAGAATTCACTGCCAAGATCTTAAAACGAAAAGCCCATGTCTTCGAAGTGCCGATATCCTTCAATCCTCGTAGTTATGCAGAGGGTAAGAAAATTGGGCTAAGAGATGCTTTCGAAGCAGTTTGGGCTTTATTCAAGTATAGATTCGTAGATTGAGTCTGACTGTAGATCTGCATTCTTAGGGCAGGGGGAAAAACATAACTAGGCTTCCTTTAAACAATCTAATTTCTATATTCCATCCATAAAAGATACCAATAACAATAGGTATCAATCTCAATGGAAATATCTTATCTGAAGAATCTCGCCGGCTATGATGATTCTGATGGGTGCACGTCTTTCAGGTTTAATTGCAGTGATGTTCTTCCATTAAATTCGTTGATTTCAAAAGTATAGACTATATCCACTCGCAATGGCATGTCAGCTTTAAGATGACCGAGGCGAAATCCTATCGCATCAAAAGTGACAGTTCCGTCGGTCAGTGCCAACTTCAAATGCCTGTTTTCTGCGCCGACAGTGCGAACATTCGTAACTCGAACATTACGGCTAACAAAAACGGCTTCAGGATTTCCATATCCTGTTGGCTGGAGGGATTCAAGTTGATTTAGCAATCCTGGTCTTAAATCTGAAAGCGGGACTTCGATGTCAGCAGTCAATGTATGGCGAAGATCGCGTCCCTGCAGTTTTTGCCTGGCCAGCTCTTTCAGCCGTCGTTTCAATTCATCCAAATTTGAATTCATAACAGTAAATCCTGCCGCCGCGGCATGACCGCCATGCCTGACGAGCAGATCCCTGCATTGGTCCAGCGCTTCGGTGATATGAAATTCCGGGATGGAGCGGCAGGAACAGCGGGTGGTCTCTGTTGAAACTTGACCTACCACGGTGGGGCGGTAATAGGTTTCGACCATGCGTGATGCCGCCAGGCCGACAACACCAGGATTGAAATCCGGGTGGACAACGAAAAACAATTCTGCGGTTGGATCTTCTGCCAGGGCAATCGCCTCGGCTTCCGCCTGGATCTTGCGGGTGATCTCCTGTCGTTGACGATTTTGAATATTAAGTTGTTGCGCCAGGTCTCCAGCAGATCGCACATCCTTGGTGGTCAGTAGTTCGAATGCCGCCAGCGCTGATTCCAGCCTGCCGGCTGCGTTCAATCTTGGTCCGAGCGTAAAACCAATGGATGTAGCGGTTACACGGGATAATGGTAGATCTGAAACCGCTGCCAGGGAGAACAAGCCCTGGCGCTTGGTCTCACGGATCTTTTGTAAGCCTTGTCGAACCAGCATTCGATTTTCACCGACAAGTGGCGCGAGATCTGCCACCGTACCCAATGCCACCAGATCTAGGAGATCGTCTACATGAAAATCTCCCCAGGCTGTTTCACCGGAATCCAGCAGTGCTTGCACAATCTTATACGCCACCCCGACACCCGCCAGGTCCTTGTCAGGATAGGTATCGCCTGCTTGCTTGGGATTTATTATGGCGTTTGCGCTTGGAAGGTCTCCATCCGCTGGCTGGTGATGGTCGGTGATAATGATGTTAAGACCAAGGGTTCTGGCATAAAGCGTTTCCTCCGGAGAGCGAATTCCGCAATCCACGCTGATAACCAGTTTGACACCATCGTTATACAGGTTTGAAAGGGCTTCTTTATTTAAACCATATCCTTCCTCGAACCGATTGGGGATATACCCGCGCACAGTTCCACCCATCAAACGCAGGGCTTGAACGAGCAACGCGGTGGCAGTAACACCATCCACATCGTAATCACCATAAATGGCAATCTCTTCTTTCTGTTTTAGGGAATAACAAATTCGTTCCACGCAATCACGCATGCCCGTCATTTGCATGGGAGAGGAATCGAAGTTTGTTTCAGCCTGAAGATAGGCTTGTGCCGCCTCATGAGTCGCATACCCGCGGTTAAATAATATCTGCCTCATGATCGGTGAATATGCAACCAGAGCTTCATTGGCTTGTGGGGTGATAGCAGGTAGAACAAGCCAGCGCTTATCTTGAATTGTTGTCATTTGGAGTTTATCAGGTGGTTCTTTATGTGAGATTCATGCCCTAATTAAATATTTTCTTTACCTGGTATAGCCCTGCCACAAGTTTATCCACTTCTTCCTTAATATTATAGATATAAAAACTGGCCCGTGTACTTGCAGTTATTCCAAACTTCTCATGCAAAGGTTGAGCGCAATGGTGACCAGCCCGTACTGCCACGCCATAATGGTCGAGGATTTGAGCCACATCATGGGGATGGACTCCTTCCAGAGTGAACGCTGCGACGCCTCCCTTTTTTTCCGCTCCAGGACCCAGCACCTTCACCCCGGGAATTTCAGCCAACCTCTCCAACGCATAGCTTACGATCTCCTGTTCATGGGCAGCCACAGATTCCATGCCCAATTGATCCAGATAATCCAGAGCAGCGTTGAAACCAACCGCTTCCGCAATAGCCGGGGTACCCGCTTCAAACTTATGCGGGATGTCATTTGGAAGGAATGAACGCAGGTGGACTGTCTTGATCATGTCGCCGCCCCCTAGAAATGCAGGCATGGATTCAAGTAAATCTGATCTGGCAAATAATACTCCAATACCGGTTGGGCCAAGCATCTTGTGTGCCGAAAACACCAGGAAATCTACATCCAGTGCCCGAACATCCACCGGGAGGTGAGGTACTGACTGAGCTCCATCCATAAGCACCAGGGCACCCGCGTGATGAGCAAGACGAATGATTTCCCCGGCAGGGTTTATAGTTCCCAAAACATTGGACATGCCACAAAAGGAAACCAGTTTGGGTTCCTTCTTAAGGATTGATTGATAAGCCTCCAGGTCAAGCAAGCCATCATTGGTCACCGGGATGAATTCCAGCTTAATCCCTCGCTCTGCTGAAAGTTGCTGCCAGGGAACGAGATTGGAGTGGTGTTCCATTTCTGTCAATATGACCACATCCCCGGATTGCATATTTGCTCTCGCCCAGGTGTGCGCCACAAGATTGATGGATTCAGTTGCATTGCGGGTGAATACGATCTCGCTAGAGGATGCTGCGTGAATGAAATCAGCCACCCGTTGACGAGCCTGTTCATACAACATGGTCGATTCTTCTGCCAGCGTATGAACCCCGCGATGGATATTTGCGTTGTTGTTCTTATAAAACTCGTCCATCGCCGTGAGAATAGAGACCGGCTTTTGTGTTGTCGCTGTGGAATCCAGGTAGACTAGCGGTATACCAGGACGAATTTCACGTCCCAGGATTGGAAAATCCTTACGGATTTTGGTCGCGTCGAATGTCATTTTTATTCAGTTTTAATACTCAAGGATTTCTTTACTGCCGAGTTTTTTTTGCGTTCCGGAGGGACGAATATGCTCTGATGTCCTTGGGTACCAGAGAATCTTATCTGGAACCATCCATCCATCGGTGAGGAATACATTGGAACGGAATTGCACTGCAACCATTTTGTTATCCACCTGCACAACTATTCCCTTGAGCCAACCGCGTACACGCTCGCTGCTCTTTTCATGGTCGCAGTAGACTTCCACAGTATCCCCAACTTCAAAACTGTGTTCATTAACAGGTGAACGCATAAACGCAAATTGTGCCATCATGGCTCCACGTGAATCATTCTTTTGTTTCATATTGTAATTATTTTCACTTTCCTAAGCAAGTATTTTGAGTATCATCGGACTGCAACTTTTTCATGGATCGCCTTCTGAAAACGGGCACGGATGTCGTTATATGGGATGCGCTGCATGATGGGATCGAAGAATCCTTCCACGAGCAATTGCTCTGCATCTTTTTCAGGAATCCCGCGAGTTTTTAGATAGAACAAAGGCTCCTGTTCGAGTCTTCCCACTGTCGCGCCGTGCGTACATCGGACATCGTCTGCAAGGATTTCGAGGCCGGGAATGGAATCGGCGCGCGCGTTGGGGCTGAGCACAAGATTTCGGTTGGCTTGATAACCGTCAGTTTTGGCCGCTCCGGGAGCAACATAAATCATCCCCTGCCAGACCGATCGGCTTGACCCTTTCAACGCGCCTTTGAAAAGAAGATCGCTTGTTGTATGCGGTGCCATATGGTTTTGCTGGGTATCATGGTCGAGATGCTGGTTGCCATCCGTAAAATAAAAACCAGACATTCGACCTGTCGCTCCCTGTCCTGTCAGGTCCAATTCCGAAAAGTTCTTCGTGACATGGGAACCTATCGCTCCAAAAATCCAATCGAGGTTACCATCCCTGCCCACGTTGACGCGCTCATGTGAGAAATTCCAGATATGCCTTCCCCATGATTGCAATTCAACAAAACGGAGCGAGGCTCCATCGCTGACCAGGATCTCTACGATCCCGGCATGAATGGATGGACTTATTTCATCAGGCGAAGCTGCCTCATGAACATACGTGACGGAAGCACCCTCATCCACCCAAACCAGGATATGCGATAGATAAGCCAGGTCAGTACCCGGCCCCCACAGAAGACTATTCAACGGCTTTTCCACAGTTACCCCTTTTGGCACGTAAAGGATGATGCCGTTTTTTGATAATGCAGCAGCCAATGCAGCAAATTTCCCTTCTTCTGGGTTGACGGTCTGTCCTGCCATCTTTGAGACCAGATCAGGATGTTCCTTCTCAGCGGTCTGCAGATCAGTAAAGATTACCCCTTGCTCTGCCAGGGATGGATGGAGGTTGGTTTTCACTCCACCTGGAAGTTGAATCACCTGACCTCCTAGTTTATCCGCTGTCAGTGGTTTGAGCAAATGGGCAGGGATCGGAGCAAGGGTTTTATAGGCATTTTCTTTAGGTTGATGAACCACATCCGCAGGCAGTTCTCGTAAATCTGTACGCCGCCAGGCTTCATCCGCCATGGACGGCATCGACAGGCGGTTGAATGTCAACCAGGCTTTCTCACGGTAATCAGCCAAAGCACCTGACCTCACGACCTCCCCCGAATCAAAAATGAATTCCTTGGTGGAGGGTTGGGCACGCCGTGAACGGCTGACAACTACTATTGGTTTCTCTTCCATATATTTCTTGTAATTATTCCAAATCACGAAGTCTACTAACAAAGCACCATCAATTTGATTTTTTCAAAGATCGTTTGACGATTTAATATATTAACCAACTGAACCTTCCATTTGAAGTTGGATCAACCGGTTCATTTCCACTGCGTATTCCATGGGTAGTTCTTTCACCAGAGGTTCGATGAAGCCTGAGACGACCATTGTTGTAGCATCTTCCTTGCTCAGACCACGGCTCATCAGGTAGAAGAGTTGCTCCTCGCCCACTCTCGATACCGAGGCCTCGTGTCCGATCGTGACATCCTTCTCGTCGATTTCGATGTAAGGATACGTATCGGAACGGGACTGAGGATCAAGGATAAGCGCGTCGCAAGTAGCATTGGAACGAGTACCGGTTGCTCCTTTGTAGACTTTCAGCAAACCACGGTAAGAGGATCTTCCACCGCCTCGGGATATCGACTTGGATGTGATCTTGCTGGTCGTATTCGGGGCAAAATGCACCATTTTTGAGCCTGAATCCTGGTGCTGTCCCGGTCCTGCAAATGCCATCGAAAGCATTTCTCCATGGGCACCAGGTTCCATCAAATAACAGGACGGATATTTCATGGTCACCTTGGATCCGAGGTTGGCATCCACCCATTCGTGAGTGGCATTTGCATACACTTTTGCCCTTTGTGTCACAAGGTTGTACACGTTCGTGGACCAATTCTGGATGGTGCTGTAGCGAGAGCGCGCACCTTTCTTAACGATGATCTCTATCACACCGCTATGGAAGGAATCGGTCGTGTACTGGGGTGCCGTGCACCCTTCCACGTAATGTACCTGCGCTCCTTCGTCCACGATGATAAGCGAGCGTTCAAATTGACCAACATTAGCAGTGTTCAACCGGAAATACGCCTGCAATGGCAGATCCACCTTGATACCCTTCGGCACATAGACGAACGAACCGCCAGACCAGACAGCCGAGTTGAGGGCTGCAAATTTGTTGTCTTCAATCGGGATGACTGTCCCGAAATATTCCCGGAATAATTCTGGATGCTGGCGCAACCCATCTTCAATGGAAAGGAAAATCACGCCTTGCTTTTCCAGGTGCTCGAGGATCGAGTGGTACACCATCTCTGATTCGTATTGTGCACCTACTCCCGCCAGGAACTTGCGCTCAGCTTCAGGGATGCCCAGCTTCTCGAATGTGTTCTTAATGGTATCCGGAACATCATCCCAGGAACCTTTGGAACCTTCGGTCGGTTTGACATAATAAAAAATATTATCCAGATCGAGACCCGAGATGTCTGCGCCCCATAATGGCATGGGCCTGGCTTTGAAATGTTCCAGCCCCCTCAAACGGAAATCAAGCATCCACTGTGGCTCCCGTTTCATGCGGGATATATTTTCTACAACCTCCCTGCTCAAGCCGCGCTGTGATTTAAATACGTAATTCTCAGTATCGTGAAACCCGTATTTATATTGCCCGATCCCTTCCAGTACCCTGGTTTCTTCACTCATAGCATCTCGCTATTACCCTTTTCCCGTTTTACCGATAAATCAGGCCGGTGTTTCCTCATACTTTTCACGAATCCAATCGTAGCCTCGTTCTTCCAGCTGCATCGCCAGGTTCGGGCCTCCTGATTCGACAATTCTGCCACCCAGCATGATATGGACGAATTGCGGTTTAATATAGTTCAATAACCTTTGATAATGGGTGATCACCAGCACTCCGAGATCTGGACCTGAGAGAGCGTTTACGCCTTCCGCAACGATTCGCAGCGCATCAATATCAAGACCTGAATCAGTTTCATCCAGGATCGCGATTTCTGGTTTGAGTGTTGCCAACTGCAGGATCTCAGCACGTTTCTTCTCTCCACCGGAGAAACCATCATTCAGGTAACGCCCGGCAAAAGACGAATCCATTTTTAGCAGGTCCATCTTCTCCTTAAGTATTTTACGGAATTCCAGAATGGGTATCCCTTTATCTTCTCGATTGACCAGACGCCGGCGCGAATTGACCGCAGTGCGGAGGAAATTTGCCACTGTGACACCCGGGATGGCAACCGGGTACTGAAAAGCCAGGAATATACCCAACCGGGATCGTTCATCCGTTTCCAGGTCCAGGATGTTCTTATCGTGGAATTGGATATCTCCTTCGGTGACAATATAGGAAGGATGCCCCATTAAAGTGTAGGCCAGGGTTGATTTTCCCGTCCCGTTTGGTCCCATGATTGCATGAATCTCGCCCTGCCTCACCACCAGGTTTACCCCTTTGAGGATTTCCTTATCTTCTATACTGACATGCAGGTTCTTAATGACTAATTCAGACATCCAACTCTCCTGGTTCTATCTTGAAAAGGAACGGCGGGATTATAGCACTTTGGACCGGATATGTCAATATTTATTATAATTATCTAATATATTGACTTAATAGGTCTGGGCTGATATACTACGGCCAAATAATAGAGACCTTATGAATAGCACCCGTGACCGAATCTTACAGACTCTTCTTCGCAATCCACGAACCACGATCAACTTCCTCGCTGATTCCGTGGGGATTAATCCCATCTCCGTTCGCCACCATTTGAACAATTTGATGGTTGAAGGTCTCGTTGCTTATGAAGAAGAACGCCACGGGGTCGGTAGACCGCGCCTGATCTATTTTCTCTCCGAGGCCGGTAATGAGCGTTTTCCCACCCGCTATCTAAGGCTTACCTCACGTCTGCTTGACCAGCTGAAATCTTCCATGCCGGAACCGATGGTAGGGAAATTATTCTCTCAGATGGCAAGCGAAATGGCTGATGATTATGCAGAACAAATGAGAGGCTTGAGCATGGAGGAACGGCTTGATCTCACGAAAACCTTGCTGACCGAAGAAGGTTTTAATGTCGAGTGGGAAAAAACCGGTAATGATTATCAGATCCACGAAATAACCTGCCCTTATTTAAGAATAGGCCAAAACCATCCTGAAGTATGCACTGTCGATCAAACTCTCATCTCGAAATTGCTGGCTGTTCCAGCAGAGAAAGTGCATTGCATCTTGAGCGGTGATACCCGTTGCACCTACATTGTTCATGCGGAGACCGTAGCTGGATGAGCGACGAAGCCCAGGGAACTCCCATCCATTGGGACCTTCATGATACGCATCCTCACCTGGTACCAGCATTACGCGCCAGTCTATCAGAAGTTGTCGATCCCGAGATACAGTTGAATGTGCTGCAGCTGGGGCTCATACGAAAAGTCTGGATCGAAAATGAAATTGCGAAAATGTATGTGCTCTTAACGACACCTTTTTGCCCCTATGGTCCGGCTATGCTTGAAATGATCAGGCAAAAAGCCTCTGAAGGTCTGGGTATGCCTGTCACCATAGAGCTGGGGGTTGAGCCATGGGATTTTTCCTTGATGGAAGATCCGTCTGCCCTGGATTGGGGCATGTACGCTTGAAAAACCAGTACAATATTTCCACCAAACCGCCTGTCTCATTGCTGGTGGAATTCAAAAATCTATTTATGCTATAATGACCCGGTATGCCTGAAAATAATTACGAAACAACAAATAATGTCGAGCAGGATTCCGTTGCATTGGATCGCAAACGACCCTGGGTGATTGCAGGCGCGATCTTATTGGTGTTGGTTCTTTTATCCGGAATTGTAGCCGCGATCATTGCATTGACGAGGAATCCGGGTGTAGCTACCAATGTTCGGGATATATTTATAATTTTCATGGCGTTTGAGTCTCTGATCATTGGCGCTGCTTTGGTTGTCCTTGTGATCCAGATCGCTGGATTGATCAACCTGCTTCAAAATGAAGTGAAACCCATACTTCAATCCACCAGCGATACTGTCAACACCTTGCGTGGTACCACCGAGTTCTTAAGCGAGAATCTGGTGGAACCCGTGATCAAGCTTAATTCCTATCTTGCTGGACTTCGCAAATTCTTTGACCTGTTTGGACGAAAATCCTAGGTCTCTTAAATAAGCACCTGATAAAAAGGAGAAATAAAATGTCTGATCATGATGATTTTGGAGCATTTCTGATTGGCTTTGTTGTTGGCGGTGTCGCTGGCGCAGTGGCTGCCCTGCTGCTCGCGCCTCAATCCGGGGAAGAAACGCGTGCCCTGATAAAAGACAAGAGCATTGAACTGCGCGACAAAGCCGCTGAGCAGGCTGACATGGTTGCCAACAGAGCCAACGAATTTGCCGGCCAGGCCAAGCTCCGCGGGAAGGAAGCCTTCGAGAACGTCAAGAAGTCCGTCTCCCGCAAACACCCGGCCGCTTCAACGGGCGAATAATTATTTTTTGAATACACAAGGGTTTGACCTTGTCTGGTCAAACCCTTGTTTCTAGGGCGTAAGTATATACCCGTTTGAGTACAGAAGCCCGGTGGTTACACCGGGCGTTTGCTTATTCCCTAGATGCCATCTTGGGGAAATGTCAACAGTAAAAAAGACCTATAATTGAGCCAGGCTTTATTAAATATTCGTGGAAATTCCAATCGGACAATCCTGTTAAGGAATAAAAACTAGTCTATTTTTTCTCAATCACGATCTTTTTTAATATTGAATCAAGAGGTTTTACATTCGCACCCGCATTTCCCCACGCATCGATTGATGTTTCTAATCCTGCTAATATTGAAATAGTGTCACCAGCATTTAATTGAATTTGCGTTTCTATCTGGATAGTCTTGTTATAGTTTACTGTAGATTCATCCATCCCTGGCATTAATGTATCGGCAGTTAAACTATCAAAACTTAATGTATCGCGAGTTTCAGAGGATTCTACTATTAATAGCGCCACATTTTCACATTTTACTACCTTAGGAAGTAATTTTGCAGGATTAGCAAAATTGAAAATCTTACCAGGAATACCAGGTATTAATTCAATCAAGAAATCTGTTAATCCTTCGCCAGCAGCAGTCCTTGCCATACCATGAAGTTCTATTTCAGCTGTAATCTTATATAAACCTGAAGAAGGAATTACATAATCGGTACCCATTAAAGACTGAATATAAATTTGTTCTGAGGGAGGGTTATGTTTATCATTAACGAATGTGTTGTAAAACATCACTAATCCACCCCAAGCTACTATTTCGTAGCCTATTTTTCCTGTTTCACGATCTCCCTGAGATTGTATTATCTGGTTAAATCCATGTAGTGCCATTTTTATTGGTGTTTTCTCTGGAGGATCTCTCAAAATGGTAAACTTTGACATCGTATAGGGAGCTGTAAGTACCTTTTGAGCCGGGGAAGGTATCCGGAAAATACCTCCTTGATATAGGGTACCTGCATAAATGTAATTTTTGTACTCACTAAAACTCCAAGCATAATCTGCTGCAATGTTGCCCATAGGTATCCAGGTGTTGCCGGATAATCTTTGGACCTCACCATTACATGTTCCAAGCCAAAGGGAATCAGCAATCAATTCCAATCGTCCCGCATTGCAGCTTGTTGTACTTTGCTCCCATGTAGATCCATCAAATGCCATCACAGGCATTCTTGGCGATCCATTTGCAAAAGCAAAATATAATTTTCCCTCAAATGACGCCAAACTTAATATCCCATCTCCTCCGAAATCCTTCACGAGACTCCAGACTTCACCATTCCAATTCCAAAGCTTTGCACCACTCCCCGCACCAGTCCCTACATACAGCAACCCATCATAGATTGTCATTGTGCGAGCCTCATATCCTGGCTCACCCGCATTTCCCAATCGGCTCCAGTTGCCAGATAAATCGCGCTTCCATACTTCGCTATTTGGCGAACCGTTTGAAGCATAAAGTGTTTCTTGATCCACTAGCAAATCCTCGATCCCCGAATACCAACACGAAGCAGGAAGTGAGAGTTCCAATTTGAAAGTTGACCCGTCCAAGGAGGAATACACAGTTGCGGAGCATTGACCGTTTATTATGCTCCGAGAGCCAATGAATAGTCGGTTATCCATAACAGCCATTGCCTGAAGCAAATCAATTTGATATCCGACACTTGTGGAAATATTTAGATCCGACCAAGTATTTGTATTTCCGTCCAAACGATATAGATAGGCATTTCCTTGACCGAAACTTCCGCCTGCATATAGAAAATCACCAAATTCTTGTAAAGCTTGTACCTGATCGCCGGGAAAAGTATAAACCAATTCCCAATTAGGGATGGGATCTTCGGCTTGAACAGGCGTTGGGAATCCAGTAAGGCCTATAAGCACAATAATCATCATGGATGAGACAATGGAAGATATTCTCGGTTTATTCATTGCTTATTCTCCCTATATTTTGCTTTAACTAATATTTATTTCTGCATCGAAATAAATCAAAATTGACATAAACATATTATGTCAATTTTTTGTTAAAGTCAATCACAATTTCTTTCACAATTCTTTTGCTAAGTAACTACAAAAGTGGCGAAAACTAAACCCCTCTCCAATGTAAGCACCAGAAATATTAAAACAAGAAGCACATCACACCTGGCAAAATAAGGCTCTTAGGGGCGATTTTTTTAGTCAACAAACATCAGTTTATTTCTGCAATCAGGGGAGTATGATCCAGTAAAATACATCGAAATCCATTTTGATATTGACAATTCAATCTTCTTTTGCTAAACTCATAGCCGTTAAGGAATTATTTAACGGCTATGAGTTCAATCACCTCCAT
>Ga0315286_10001755_pt1 | contig 19845 bp, 19 predicted proteins | sample YL17G10_0_MG_FD_205038 | JGI IMG/M metagenome (GOLD analysis project Ga0315286, IMG submission 205038) | Sediment microbial communities from Yellowstone Lake, YNP, Wyoming, USA - YL17G10_0 | ecosystem: Environmental > Aquatic > Freshwater > Lake > Sediment | place: USA: Wyoming | collected... | reverse complement strand
CACCAGGTGCAGCAGGAGTCCCAGCCGGTGGAGCTGTACATCACCGAGTTCAGCCAGGTCATGAGCATCCACAGCGGGCCGGGGCTGGTGGGCTTGGCCTTCTACAACGAGCCGTAAGCCCGTGCAAGACCAGTTACTGGAGGACGCCCGCCGCATCGAGGAGTGCGTTCGGCCCCTGCCGCCGCCGCGCAGCACCCCAGCCCTTGTTGTCGTGAGTGGCCTCCCCGGCAGCGGCAAGTCCTATTTCTGCCGCCGCCTGGCCTCCCGTCACCCCATCGCCCGCCTGGAGAGCGACGCCCTGCGCCAAGCCCTGTTCGGCCAGCCCACTCACTCGCCCGAGGAGAGCCGCCGCCTCTTCGCCGCCTGCCACTACGTGCTGGAACGGCTGCTGGGGGCAGGCATTCCCGCCCTGCTGGACGCGACCAACCTTCGCGAGGTGCACCGCCGCCAGCTCTACGCCATCGCCGACCGACACGGGGTGAAGTTGGTGCTGGTTAGCCTGCGGGCGCCAGCGGCGGTCGTCGAAGAGCGATTGGCCGCCCGCGCCCGTCGCGCCGACCCCGCGGACCTGTCCGACGCCGGCGCCGAGGTCTACCAGCGCATGCGGAGCCTGGACGAGCCCATAGGACGGCCACACATCGTGGTGGATACATCGGCGGACATCGAGCCGGCGGTCGAGGCCGTCCTGCGGGAGCTGGAGGAGCGCCGCCAGTGAGCAAGCGGCCCCTCCTGGTCGTGCGCGCTCACGTCAACCCGGAAGTCCTGGACGAGTTCGAGCAATGGTACCGCGAGGTGCACTTGCAGACGATGCTTAAGATCCCGGGCATCGTCGCCGCCTTCCGGGTCCAGTCGCCGCGCACTGGCCCGAACTGGCTTACCGTCTTCAAGTTCGCCAGCGAGGCGATGGTGCAGCAAGCCTTCGCCAGCAAGGAGGCGGATCAGGCCCGCCGCGACTGGGAGCGCTGGCTCCCCTACGTCAGCGAGGTGTCGGTGGAGGTCTACACGCCCCTCATGGCCCTGCCGGCCTATCGCCACTGGAACTGAGGGCGGGGCGCCGCCGCCCCGCGAGTGAAGACCCCTGCCTGCGGGCATCAGCCAGAGGCTGATCCGCCTTAGGTGGAGGCAGGGATTTCAATCCGCAGGGAGACTTATTTTCTTCGACTCTGCGGCCCCCTCCCGGCGTTGGAGCGCCAGGAGCCTGGCCACAAACGGCCAGGGCAGCTGCGCCAGGGCTCGACCCAGGAAGGGGTAGCCCCACCGCTGGAGCCCCCAGGCCACCGGTATCGCCGTCAGGCAGACAGCGCCGCCGGCCATGGCGTCCAGGAAGAAGTGGTTGGCGGTGACGGTGATGGAGGCGACCTGCATCGCCGGCAGCGCGACGCCTATGGGCAACGCCACCCAGCGCAGACGCGTCTGCCAGAAAGTCCAGATGATCCCGCCGCCCAGCAGCATGTCCCACCCGAAGTGAAGGCTGGGCATGGCGGCGTAGGGGTTCACGAAAGCCGCCGTGGACTGCGACTGATAGGCGTAGCCCAGGTGCTCCTTCATGGTGTCGATGAAGGACATGACGTAGGACGGTGCATTGGGGTCGAACTGGGCCGCCAGGTTCGGCAGCTCCCGCGGCGGCGCCACCGGGTAGAGCCAGTAGACGATGAGGGCCAGCCCGCCCGAGGTCAGCAGCATATCGCGCATCACCGTGTACTTGCGCCGGTCGCCGAAGTAGAGCCATATGCCGAAGACGATGATCAGGGGGAAGTGGAGGTAGAAGTAGACGATGTTGGCGGCCTGGACCAGGAACAGCCGGTCCTTGATCCAGTCCTGCATGTCCGGCTCCCAGAAGAAGCCCAGATAACGCTGGACGCCGATGACGTCCAACGCGTTGGTGTAAGCCGTCTCCGGTCGGTCGATGACGGCACCGCGCACAGCGAAATAGAGGAGGAAGGCCCCACCCACCAGCGCGCCCTCCAGGAGGTCGCGCCGGCTGAAGGGGCGGGCAAGCCACCGCCAGAGGGCAGCCAGGCCCTCGGTCAAGGATCGTCCTCTCACAATGATGAGATGTTACCGCAGCAGCCCGCTCGGGGCTAGTCGGAGCGGGCCAGATGCCGGAAAACGCGGTCAGGCAGGACCAACCGCCACAGGCGATGCCCCTGCTTCTCTATGAGATAGGCAATGGCCAGGCCCCCCAGGGCCACCACCGTGCCGGCTACGACATCGAGGAAGAAGTGATTACCGGTGACCACCACCGCCAGGAACATGGAGGCTGGCATGATCACCCCGAAGGCCCTTGCCCAGATGTGTTTCGTGTTCCAGATGATGCCCAGCCCCAACAGGAGGTTCCAGCCGAAGTGGAGGCTGGGCATGGCGGCGTAGCGGTTGACGAAGGCCGCTGGCTGAATGTCGTAGTTCACCTTAGAGAAGGAGACCATGGTGTCCACCACCTGGTCGCTCAGGGGCCAGGGCAGCAGCCGCGGCGGCGCCGTGGGGAACAGGTTGAAGATGATCAGGCCGACTCCTCCCGAGATGAGGAAGGCGTTGCGCAGGAGCACGTACCGCTCGCGGTGGAAGAAGAAGAGCCACAGGCCTATGACCCCGATGAGGGGGAAGTGGGCGTAGACGTAGATGTTGTTGAAGATGTGGGCCAGAAGCTCGCTGGAGCTCACAAAGGCCTGCATCTTCGTTTCCCAGAGAAAGATGCCCAGCCGCTGCTCAAGCTCCACCACCTGGACCCCACGTGATGTCGCTTCTGCCGTGCGCTCCACCACCAGGCCACGCGACACGTAGTAGAAGACGAACGCGACGCTTACCAGGAATATCTCTACCAGGCCGATGTTGCTGATGAAGCGAACTGTGCGTCCAATAGCTGGAGCGACCCGCTGCGCCATTTTACCCCCCGCCTAGCCCTGCCCGTCCCCTACATTCTAAGCACGCTCAAAGAAATTAGCAATGTCCAGCGTCGCCTGGGAAAGCGCATATTGCTGCTCGAATCGTTTTTCGCCTATGATCTTCCCTGCGATCGAAGTGTGGTGCATCGGTTGATTAGGAGCGCAGAGCATGGATATTAACGTCAGGACCGGCGACGTAGTCCGCCAGCGTACGAAGGCCATCGTGGTCAACTTGTTCGAAGGGACCAAGAAGCCGGGTGGGGCCACCGCCGCCGTCGACCGGGCCCTAGGCGGCGCCATCAGCCAACTCATCGAAGAGGGCGAGATCAAGGGCAAGTACGGCGAGCTGACCCTCATTCATACCCTGGGCCGCCTGCCCTCACCCCGCGTGCTGGTGGTGGGCCTGGGCAAGGAGTCCGAGTTCCGGCTTGACAAGGTGCGCGACCTCACCGCCAGCGCCCTTCGCTACCTGCGGAGACTGGGCGCCACCAGCGTGGCCAGCATCGTCCACGGCGCCGGCGTCGGCGGGCTCGAGCCCCGCCAATGCGCTCAGGCCATGGCCGAAGGGGCAGTGATGGGCCTCTACCGCTTCCTCCGCCACAAGAAGCCGGAGGCAGACCAACGGGAGATCGAGCAGCTAACCTTGGTGGAGGTGGACCGAAAGAAGACGCCCGCCTTGCGCCAAGGGGTGGCCACCGGCCGCATCCTGGCCGAGGCCGCAAACCGCGCCCGCGACATGGCCAACGAGCCCGCCAACCTCTTGACCCCCACCGCCATGGCCGAGCAGGCTCAGGCCGTCGCCGCGGAGGCCGGCCTGGAGTGCGAGGTGCTGGAGCGGGAGCAGATGCAGGAGCTGGGCATGGGCGCCCTCCTGAGCGTGGCCCAGGGCAGCGTCCAGCCGCCCAAGCTCATCGTCCTGCGCTACTGGGCCGACCGACGCCGCAAGCAGGGGCTGGGCCTGTTGGGCAAGGGCATCACCTTCGACTCCGGCGGCATCTCCATCAAGCCGGCCAGCGGCATGGAGGCGATGAAGGGCGACATGTCGGGCGGCGCGGCCGTCATCGCGGCGATGTGGGCCATCGGCCGGCTCAAGCCGTCGATCAACGTCACCGCCATCGTGCCCGCGACCGAGAACATGCCCTCGGGGAGCGCCAGCCGGCCCGGCGACGTAGTGAGGGCCATGAGCGGCAAGACCATCGAGATCATCAACACCGACGCCGAGGGCCGCCTCGTCCTGGCCGACGCCATCGGCTACGCCCGCCAGCAAGGCCTATCGCCGATCATCGACGTGGCCACCCTTACCGGGGCGATGGTGGTCGCCCTGGGCAAGGTAGCGACCGGCTGCGTGGCCAACGACCAGGCGCTCTGCCAGAAGGTCATCGCCGCCGGCGAGGCCGCGGGGGAGAAGTTCTGGCAGTTCCCCCTCTTCGAGGAGTACAAGGAGCTCATCAAGAGCAACGTGGCCGACATCAAGAACGTGGGCGCCCCCGGCCAGGCCGGGGCTCTCACCGCCGCTCAGTTCCTGGCCGAGTTCGTGGAGGACACGCCTTGGGTCCACCTGGACATGGCGGGCACCGACGACACCGACAAGGAGAAGGGCGTCTGGGTGAAGGGGGCCACCGGCATCCCCACCCGCACGCTGGTTAACCTGGTGCTATCGCTGGCCGAGGAGCGGCGCAAGGCCCACCGTCGCGCGCCCGCCCCCTCCGAGCGGCGCCGCCGCGGCCCGCGCCGGAGGCGACGGGGCGGCTAGCGCTCGCCCATCACGGGCCGCCCGGCGTGGGCGTGGGCGTGGCCATGGGCGTGGGTGAGGCCGCCTCCGGCGCTTCGATCTGCACGTCCGTACCGAAGTCGGAGAAGCTGGAGGTGATCTCCAGCTTCGTGGAGTTGGCCCCGAAGGCCAGCTCCAGCCGGAAGGTTAGCTGCACTGCGTAGCGCGTGTCGATGTCCACCCACACCTCCACCTCAGCCTGACGCACGTCCAGTGGTTCCGTATCCTCCGGGGCCTGCAGGCGCTCCCCCACCTCCTCGAGGTCGAAGGGCAGCCGGTAGCCGCTGGTTTCGCCCCCCTGCAGCGTCTGGCCACCGAGCTCCTCGATCTGCACGGCGTCCAGCCAGAACTTGGGCCAGTAGGGCCGCCCGAAGCCGACCTGCCCATCGACCGGCTCTTCGACGCTTGTCCATTGGTCCGCGCCCTCGCTGAGCGTGTAGATCGTCCGCCCGATGGCGACGATCTGCCCGCCCGGCCCGCCCTCGTAGGTCACGCTCAGAGCCTGCTTGCGGTTATCGATGACCCCTTGTCCGCTGAGCTGGCTCGACTCCTCGCCGCTGGTCGACGTCTGGGTCATGGTGAAGCGCGCCGTATCGAAGTCCTTGATGTCGACATCCAGGCCCCCATCCCCGCCGCCGCCATCGCAGGCAGCGGAGAGAGCCAACAGGATCAGAAGAGCAAGGAAGGCGACCGCCGCGAGGCCTTTCGCCATCGATGGCCTCACGTTCCTCGCCCGGCGCTGTAGTCGCCGAAGGGGCCGTCGCGGGCCTGGATGGCCTCCCTGATCCCCTTCTGGTCGATAAGCTGGCGCCAGGCCCGCCCTTCCGGCGTGTGCCGCATCAGCCCATCGAGGATGGAGCCCAGGAGCTGCGTCGTGCGCAGGCCCATGTTCTCGTAGGCCTGGTTCACCAGCAGCTTCATGGCGGCCAGTTGGGAGACTGGGATGTTGGCCATGCGCGCCGCCAGCGCTTCCACCTCCGCCTCCAGGCGCTCGGCGGGGACGGCTCGATAGATCAGGCCGATGCGCTCTGCGGTGCGGCCGTCCACGGCGTCGCCCGTGAGGAGAAGACCCTTTGCCCGCTCGGCGCTGAGGCGATAGACCCACATGGCCGTGAGGGGCGAGCCCCAGACGCGGGCGGGCGGGTAGCCGATACGGGCGTCATCGGCGGCGACAATGATGTCCGAGCAGAGGGCGAGGTCGGTGCCGCCGGCCACGCACCAGCCGTGCACCTGGGCGATGGTGGGCTTGCGGCTGTACCACAGGCTCATGAACTGGCGGGCGAAGCGCGTCGTCATGGCGAAGTCCTGCGTCGGGTCCCATTCGCCCATTGGCGGGCCGGTGAACAGCCCCGGTGACAGGTCGAAGCCGGCGCAGAAGGCTCGTCCCTCCCCCTTGAGGATGATCACCCGCACCTCGGGGTCCTCGTTGGCGGCGGCGACGGCGGCCTCCAGCTCGCCGGGCATCTCGGCGCTGATGGCGTTGAGGCGCTCCGGCCGGTTGAGGACAATATGGGCGATTCGCCCCGCCTTCTCGTAACGCAGGGTCTGGTAGGCCACCGCTATCTCCTTCGCCGCCGCTTGGGCAGCAGCGACACGATCCGATCCCACAGGCGCTGGGCCACTTCGTACTTGCTCAGAAGCGGAAGCTGCTCTTCACCGCCCCGCCGGTCGATGATGACCACACGATTGGTGTCCGACCCAAAGCCTGAGCCCGCCGCCGTGATGTCGTTGGCCACGATGAGGTCCAGCCCTTTGGCCCCCAGTTTGAGGCGGGCGTTGGCCAGCAGATCCTCGCTCTCGGCAGCGAAGCCCACCTTCAGGAAGCCCTCGCCGGCCTCCGCCAGGATGTCCGGCGTGCGCTCCAGCTTCAGGGTCAGAGTAGGGGCGCGACGCTTGATCTTCTGGTCGGCGGTGGCCGCCGGCTGATAGTCGGCCACCGCCGCCGCCATGACCAGCGCCTGGGCGCCGCGGCACTCGCGCACCACGGCGTCTCGCATCTCCGCCGCCCGCCCCACGGCCACCAGCCGCACCCCGAAAGGCGTGGGCAGGACCACGGGCGCGCTCACCAGCACCACCTCGGCGCCGCGGTCGCGGGCGGCCTCAGCCACGGCGTAGCCCATCTTCCCCGACGAGTAGTTCCCCACGTAGCGCACGGGGTCGATGGGCTCACGGGTGCCGCCGGCGGTCACCACCACCTTGCGCCCCGCCAGGTCGCCCTCTCGCCCCAACACGTAGCGGATCGCCCCCAGGATGGTCTCCGTTTCGGAGAGGCGGCCGAGGCCCAGGCGGCCGGTGGCCAGCCGTCCCTCCTCCGGCCCTACGATGGTCACGCCGCGCGAGCGCAGGGTCTCCAGGTTGGCCTGAGTGACAGCGTTCTCGAACATCTGGTTGTCCATGGCCGGACAGACCATTACCGGCGCCCGCGTGGCCAGCACCGTCAGGCTCACCATGTCCTCGGCCTGCCCTTGCGCCAGCCGGGCGATGGTGGTGGCCGTGGCCGGGGCTATCACCACGATGTCGGCGCGGCGGGCCAGCTCGATGTGCTCCTCGGCCGCGGCGAACATGTCCACGATGACGGTGCCCTGGGTCAGGCCGCGAAAGGTCAGCGGCGGGACGAACTCCGCGCCGGCCGGCGTCAGCACCACGTCTACCCGAGCGCCGCCCTGGATCAGCTTGCTCGCCAGGTCGGCGGCCTTGAAGGCCGCAATGCTGCCCGTCACGGCCAGAACGATGCTCTTGCCCGCGAAGGGGGTCGTCATCGGTTCATCTCGTAGATGAGGCGCAGGCCGGTCAGGGTGAGGTTGGGGTCGATCACATCGATGACCGACGTCTCCGGCGCCAGGAGCTCGGCATAGCCGCCGGTGGCCACCACTTTCGCCTCGCCGCCAAGCTCCTGCTTGAAGCGGGCGACCATTCCCTCGACGAGACCCACGTAGCCAAAAATAAGCCCCGACTGCACCGCAGCTTCAGTGTTACGTCCGATGGCGCTCTTGGGTCGGGCCAACTCCACCCGATAGAGCCTCGCCGCCCGGCGGAAGAGCGCCTCGGCGGCAATGCCCAGGCCGGGGGCGATGGCCCCACCGATGTAGTCACCCTCCTTGGAGATGGCGTTGAACACAGCCCCCGTCCCCAGGTCCACCAGTATGAGGGGCGTGCCGTACAGGTGGATGGCGGCGACGGCGTCGGCCACACGATCGGAACCCACGTCGCGTGGGGAATCGTACAGGATGCGCAGGCCGGTGCGCACGCCCGTCCCCACCACCAGGGGCGTTACGTCGAAGTAGCGGCGGCACACCTGTTCGAACACCGGCTCGAGGTCGGGGACGACGCTGCACATGACGGCGGCGTCCAGGTCCTCTTTGCCCAACCCCCCCTGACTCAGCAGGCTGACCATTAACACGCCGTACTCATCAGCAAGGCGATTCACGTCCGGGGCGAGGCGCCACGTGGCGCGCAATTGCTCGCCCTGGAAGATGCCCAGGGTGATATTCGTGTTCCCGATGTCGATGGCCAGAAGCATGCCGTAGGGCCTCCAAATCTGACAGCGGGGCCATTATAATGTTCACGGAGAGACGGCAGCAAGCCTGGAGCCTCGCCGTCCGTTTTGGGCTTTCGAAACTCCGAAGTTTTTCTCGCTCCTTGTCATAAAGTTGTTGCGGCCCTCTCTTTCCCCATGGCATGATCCCCCCGTCCGCCGGAAAACCTTCCGCTTCACCCTTTCCTTGTCGTCTTGGAGGCTTGTCATGAACGAAGCTGCCCCCATCGAGCTGCGGAACGGGGCGCACGGTCTCTGGGAGACCGCGCTGGCCCAACTCCAGCTTCAAGTTACCCGTCCCAACTTCGACACCTGGCTCAAGGACACGGTCGGCATGCAGTTTGACGACGGCCTCTTTGTGGTGGGAGCCCCCAACGACTTCGCCACCGCATGGCTCTCCACCAAGCTCAGGCCTCTCATTGCCAAGACCCTTAGCGGCATCGTGGGCCGCCCTGTGGACGTGTCCTTTCGCCTGCTCACCGGCGGGCCGGACGGCGGTACCGCCACCCAGCCGCTGTTCACACCCGAAGCTGTACCCAGCCCGCCGCCCGTCAGGCCCATGCCCCAGCCGCGGCTGAACCCGCTCTACACCTTCGAGCGCTTCGTCGTCGGCCACGAGAACCGCCTGGCCCACGCCGCATCGCTGGCCGTCTCCGAAAAGCCCGGTGCTGCCTACAACCCTTTGTTCATCTACGGCGCCACCGGCCTCGGCAAGACCCACCTCCTGCACGCCATAGGTCATCGCGCCTGGGCCAGCCACCACCGCATCCTCTACGCGACATCGGAGCAGTTCACCAACGAATTCGTCGAGTCCATTCGTCAGGCTCGCACGGAGGAGTTCCGCGCCAAGTACCGCCAACTCGACATCCTCCTCATCGATGACGTCCAGTTCCTGGCCGGCAAAGAGCGCACCCAGGAAGAGTTCTTCTACACCCTCAACGACCTCCATTCCGACAGCAGCCAGATCGTCATCTCCAGCGACCGGTCGCCGCGTCTGATCTCTCTCTTGGAGGACCGACTACGCTCCCGCTTCGAGTGGGGCCTCATCGCCGACATCCAGCCGCCGGTCCTCGAGACGCGCCTCGCTATCCTCCGCGCTAAGTCCGTAGAACAGCGCATCGACCTTCCCGGCGATGTCCTGCAATTCCTCGCCGAGCGCTCCAAGCACAACATCCGCGAACTCGAGGGCTCCTTCAACCGCATGGTCGCCCACGCCCGCCTGCTGCGCGCCGACATCACCCTGGACATCGCCATCCAGGCCCTTGCCCCCGTGGCTCCCCGCGAGCGTACCTATCCCAGCCCAGACGCAGTCATCAAGGCCGCGGCCGAGTACTTCAACCTCTCCTCGCAAGACCTCTGCAGCAAGAGCCGGGTCCACGAGATCGCTGATGCCCGCCACATGGCCATGTACCTATTGCGCGAGGACGCCCATCAGCGCACCACCGACATCGGACGCCTTCTCGGCGGCCGCGATCACTCCACCGTCATCCACGGCCTGCGCAAGATCGAGTCCGCCCTGGCTACCGACACCCAGCTCGCCCGTCAGATCGCGGAGATCAGGGCCCTGCTATCGTCCTAACTTCACCGCAGCTTTTCCACCGCCTCCGTGGATATCGCCTCATATTGGTGGAAAAGCCGCCAGCGTTGCACTCTCCCACCCACCTCACCTCCCCCCGACTGACCCTCTCCACCACCCTGCGGCATCCTCCCACCACCGGTCAGCCGTACTCCACCCCACCACCGATACCAATCCACCATCCCACGCTACTACTACGAAGGACTAAGCTATTCACCTAACACCTGATATATATCAGTATAATGATCGTTGAGTAAGAACCAGTGATCGATCACGTCGAGGTCTTGGTCAAAGGCGGTTCTGGGGGAAACGGGGCTGTGGCCTTTCGCCGCGAGAAGTTCGTTCCTCTGGGAGGACCTGATGGTGGTGATGGCGGCTCCGGAGGCAGTGTTATGATGCTGGCTGACCCCTCGCTGAGCACGCTGGTGGAGGTGGGACGTCGCCACAAGTGGCCTGCGGGTGACGGTCAGCATGGGCAGGGTTCGGATAGGCACGGTCGGCGGGGAGAGAGTCTGGTGATTCGGGTGCCGTGTGGCACGCAGGTGCGCAGGAAGGATTCCAAGGGGAATGCGACGCTCCTGGCCGACCTGTCGGCGGCCGGGGAGAGTGTCGTTGTAGCGAGGGGTGGTGCGGGCGGACGGGGCAACGCGCGGTTTGCCTCGTCCACGAACCAGGCCCCTCGTATCGCAGAGCGGGGCGGAAGGGGGGAGGAGGCACATCTGGTCCTCGATCTGAAGCTTCTCTCAGACGTGGCCATCATCGGTATGCCCAATGCGGGGAAGTCGACGCTCCTCAGTCTGATCTCGGCGGCGCACCCGCGGATCGCAGCCTATCCATTCACGACCCTGGAGCCCGTGCTGGGCGTCGTCGAGATGGGGTACCGTACGTTCGTTGTGGCCGAGATACCGGGGCTCATCGAGGGGGCACACACTGGCGCCGGCCTGGGACAGGAGTTCTTACGCCACGCTGAGCGGGCGCGCATCTTCATCCACCTTCTGGACGGTGCCGGAGCGGACCCGCTGCGGGATCTGGACATCATCAACGGGGAGCTGCGGGAGTTTCAAAGCGAGCTGGCAGCCAAGCCCCAGGTGGTGGCTGTGAACAAGCTGGACATCCCGGAGGTACAGAGCAGGGAAGGGGAGATGCAGCAGGCGCTGGCCGAGCGGGGCATAGCAGGGCACTTCATTTCCGCGGCTGCTGGCACGGGCGTCGGGGGTCTCCTGGAGAACGTCGCGGCTGAGTTAGGCCAGCTGGCCCCCGAGGGCTTAGCGGTCGAGGAGCTGCCGGTGATTGCGCCGCGTCCTCTGAGCCAACGGTTCCAGGTGGCGGTAGTGAACGGCGTATGCACCGTCCGCGGGCAGCGGGTGGAGGCACTGGCGGAGATGATGCCGCTGGAGCAAGAGGAGGGACGCCAGGAGTTCTGGCGCCGATTGGGGCGCTGGGGCGTGGGCAAGGCCATCAAGCGGGCAGGCGCGAAGGCGGGCGAGCGGGTGCGCATTGGGCACGTGGAGGTGGAGTGGCCGGGATGAGAGTCGGCGTCCTGGGAGGCACCTTCGACCCGCCCCACCTGGGCCACCTCATCCTTGCCCAGGAGGCCCTCCAGGCCCTCGGACTGTCTCAGGTGCTGTTCGTGCCCGCGGGTGAGCCGTGGCGCAAGGCTGGCCGCGAGCTGTCGCCGCGCGAGCATCGGCTGGCCATGGTGCGCCTGGCTACGGGGGGCAACCCCGGCTTAGCTGTCTCGACAGCAGAGGTGGACCGGCCGGGCCCGTCCTACACCGCGGAGACGTTGGCCGGGCTGCGCGAGCAGTTCGACTCGGAGACAGAGCTGTTCTTCATCATGGGAGGCGACTCCCTGGCTGACTTTTCCCACTGGCATCAGCCGCTACGCATCCTCGAGTTGGCTCGTTTGGCGGTGGCCGAACGCTCGCCGTTGGGGGACGAGGGGTTCGAGGAAGGCATCCCCGAGGAGTTGGGGGAGGCCCTGCGACAGCGCGTGGTCTGGCTACCGATGCCGCTCGTCGCCATCAGCGCTTCGGCGGTGAGGGAGCGGGTGCGGCAGGGGCTATCCATCCGCTACTGGGTGCCCCAGGCGGTGGAGGAGTACATCCACGGCCACCGCCTGTACGCCGCCTAGAAGGCAGGAGTCATGCCGACCAACGACATAGCCCGCCCCCTCTTCTCCGGCGTCGCTTCCAGCTACGAGTTGGCGTCGCAGCTCCTGAGCTACGGACAGTACCGCCGCTGGCACCGCAGCTTGGTGGAGGAGCTCGTCTTGCCGGCGCCGGCCCTGGTCTTGGACATGGCCACCGGCACCGGCGCAGTCGCCTTTCGCGTCGCGCGGCGGCCCCAGGTTCGGGTGATAGCGGCCGACGTCACGCGGGCGATGCTCCTCCAGGCCCAGGCGCGGGCAGCCCGCGACGGCCGGCCGCCGCCCATCGACCTCATCGAATGCACCGCGGAGGCCATACCCTTCCCCGACGCCGCCTTCGACGCCGTCATCTTCACCTACTTGCTCCGCTACGTCTCCGACGTGCCCGCCACCCTGCGCGAGTTGACCCGAGTCGTCCGTCCCGGTGGGATGATGCTGTCCCAAGATTTCGCCGTGCCTCGCGGCGTGTTCTACCCGCTATGGCGGCTCCACACCGATCTGGTCCTCCGTCTGGGGGGCGCCCTCATCTCCCCCGGCTGGCGGCGGGCCGGCGCTTTCCTGGGCGGGAGCATCCGCGACTTCTACCGGCGCTGGCCGGAGGAGCGCATCCTCCAGCTCTGGCGCGAGTGCGGCTTCCCCGACGTGAAGGCGAAGCGGTTGTCTCTGGGTGGGGCCCTCATCATGTGGGGGACCAGGGATTCGTGAGGCCCCTTCGACGCCAGCGGCCGGCCGCCGCCCGGCCTGCCCACTATGATCGCCCCGCCTTCTACGCCCTGAACCTGGGCTCGTGGCGCGACTACTTCACCCTGCTCCACCCGCCCTACACCCTCTGGCACCTGAGCTACGTCGTCCTGGGCGCCGCCCTGGCGCCCGCCATCCGCTACGATAGGCTGGGCGCAACTCTCCTGGCCTTCTTCTTGGCCGTCGGCATCGCCGCCCATGCCCTGGACGAGCTCTCCGGCCGCCCGCTCAGGACCGCCATCCCCGGTCGCATCCTCTGGTTTCTGGCTGTTCTCTCATTGGCAGGCACCGTCGCCCTGGGAATTGCCGGCGTCCTCGTGGCGTCCCCTTGGCTCCTCCCCTTCGTGGCCTTCGGCGTCTTCATGGTCCCGGCCTATAACCTGGAGTGGTTTCGGGGCCGGTTCCACTCCGACCTGTGGTTCGCCCTGGCCTGGGGTGTCTTCCCGTTCCTAACCGCCTACTGGGCTAGCGCCGAGGAGCTCGAGTGGTCGGCGCTGGCGGGCGCCGTCGCCGTCTTCGCCCTCAGCCTCGCCCAGCGGACCCTCAGCAGCCGCGTGCGCATCCTCCGCCGCAGGACTCGCTCCGTCCAGGGCACGATCACCTACGACAACGGCTCCACGGAGGAAATCGACAGGCGGGCCCTCGTGGGCCCCGACGAACGTGCCTTGATGCTGCTGGCGGTGGCGGTAGTCGCCCTGAGCGTGGCTGCGCTGCTATTCCGGGCCTTGTAGCGGCGCTACCGCTCCAGGCGGAGCAGGCGTTTCTTCATGTCCAGGCCGCCGCCGTAGCCGCCCAGACCGCCGTCGCTGGCCACGACCCGATGGCAGGGCACAACGATGGGCCAGGGGTTGCGGGCCATGGCCTGTCCCGCCGCTCGGGCGCCGCCCGGCCGGCCCACGCGCGCCGCCAGTTCGCCGTAGCTGCACGTCTGCCCGCGGGGGATGTCCCGCGTGGCCTGCCAGACGGCTCGCTGGAAGGGCGAGACGCCGTCGAAGTCCAGGACATCGGGGAAGGCCACCGGCTCGCCCCGGCCGTAGCGCCGCAGCCGGTCGGCCAGGCCGTTGAGCTCGGCTTCCGGCGCTTCTGTGCTGGCGCCCAGGGCCAGAACATCGCCCAGCGCGCCGTCGCGCGACCTATGAGGCAGGGTCGTCGCCCGCAGGCCCGCCGGCGACATCACCACGCCGATCCAGCCCAGCTCCGTCTCGCAGATGTAGAACCTCATGGCCCCCACCTCTATCGCCAGAACAAGACCCGCAGCAGAAGCTTGGCCCGCAGCCGCTGCCAGACAGCCCGCAACCGTTCGTTCTCCTCGCCGTCCGCCGACTTGCGCCCGAAGCGGGAGCGTCCGTAAGCCGCGGCCAGGTAGTCCAGGTCCTCCACGTCCGGCAGGCGCGCTTTCAGGTCGTAGGCGTACTCCATTGGCGTCTGCTCGGGCCGCGGCCCCAGTCGTGCCCAGCCGGCCAGGCGGAGGGCCTGTTCCCAGGTGCGCTGCGGATAAGGCAGGCCGCCCAGGCCCCGCTCCCAGGCTAGGCGCCCGCCGCCGGCCACCAGGGCTACAGCGGCCACGCCTAGGCCGAGGGCCAGCCACACGGACAGGGGGATGCCGCCTCCTTCGTCGCCGGCGCCGTCCACGGCCTCGGCCGGCGGATTCTCCTCGGTCTCGCTGGTGCCGGGCTGGGGTTGGAGGCCCAGGCCCAGCGAACCCAGGATGGCCGGGTCGATGTTTCCGAACCATCCGCCGCCCTCAACGATCGCGTCACCCTGGCGCGTGACCGCCGGCCTCTCCGGCGAGGGGTTGAAGGCCAGCCACCCGAAGCCCGGGAAATACGCCTCGGCCCAGGCGTAGGCATGCTCCTCGCGGATATTGTAGCGGCGGTTGTCGGCGTCGAAGGCGCTCGGGTCCAGGGCATAGCCCACCGCCAGGCGAGACGGGATGCCCACCGCCCGCAGGAGCACGACCATCGCCGAGGCGTGGTAGTCGAAGAAGCCTTCCCTGGCCTCGAACAGGAAGTAGTCCACTGCGTCCTGGCCGGGCGGCACCTCCAGCAGCCGGTAGGCGATGGGAATCAGGCGCAAGTACGCCTCCACCGCCTTCACCTTGTCGTACGTCGTGGGCTGGTCGGCCGCCAGCTCCCAGGCCAGGTCGCGCACGCGCTGCGGCAGGTCGTCCGGTAGCTGGGTATAGCGCTGCGTGACGCCGATAACGGGGTAATACTCGGCGAACCGCAGGTCGTCGGCGGTGGCGTCCGTCACCAGGCCGGCGCTGGAGTAGGTGGCGTCGGGGGCCAGCCGATCCGGCGGACGCATTAGGGTGATGCTGAAGGAAGGGCGAGTCGACATGCCTTCTCTATCGTTCCAGAGTTCGTTGGCCTCCGCCTTGGTCGGCACGTCGGCACCCACAGGCTCACCGATGCTGAACAGCACCGAGCGCGCCACGCGCGAGTTGGCCACCCGGATATGGGCGACGATGAGTCGCTGGTTGTCCAAGAGGAGGCCAGGGTCGATCGCTGCCAGGTCCGTGGGCGGGCGGTCTGACTCAAACCGCTCGCCGGCCAGCCAGCCGCCGGCGGTGTACTCGTCGTAGACGGCACCCCGCAGGAAAGGATAGTTAGCCAGCCCCTCGGCCCTGTCCAGGGTCAAGCTCAGCACATCGCGCTCCCGCAGCTGGATACTGCCCTGGAACGGGAGCACCGACTTGAAGGCGTGGATGGGCAGGACCTTCCGGGTCTGGACCGGCCCAATGAGACGCACGGTCTCATCGGAGAGGCTGAGGAAGGGGCGGGCCAGGTCGTCCCAGACGCTCGACAGCGGCTGCGCTGCCACGGCCACCGGCGCCAGCCAGCCAACGAGCAGCAGCAGGCCCACCGCCCAGCTGGCCAAGTGGACGAAGGAGAGGCTAAGGAAGGTGGGATAGGGCGTGCCCTCCCGCTTCCAGTCACGCAGATTGCGGGCCAGGCTGAGCCGCATTACCAGAAGCAGCGCGCCGCCCAGGTAGAGCAGCGCCAGCATGCTGAGCTGGTCGGAGAAGGTGAAGTTGGCGAAGAGGGCGCCGCCGCCCGGCAGCAGCCCCAGCCACGGGTTCTGCCAGCGGAACACGCTCCACCCAAAGACGTAGGCGGAGAGCCAGGTCAGGCTCACCACCAGCACCGTAAACGGCAGCGTGTCGTTGCTGATGCCGCCGCGGGACGCCACGTCGAACCAGTGGTCCATGCGGGCGTAGAAGACGTCCCAGCGGGCGAACCAATCGTCGCCGGGGACGGTGGATAGCAGTTGCCACAGGATGGCCAGCCCGCCGAAGACGACGGACAGCAGGTGCGAGAGGATGGCGGGGATGGCCGAGCGGGCCAGGAGAAAGGCGCAGAGCAGGCCCAGGAGGCCCATGAGGGCCAGGCTCGGCATGTTCTCCACCCATTCCGCGGCCTGGATGGAAAGGGCGACTCCCAGAAAAGCCAGGTAGGCGATAAGGAAGGTAAGCCAGTCCTCCCAGCCGGTGAGGCGTTCCCAGAACCAGCGAGGCAGGCGCCAGGCCGGCCCCAGCGCCCGTGGTGGGGGCGAGGCCGGCGGCCTGAACAGGTCGGCCCAATCAGCCTGAGCCATCCGCTATCTCCCCCGCGCCAGTCGCCCGGCGAGGCTTCGGCCCAGAGCTTGAGGGCCCAGAGCCGCTGCCAGGTCGTCGCCGCGACGCACCCAGTAGGTGGGCAGGCTGCCGGCGGCCAGGGCGCTGAAGGCCAGCAGCGGGCTGCGTTGCGCGCCAAAGCTGGCTGCTTCCAGCGCCACCACCGCCACCTTCACCCCTCGCTCCACCAGGCCCTCCAAAGCGGCTACCCAACCTTCCTCAGTCGAAGGAGTGATCACCACCAGGGTCGAACGGCGGCCGAAGCGGCCGCCCTCCTGGTTCAGCAGGTCTGCCAGGGGCGCATCGCCGACACCTCGGGCCAGAGCCAGCACCTCCAGGATGCGGGACAGGTGCTGGCGACCGCGATCCGGCGGCAGAACAGTGGGCTCGGTGCCGCAGGCCAGGTAGCCCACCGGCCGGTGGCTGGCCAGGAAGTGGTTCGCCACCGAGCAGGCGATGCGCACGCCGTACTCCTCGGTGCTCTCTTCGGCGGCGCCGGCCTGCACCTCCCGCTGGAGGTCCAGCACCACCCAGACGTCGCTGGCCGGCTCCACATCGAAGGCCTTCACCATCAGTTGCCCCAGGCGCGCGGTGCTGGGCCAGTGGATGCGCCCGAAGCTATCGCCCGGCTCGTACTCGCGGACGCTGGCGGCGGTGGGCGTCACGGAGTGGGTCGGCCGCCGTAGGCGACCGTCGCCGGCCAGCTCGGCTGGTGGCGCCCAGAAGTGGGGCAGCGCCTCGGGCAAGGGGTAGACGAGGAGCGAATGCGCCGCGCCGAAGGTGCGCCGCAGCCGGAACAGGCCAAAGGGGTCGCCGCTGCGGATCGTCAGCGGGCCGACCGTGTACAGCCCGCGCTTCAGGCACGGCGCCCCCATCCGCCAGGAGCGGTGCCCGCGGCCGCCGAGGGCGATGACGGCCTTCACTCGATAGCCGGGCAGGTCGGAAGGATCCTCAACCTCCAGCCAGAGCTTGGGAAGGGGACCGCGGTTGGCGACCGAGACGCGCTCACTGGCGTTCTCGCCCACCTGCACCCGCTGGGCGTCGCGGCGCACGCTGACGTCGAGTGCGCGCACGTTCGCCCAGGCCCAGAGGAAGCTCAGCGGCACCAGGGCGGAGAGGACGTAGGCCAGCCGGAAGAAGAACCAGAAGCCGGAGGCCAGAGCCAGGAGCCAGGCGGCTGTCAGCGCGACGAAGACGACCACCAGGTTCTGATATCGCACCCAGAGACGCCACAGACCGGAGATGCGCCGCATGTCAGCAGCCTCGGCGGCACGCGGCTAGGGGACGCGGCGCGCCCGCACGCCCGGCACAGGGACGCTCTCCATGCACTGGGTCACCACCTCCTCGGCGGTGACGCCCTTCAGGCGGGCGGCCGGGCTGACGATGACGCGATGCCCCAGCACCGAATGGGCCAGGGCCTTGGCGTCATCCGGCAGCACGTAGTCCCGCCCCTCCAGCAGCGCCCTCGCCTGGGACGTGCGATAAAGCGCCAGGGAGCCGCGCGGCGATGCCCCCAGGAACACCGCCTCGTGCTGGCGGGTGGCCGCCACCAGGTTGGCGGCGTACTGCTTGACCAGCGGGTCGACGTAGAGGTCTTTCACCGCCTCCTGGAGGGCCAAGATCTCCTGGGCGTCGCTCACCTGCTCCAGTTCCTCCACCGGGTGGACGTGCTGCTGGCGGTTCATGATCACCACCTCGTCCTCAGCTGTGGGGTAGCCCAGGTGGATGCGCATGAGGAAGCGGTCCAGCTGGGCCTCGGGCAGAGGAAAGGTGCCCTCGTACTCAATGGGGTTCTGCGTGGCCAGGACCATGAACGGATGCGGCACGGCGCGGGTCGTGCCGTCCACGGTCACCTGCCGCTCCTCCATCGCCTCCAGCAGGGCGGACTGCGCCTTGGGCGTCGCCCGGTTGATCTCGTCGGCCAGAAGGACCTGGGTCATGACCGGCCCAGGGCGATATTCGAAGTCGCCTGTCTTCTGGTTGTAGACGGAGACGCCGGTGACATCCGAGGGCAGCAGGTCGGGGGTGAACTGGATGCGCCGGAAGATGCAGCCCGTGGAACGGGCGATGCTGCGGGCCAGCATGGTCTTTCCCACGCCCGGCACGTCCTCGATAAGGACGTGGCCCCCGCACATGAGGGCCGTCACCGCCAGCTCTACCTCCCGGCGCTTGCCGACGATGACCCGCTCTACGTTGGCGACGATCTTCTCCGCTACCGCCCTGGGCTCAGCCACCGCCGACTCCTTTCCTGACAAAAGCTCTGCTTGAGAAACGTCCGCCGGGCCGGAAAAGTTTCGTTGCGAACGCTTCGGGGTCAGAATACACAAAGCCCCCGAGCCCTTGCCGGGCGCGAGGCTTGCGGAACGTGTGCGTATTCCTTGCGAACCTACCTCCCCACCACAACCCTTGATTATAGCAGAGATGCGCACCGGCCGCCCTTGCGGTAGAATCGCCTCGACATGGCGATCCTGCGGGCAGGGGCCATCGCAGCGCTGGCGGCGGCCGCCATCTTCCTGGCGGCCTGCTCCGCTGGCGACAGCCCGGACGACGGGGCAGGGGATGTGTTCATCCGGTCGCTGCCCACGAGCACGGCCTTGCCCACGCCTGAACCGACGAACACGGCGACGCCGGAACTGACGGCCACACCGACGCCGGAACCCGCGGCCACGTCGATGCCGGAACCAACGCTGGCCCCGACGAACGAGGATCAGCCGGCGCCCACTCCCGCGGCCCCAACCGGCGCTGAGGGGAACGTGGAGCTATCCCCGGCGTCGGTGCCCCAGGGCGGCGTCTTCGTCGTGCGGCTGCGCAACGCCCCACCCGAGCCCACGCCGGTCGTCTTCTTCTCGGGCGTTGAGCACGCCATGCTGCTCCAGGCCCAGCTCTGGTGGGCCGTCGTCGGCGTCGCCGCCAACTTCCCACCCGGCCAGCAGGCGGTTCAGATCAGCACCGACGCCGGCGCCGATGGCGTGCCCGTCCTCACCATCACCGTGACCGACGCGGCCTTCCCCGAGGAGAACATCGAGCTGCCGCCGGAGACATCGGGGCTGCTGACCGACGCCCCCGCCATCGAGGTGGAGCGGCAGCTTCTGGAGTCCCTCTACGCGGGCCTGACGCTAGAGCGCCTCTGGTCAGGGCCATTCGCTATGCCCGCGACCGGCGCCCTGGGCGACGGCTTTGGCTTCAAGCGCAGCTTCAACGGCGGGCCTTACAGCAACCACACGGGCCTGGACATCCTCGCTGCCGAGGGAGCGCCGGTGACGACGGCCAACACCGGCCGCGTGGTCTACACCGGGGCGCTACAGCTACGGGGGAACACCATCGTCATCGACCACGGGGCGGGCGTGTTCACAGGCTACCATCACCTGTCGCAGATCAGAGTTGCCCAGGGCCAGACCGTAGCCCAGGGCGAGACCATCGGCGCCGTCGGCGCCACGGGCCTGGTGACCGCGGCCCACCTCCACTGGGAGCTCATCGTCCGCGGCGTGCGGGTGGACCCGCTGCCCTGGACGCAGGCGGAGATCGCGCCTTGAGGGCAGGTGACTCATGAAGCAGAGACCCAAGAGAGGCAGGGC
>Ga0315286_10001747_pt1 | contig 19869 bp, 16 predicted proteins | sample YL17G10_0_MG_FD_205038 | JGI IMG/M metagenome (GOLD analysis project Ga0315286, IMG submission 205038) | Sediment microbial communities from Yellowstone Lake, YNP, Wyoming, USA - YL17G10_0 | ecosystem: Environmental > Aquatic > Freshwater > Lake > Sediment | place: USA: Wyoming | collected... | reverse complement strand
TGGCGATCGGACGAGGGGAGGCGAAGGGCTTCACCGTGCCCGCGATGAACCTCCGCGCGATGACATACGACACGGCGCGGGCCGTGTTCCGCGCGGCAATCGCCCTCAACGCCGGTGCGTTCATTCTCGAGATTGCGCGATCCGAGGTCGGGTACACCCAGCAACGGCCGCACGAGTACTCTGCCATCCTGCTGGCCGCGGCACTGCGCGAGGGTTTCAGTGGGCCGCTTTTCATCCAGGGCGATCACGTCCAGGTGAGCGCGAAGAAGTTCGCGAGCCCTGAGCGCGACAAGGAACTGGCGACGCTGCGGGACCTGATCCAGGAGGAGATTGCGGCCGGGTTCTACAACATCGACATCGACACGTCGACGCTGGTCGATCTCGATCAGCCGACGCTCGATGAGCAGCAGCGCGTGAACTGCGAGCAGGCGGCCGCCTTCACGCGGCACGTCAGGAGCCTCGAGCCGAAGGGCGTCACGATTTCCATCGGCGGTGAGATTGGCGAGGTGGGCGGCAAGAACTCGGACGCGCACGAACTGCGCGCGTTCATGGCGGGGTACGACAAGTTGCGCGGCGGGATGGTTGGCATCAGCAAGATCAGCATCCAGACCGGCACGGCCCACGGTGGATTCGTCGCCCCGGATGGCAGCGTGCGGATGGATGTGAAGATCGATCTCGACACGCTCCGCGAACTCTCCGAGCTGGCCCGCACGGAGTTCGGGATGGCCGGTGCCGTGCAGCACGGCGCCTCAACGCTGCCGCCCGATGCCTTCAACGCGTTCCCGAAGGCGGGAGCGTGCGAGGTTCATCTGGCCACCGACTTCCAGAACATGGTCTATGAGCACCCGGCGCTGCCGGCGTCGCTCAAGGCCGAAATGTACGCGTGGCTTCGCGAGCACGCGCTGGAAGAGCGCAAGCCGAACGACACCGAAGAGCAGTTCATCTACAAGGCGCGCAAGAAGGCCATTGGGCCGTTCAAGAAGCAGTTGTGGGGCCTGCCCGAGGACATCCGCGCCGCCATCGGCGCGTCGCTCGAGCAGCGGTTTGCATTCCTGATGAAGCAGCTGCGCGTGGACGGCACGTCCGGTGTGGTGAAGGCGTTCGTCAGGCCGGCGCCGGTGGCGTTTGATCGCGCCGCGGAGATCCAGGCCGCGGGCGGCATCATCTCCGCGTCCGAGCGCAAGGCAGACGGACTGGCGGACTAGCGCGTCGCCTGGTTGGACAAGCCCATGTCAGGCGTCGTAGGGGCAACCCCCCGTGGTTGCCCGCAGGCGCGATTCATCGCGCCCGCTACCGTTTCTTCAGCAGTTCCGAACCCGTGATCGTCACTCCGCAAACGGTTGCGTTGTAGGTCACCCGGACGCCGCCGTTCTCGAGCGCCGCGGTGCCGTTCACGCCAAACGAGCACGTCGTGCTGCCGGTCACGTTGCCGTTCGCACTCCAGACGGCGCTCGTGCCGCTGAGCGAGGCCGTCGCGCTACCAGCCAGCGAGAGACCTCCGCCGCAGTCCGCCGAAAAGGTGCCGGCCGCGCTGACCGCTGTCAGTGACGTGACGGACCATTTGAAGTTCCCGCACGAGCCCGGGTTCAGATTGAAGCTGCCGGGCGCCGGGTCGGCGGCAAACGAGCCCCAGGTTCCGGCCGACAGTGATCCAATCGTCAGGGACCCGCTCGTTTGTGCGGCGGGCGCACTCGGAGAGGTTGGCGAGGTGGCAGACGAGGCTGCGCATCCGGAGCCCAGCACGCCAGCCGCCACTACGAACAATACCGTCCCAGCCCAGTTCTTCATTAGAAAACTCCCAATTCGTCCATTTTACCCCAGTATTTTCGCCAAGTCATGCCCGGTCCCGGCCTGGGAACGTTCCCCAAACTTCACCCTTTCGGGTAGTATCGGCCGACGCGTGAGCCATCTTTACATGCGGAATCGTCATGCCCGCGCCAGGAACGGTCGTCATCCCGCCGCCGTCATTTCCCGGGAACAGATGCCGCAATGCGATGAAGAGACGGCACTTGGCCCGGTTCCGGTCCCATCAAGACCAGCCCCCGCCGGTGGGGCGGTCATCAGAGCTGTTGCAAGAAACGTACTGAGAAACCCGGACGTCTGGCGTCAGGCCGCACGTGCCTCGTATAATCAGGATTCATGTCTATTCTGAAAATAGCGCGGATGGGTCACCCGGTCCTCCGCAAGAAAGCGAAGACCGTGCCTCAGCCGGAGATCGCCGGCGCCTCGATCCAGGCCCTGATCGACAACATGATCGGGACGATGATCGAGTACAACGGCGCCGGGCTGGCCGCGCCGCAGGTACACGAAGGCCTCCGGATTTTCGTGGCGCAACTGGTTGAAGACGAGGAAGAAGGCGAGCAGGGCGGGAAAAAGGCGGGGGAGCGCAACGCGGCCGAACCCGGCGTCATCGTCATCATCAACCCCGAAATCACCCCGGTCGGCCGGCACACCGTCGAGGACTGGGAAGGCTGCCTCAGCGTTCCCGATCTGCGGGGTCTGGTGCCGCGGCACCGCGACATCAAGGTGCGCGCCTTCGACCGCGAAGGCCGGCGCATCGAGATCGAAGCCAGCGGCCACATGGCCCGCGTCTTCCAGCACGAAACCGACCACCTCGACGGCGTGCTGTTTCTGGATCGGATGAAGACGCTTCAGAGCCTCAGCTTCATCGACGAGTATGCGAGGTATCACGCGGGGCACGACTGACCGGGTGGAACGACGAGATTGCAGCTGATTGAACGTGTCCTTGATTGAAACCGCTCCACCCCTCGTGACCCTGCGCACTGCGCCGACGACGCCCTTCGACGGGGCGATTGCGGCCGCGCGCACGTGCTACTCGCCGCGGGTCATCGGGGTTGGCGAGATTACCGACAAGCAGCGCGAGACGATCGGTTCGCTCACCTTCGACGCCGGCCACCACACCGTCTACCAGCACGCGCACTTCGAGTTCGGCCTCGAGAACATCTCGCGCCAGTTCGTGTGGAGCTTCCTGCATGCGTACCCCTTCTACAACTCCGAGCAGTCGAGCCAGCGCTACGTCAGGCTGAACGAACCCAGAGCATTCGTGCCGCCGCTCGTCGGCGAGGCGCGCGCCGTGTACGAGCAGGCTATCCTCCGGTCCTGGAATGACTATGCGAAGTTGTCGGACCTGCTGAAGCCGGACGCCTTTGCGATCCTGAAGCAGCTGCGGTACGTGACGCCGCGCGCGTCGGCCCAGCGCCTGGACGGCATCGCGCGGGAAGCCGAGAAGAAGGCCATAGAAGTGGCGCGCTACGTGATCCCGATTGCCGCCTTCACGTCGATGGTCCACACCGTGTCGGGCATCACGCTGCATCGCCTGCGCCGGATGATGAACGTCGGTGACACGCCCTTCGAGGCCAGGCAGGTCATTGGCGCGATGGTCGACCTGGTGAGCCGGCACGATCCGCTGTTCTTCGAGCGTGTCGGGCCCGAGCCGCTCGACCGCGATGCCGCGCCGGAGACGGCATTCCCCCGGCCCGTCGCTGGCGCGGACCGGTTCGCGCGGGAGTTCGATGCGAAGCTGGGCGGCCGGGTGTCCAGGCTGATTGACGCCTCCGATGGCGCCGAAGCCATCGTGGCCGATGCGGTGCGGGCCACCTTCGGCCTCGCCTCCGACGAGCTGTCCGAAGACGAAGCGATTGACCGGGTGCTGAATCCGGCGCGCAACCGCTACCGGCTGGACATGCTCAACGTGTCGTACCACTCGCCCCTGATGCGTGCGCTCAATCACGCCAGCTACACGTTCGCCAAGCGCATCAGCCACACCGCCGACTCGCAGGACCAGCGGCACCGCTGTGTGCCGGCGTCGCGCCCGCTGCTGACGTTCGCGGCGACCCGCGAGCCTGACTTCATCACGCCACGCCTCATCGCGAGCAACGGACCCGCCGGTGCGATCTTCCAGGAGTCGATGCGCGCCGCCTGGTCGGCCAGCACCCGCCTGATCGATCTCGGCGTGCCCGTTGAATTCGCGGCCTACGTGCTGCCCAACGCGCTTGCCGTGCGAACGATCGAAACGGGCCCGCTCATCGCGCTCGTGCACAAGTGGACCCAGCGGACCTGCTTCAACGCCCAGGAGGAGATCTACGACGCGTCGATGGACGAGGTCGAGCAGGTGCGCGCGAAACACCCGAAGCTCGGGCGTCACATCGGCCCGCCGTGCGTCGTCCGCAACGGCCTGATCGCCCCGCGCTGCACCGAGGGCAGGCATTTCTGCGGCGTCCCCGTGTGGCTCACCTTTCCGAATGTCGAGCGACGATTGTGAAGGCCTCTCCACTGATCATCGTCTTTGTCACGGTCTTCATAGACCTGCTGGGGTTCGGGATCATCATCCCGCTCCTGCCGTTCTACGCGGAGACGTTTGGGGCGAATGCGTTCACGATCGCGATGCTCGCCACCTCGTTTTCGCTGATGCAGTTCATCTTCGCGCCGCTCTGGGGGCGATGGTCGGATCGGATCGGCCGGCGGCCCATCATCCTGATGGGGCTCTTCGGCTCGTTCCTCTCGTACCTGATCTTCGGCCTCGCCAGTTCCCTGGTGCTGCTGTTTGCCGCGCGCATTTTCGCCGGGATTGCCGGGGCCAACATCCCGACCGCCCAGGCGGTGGTGGCCGATGTGACGACAGCCGAAGATCGGGCGAAGGGGATGGGGTTGATAGGCGCAGCCTTCGGCCTTGGCTTCATCTTCGGGCCGGCGATCGGCGGATTTCTGAGCCGTTGGGGCTACGCCATGCCGGCGTTTTTCGCGTCGGCGCTGTCGCTCGCCAACTTCACCGCCGCATGGTTCCTGCTTCCGGAAACGCTGAAGGCCGAGTACCGGGCGAAGGTGCGCGTGGGACGCCTGGAATCACTGCGCCTCGCGGTCACCCGCCCGCACTTGCCGCTGCTGCTCCTGGTCAGCTTCCTGGTGGTGGCTGCGTTCTCAGGCTTCGAAACCACGTTTGCCCTCTTCGCCGAACGGACCTTCGGGTTCCACGCCTCGACCATCGGGTATCTCTTCGCGTTTGTCGGCATTATCCTCGTCATCGTGCAGGGCCTGCTCGTGGGGCGCACCGTCAGGTTCGTAGGCGAGCACCACATCGTGCCAATCTCGCTCGGTGTCGTGTCGATGGGCCTGCTGATGATCCCGGCGTCATCGACCGTCGCCGTGCTGATGGTGTCGCAGGCCGTGCTCGCCGTGGGGATGGGTTTCAACAACCCGTCGCTCATGTCGCTCATTTCGCGGTGCTCGGCCGCTGAGGACCAGGGCGGTATTCTCGGCCTGACGCAGGCACTCTCCAGCCTCGGCCGGATTGTCGGGCCGCTGTGGGCAGGCTTCGCGTTCGACAACCTCGGCATTACCGTGCCGTACGTCAGCGCCGCCGGCGTGATTGCCGTCGCCTGCCTGATCAGTCTCGTCTCGCTCTGGCGCGCGCGCACCGATCGGTCACCGGGTGGCGCGACGGCGGGTCCGGTTGTCGGGGGTCATTGATGGCCTTCAAGTACAGCTGCCCGATGGAAGTCCGGTTTCGCGATTGCGATCCGATGGGGCATGCGAACAACGCGGTGTACCTCACGTACCTCGAGGTCGCGCGCTTCGCCTACTGGCGCGACGTGTGCGGGGGCCGCGGCTGGGGCGATATCAAGTTCATCATGGCGCGCGCCGAAATCGACTACAAGGCGCCGGCGGAGCAGGGCGACCTGCTGGACGTCCGTCTCGGGATCACCGGTTTCGGGCGGACCAGTTTCGTGTTCGAGTACGAACTGCAGAACCAGCGCGGGCTCCTCGTCGCGACCGCTCGGACCGTGCAGGTGATGTACGATTACGCCACAGGCAAGCCGGTGTCCGTCCTGCAGAACTTCAAGGACCGGGTTTCCGCCTACGAGGGGTTGACGCTATGAATCCTGTGCTCATCTTCGGCAAGGACACTTGACCGTACACCGAGGCCGCCCGTGGGGACCATGCAAGGCGGCGTGTCGCGTTCGAGTACATCAACGTCAAGAAGAACCCCGCGGATCTGCAGCGGATGCTTGCGTGCAGCAAGGGGCGCCGCGAGGTTCCCGTGATCGTCGACGGCGACAAGGTCACCATCGGCTTCGGAGGCACCTGAGGAATTTAGCACAGACGGTTTCACAACCTGCGTGATGCTGACCGCTCAGATCGCTGGAACGGGTTGTGATGCCGGACGTCAGGCCGCCGTGTGCGGCCATGGAAAGTGAAAGACGAGCCAGCCAGTCCCGTGGCCCAGACACCGAACATGCCGAGGTCCTCGCTACCCAGGCCATCCGCCCGCATTTCTGTAACGGCGGGCGTCTCGCTGGCGTTGCTCGTCGCCGCGGCCGTCGTTGCAGTGTATGGCTCTACGGTCGACTACCCCCTGTCCTACGACGATTACCATCAGGTTCGTCCCTACACCTTCGCCGAGGTCGCGGCGTCGTTTGGTGGCAACTGGGACGTCACAGCTATTGAGAAACCATTCTATCGGCCCCTGACGGTCGCGTTCTACGCCCTTCGCTTCGACCTGCTCGGCGTCAACGAACGGGCCTATCGGATCCTGAGTCTCCTGATGCTCGCCAGCGCAGGGACACTGCTTGGGTGGGCGGTTCTGGCGCTCTCCGGAAGGACGGGCACAGCTTGCGCCGCAGCCGTGCTGTTTGCCGTGCATCCAGCCGTGCCCTACTCGCTGGCCTCGTGGGCGACGAACCAGATGCATCTGCTTGCGATGCTGTTGTTCCTGACGGGGTTGCTCATCTGGGTTCTGGCTCCGGCTGGTCGAAGCTGGCCGTGGGTGGCGCTTATCGCGGTGCAGGTGCTCCTGTTTCTCGTCAAGGAGGACGGAATCATGTTCGCGCCTGTGTTGCTGTTGCTTCATGGCACGCGGGCCCTCTCGACCAGCGGTCGCTGGGCATGGCCGCCCCTGCCGGCCCTGACGGTGTTGTTGGGGCTCGTCGTCGTGCTTCCCCTGTGGCGCTACGTCGCGCTCGGGCAGCTTGGCGGGTACGGCGCGCCATCGGTCCAGCAAGCGTGGACGAACCTCCTTGCGGGGCCGCGCGCAGTCCTGTTCCAGATTCCCGCCAAGCGTCCGGGGCAGCTGGTCTTTGCCTGGCTGTTCAACGGAATCGTCGCGACGGGCCTCATCACAGCCGCTCTCACGCGCCGCACATCTTCGCTCCTGCTGTTTGCGGGCGGAGCAACGGTGCTCGTGCTGTTCGATCTCCCTTTCGCGTTTGCGGTCAAGGCGGAACAACTCCATTTTATCGCGCTTGGTGCCACCGTGCTCTTTGCCGCGGGCGTGACGGCACTGGCGGATGTCTCCGTCCATCGAGTCGTCGGGTGGACGGCGCTCGGGCTAGGCGCGGTCGCATGCGGGACGGCCGCCCTGGTGGCGGCGAACATCGCCGCGGATTTCGCGCCCTGTGCGCCGCGCACCCTGTACACCAACGGGATCGTCCGTGGTTGGGCAAGCGTGCCAGCCGAGATCACTATGGGACTGCCGTCGACGCCTGCGACGTGTTCTCCGGGCGCACGCAGGCGGTTGACGACGCTGCCCGTGATCACCTTTGGAGCCTATGCGTGGGAAGGCGAAGGCGACGAGCGATTTCGCTGGTCAGGACAGCGGCTGGTGTATTTCGTTTCACAGGAGAAGGCGTCACTCACCCAACGCATGAGGCTGCGGAATCCATCGATCTCGTCGACCAGCGTAAGCATCAGGATTGACGGCCGGCCGTGGCGTGACGTGGCCGTCAGTGAAGCGTGGCAGACCATCACCATTCCCAGGCCGGGGCTCCGCGGCCTGTTCGGCGGTCAGTCATGGACGATCGAGGCCATCGTGTACGACACCTGGATTCCCGCTCGACACGATGCCCGTTCGACGGACCGACGGACATTGGGGATCCAGCTGGGTGCGACGGTTGATTCCCCGTAGCGCAGGCCACGTGGATCCACGGGTCTCGGCAAAGCTGCTTCGGCCGCCACAAGCACAGTGCGAATGCGACGACGAACATTCGGGACACCTGCTGGAACGCTGAGGCGCGGGAGGGGGCTGGTCTCTGTTTCCCCATCCGCCGACCTCTGCTGGCGGGCGTTGCCCCGCGGGGGTATGATCTCCAGAGCACGTCATTATTCTTTCCTCCCGGCCAAAGGAGACGTCGATGAACAATCCGGTCTACATCGCCGCGTATCACCAGTCCAAATTCGGCAAGTTGATGGGCATGACGGTGCCCGACATCGTCAGAAACGCCGTCACCGAGGTCTGCCAGCAGATCAAGACCGATCCGGCGCAGATTGACGTCGGGTCGGTTGGAGCCACCTGCCACTTCACGCTCAATCAGCAGGGCCTCGTGGCCGGTCTGATGGCCGCGGTGCCAGGCCTCGAGGGCAAGTCGATCGAATCAGTCGAAAACGCGTGCGCCTCGGGTGGCCAGGCCGTGCTGTCGGTCGTCTACAAACTGCTCGCCGGGATGGGCGAGGTCGGGATCGCCCTCGGTTACGAGAAGATGCGCGACAACGAGGGCAAGGCGGACGGCAAGTTGATTGGCGCGGCCCTGGGAGTGTTCTCGCATCCCGACGATCGGCCCGGCAAGGTCTTCGTGTTTCCCCACATCTTCGCCGAGGTGATGGCCGACTATATGAAGACGCACGGCGCGACCGAGGCCGACCTGGCGCAGATTGCCGTCGTCGAATACGCCAACGGCAACAAGAACCCGTACGCCCAGATGCAGAAGGCGACAGTGACCCTCGAGCAGGCCATGAAGATCGAGGGCATCAATCGCTACATCGTCGATGGCCTGCCACTCAAGACGTTTGACTGCTCGCAGATGACCGACGGCTACGCGGCGCTCATCATCGCAACCGAGGCTGGATTGAAGCGGCTCGGCGTGGCCAAAGCCGACTGCGTGCAGATCGCGGGCTACTCGCAGGCCACCGACTCGTTGCTGCGCGAAGGCCGCGACGTCCTGCGGCCCAGGGGCGCGCTCGCGGCGATGAACAACGCGTACAAGATGGCCGGCGTCTCGCCGGTCGACGTCAATGTCGCCGAGATCCACGATTGCTTCACCGTGATGGGCGCCATCGGGACCGAGGTGATCGGCAAGGCGGCGTACGGCCAGGGCGCGAAGTACTGGGTTGACGGGAAGGCCAGCGTCGACGGCGAGTGCGGCATCAACACCTCCGGCGGCCTGATTGCCAAGGGGCATCCGGTCGGCGCGACGGGCATTGCGATGCTCGGCTGGGCCTCCTGGCAGTTGCTTGGAAAAGTGCCGCCCGCTCTGCAGGTGAAGAACGCGAAGGCCGCCGCCACCTTCAACATCGGCGGACCCATCTGCGCGTCCGTGTGCACGGTGTTGAAGCCGGCGTCGTAGGATCCGGGCGGGCCGGTTCGGGGGCTGGATGATCCAGGAAGAACGCACGCAGCGAAGCCGAGCGGCCATTCTCGACGCGGCGCTCGCGCTGTTTTCGACGCAGGGCTATCGCGCGACGTCCATGCGGGACGTCGCGCAGAAGGCCCTGGTGTCGATTGGCAATCTCTACCATCACTTCGAGGACAAGGAAACCATCTTCCGGGAGCTCCTCGATACGTTCTGGCGCGTGGTCGAGACGCCGGAGTTTCCCGTGACACGCGCCCTGACGGAGGGGACGTTTCCGGAGAACCTGGAAGTCCTCGGCCATGCAGCCCAGGAGAGCATCGCCAAGTACCGGCCCTACGTCCGGCTGATCTACGTGGACGTCGTCGAATTCGAAGGAAGCCACATCCGGAGGTTCTACTCCGACATGGCCAGCCTCTTTGAACGATTCGTCGAGGCCCACAAGGACGAGATCAGGATCGCAGGCAAGCTGCGCCGCGATATTCCGCCTGCCGAGGCGATCATGTTCGTGTTCCGGACATACCTGCAGCACTTCGCCGTCGAACTCGTCTTTGGCGTGCCTGATCTCTACGGCAAGAGCACCGGTCAGATTGTTCGCGAGATTTCGGACATCATGCGCAACGGCCTGCTTCAAGCGAAGACCTGAAAAGAAGTCTTACGACAGCAGTGCCATCACGCCAGGGATCACAGCCAGGTTGCCGGCCAGCCACCATGGCCAGAACGCCCGGCCTCTGGGAAGCGTGAGGTTGAACGCGAGCGTCATCGGCAGAACCACTCGCGGCGTGGCTCCTGGGTCTCCGCCCCACACGTGATCAGAGACGAGCAGCATGAGCACCGCGAAGACGGCGCCGGTGCACCACAGCGGGCTTCTGATGTTCGGCCGGATCAGGAGTCCCGCGGCCTGCACGGTGAGCGAGACCAGCACCAGCGCGCTTGGACTTCGCCAGATCGCGTTCGGGCCAAACGTGAAGAACGTGCCGTGGATCACTCGATCCCACTGGGCGGCAAAGGCCGCAAGCGGCACGCCCAGCGAAGGACCGTGGGCGAGCACGGTCGATCGATAGATCGATCGCAGATAGTCGAGCCACAGCAGTTCCGGCAGCACCAGCAGCAGACTGCAGGCCAATATCGCCCAGGGCCGTGGTCGTCTTCCCATGGCCAGGACGATCGGGAAGAGCGCCGCGGCCGCCAGCAGGTTCGTTTCGCGCCCCAGCACGGAGACGCCGACGATGGCTGCAGCCGTCTTGATGTGGCCCTTTTCGGCCGCGGTGATGGCCAGCGCGACGAGCAGCAGGCTCGGGCCGTCGAGCACCGCCACCCTCACCGACGCCAACAGGCCCTGTGTAAAGAGGCATGCCGCCCACACCAGCAACCCCCGCACAGTGTCATGCGGCAGCCGTCGCGCGAGCCACCAGGCCAGCAGGAGCCAGGCCAGCACGTTCTGCAGCGAGTAGACCTGCAGAATCCACGCCGGGCGGCCGAGGCCAAGGCAGTAGGCCGTCATCGAGAACAAGACGCGCCGGGCTCTGAAAGGCGCCATGTCCATCAGGTAGTCGGTGTCGGGCTCGCGCAGCAGGGGGTCCATGGCCAGTTGGGCATAGAATTGGCCGTCGTACGATGCCTTGCCCGGATAGTGGAAATGAACCGTCCGCTGCAGCGTCTGGCTTTCGAACTCGTGGCCGCTTTCGTCGAAGTTGATTAGCGCGGTGAACCCGGTGCGCGGGTGGTAGTATCTCGCGACCAGGGCGACAAAGAAGACGATCAAGGCCAGCCGCGCGACCAGCATGACGCGACCGCGGTGACGCGTGTATATGATCGGGATCGTGCTGTCGCTGATGCGCCGCGCAATGTTCACGATGAAACCGTTCAACATCGCTCGATCCACCGCCTTCTCGCGTCGCCGGTTCAACCGGGGCCTGGCTATAGCAGCCCTGGTGACGCTTCTTGCCTCTCCGCTCGCCTGCGGCAGGGCGCCGCAGCCGATTCACATCGATCTGCTTTCCATGCTGGCGCTTGCCGAGAAGCGGCCGCCCGCCACGGCCGATGACGCCTTCTTCGTGCGTGGCGTCCAGCTCGACGGTCGCACGATTCCCGCCGTCATCGTTCCCCAGCCGAGCCGCATCGTCTGGACCGTCAGGATACCCCGGCGGGCGTCGCTGACTGCGCACGCGGGGCTGGTGCCAGACCGCACCGGTAAGTATGCCGGAGATGCCGTATTCCGGATTGGCGTTTCTGGGGGAAAGATCTACGAGAAGGTGTACGAGCGCCGGATGACGCCGGGCTCGGTCGAGGCCGACCGCTCCTTCGTGCCGATCGCGGTCGACCTGTCGGCCTGGGCCGGGTGGCAGTGGAGCCTGTTCTACCGGCCGAGCGAGACGGCGTGGAACCTCGTCTTCAGCGTCGATGGCACGAGATCATCGGATACCCCGCTGTGGCTGGCGCCCGCGATCAAGGGCATCAAGTGACCGGATTCCGGACGGGCCCTTGCGGAGTATGATGAAGGACGCCGCACGCATGGCGCTTCGACTCGCAATACGGCAGCGTGTTCTTGTGAGGCGATCCGGTCGCAACTGCTCGCTCAGCACCAAGTCCGGAGTGATAACGGTCGTCGCCGAACACGTGAATCGAAGGACCTGGCTGCCCCCGGGGGACCCGATTTCATGAACGACATTGTTGACTTCATCCACGCAAACCGCGATCGGTACGTCGAGCAACTCAAGCAGTATCTGGCCATTCCGAGCATCAGCGCGTTGCCGGAGCACGCCGGGGACGTGCGGCGGGCCGCCGAGTGGACCGCCGCCGAGATGACCCGTATCGGCCTGGAGCATGTCCGCGTCGTCGACACCGCCGGGCATCCCATCGTCTACGGCGATTGGCTGCATGCGGAGGGTGCGCCGACCGTGCTGCTCTATGGGCACTACGACGTGCAGCCGGTGGACCCGGTTGACCTGTGGAAGTCGCCGCCGTTTGAGGCAACCGTTCGGGACGGCGAGATCTACGCGCGGGGTGCCTGCGACGACAAGGGCCAGGTGTTCATCCACCTCAAGGCTATCGAGGCGTACATCCGCAAGTCGGGTCGGCTGCCCATCAACTTCAAGGTCGTCCTGGAAGGCGAGGAGGAAGTCGGCAGCGTCAATCTCGTGCCCTACGTGCGAGACAACCGGGCCGCGCTTGCCTGCGACATGGTCCTCATCTCGGACACCGAGATGTTCGACCGCGGCGTGCCATCGATCTGCTACGGCCTGCGTGGCCTCTCCTACCTGCAGATCGATCTGCGAGGCACGAGCCACGACCTGCACTCGGGCGTGTACGGCGGGGCGGTGGCCAACCCTGCCAACGTGCTCGCCCATATCATCGCTCAGCTCAAGGACAAGAGCGGCAACATCAGGATTCCCGGCTTCTACGATGATGTGCGCGCGCTGCGCGACGAGGAACGCGCGGAGTTCAAGCGCCTGCCGTTCAACGAAATCGGCTTCAAGAAGCACATTGCCGCCCCGCGCCTCACCGGCGAGCGCGGCTACAGCGTGCTCGAACGCGTCTGGGCGAGACCGTCTCTCGATGTGAACGGCCTGCTTGCGGGCTGGACCGGCGAAGGCAGCAAGACCGTCATTGCCGCCACCGCGATGGCGAAGGTGAGCATGCGTCTCGTGCCGAACCAGGATCCCGACAAGATTGCGGCGCTCTTCGAAGCCTACGTAAAGAAGATCACGCCGAAGACCGTCGCCGTGAAGGTGACCAACCTGCACGGCGGGAAGCCGTGGATGACGGACTTCGACAACATCTACGTGCAGGCTGCCGGGCGTGCCATCGAGAAGGGGTTCGGCAAGCGGCCGGTTTACACGCGCGAAGGCGGGTCAATCCCGATCGTCGCGAACTTCCAGGAAGAACTGAACGCTCCGGTCGTCCTGTTCGGCTTCGGCCTGCCGGACGACAACCTGCACGCGCCCAACGAGAAGTTCAACCTCGACAACTTCTTCAACGGGATCCTGGCGTCGGCGTTCTTGTACGCCGAGGTGGCTGCCACAAGACCGTAACCACGAGACGGGATTCGGGAGGATTCCGTAGGGGCGGACCCCCGTGTTCGCCCGCCCGCAGAGGATGCACCGCAGGGTGGCGTCACTCGGGTGGCGTGGCGCTTCGCTCCGCGGCCCCGCTCGCACAAGCCGCCCCTCGACCCTGCTCGGGGCACCCTGAGCTACGTCGAAGGGCGGCAAAACGCGCGCCTTACCGGGACTCGTCGCCGGTCTGACGTAGGGCAACCACGGGGGGTTGCCCCTACACCTGAATCTGTCCGTCGTAGGGGCGGCCCCCTGTGGCCGCCCCGTACCAGTCCTGGCCCTCGCGGTGTGTTTTGCAGACTTCGCCCTTCGACTTCGCTCAGGGCTGGCTGTCGGCTTGGTTCGAGGGGCCGCTTCGCGAATCGCCCCGTCACCGTCTTGCCGACTTGTGCGCGAGGGGCCGCTTCGCGAAACGCCGCGTCACCATTCAGCGGGCGGGTAGCGTCGATTGCGCCATCTTCTCACCGGCGCGGACAGGGATCGGCAGCCGGTTTTGCCTCGGAGGGTACGGGCAATCGTAGTCGTGGTTGTAGTAGCAGTACGGATTGAACGCCCGGTTGAAATCAACGACGTAGATGCCGGTCTTGCTGCGATCGATCTCCAGGTACCGCCCGGCGGAGTAGGTTTCGGTGCCGCTGGTCAGATCGCTGAACGGGATGAACAGCCGATCGGGCGGCGTGTCTGCCTCGACAAGGGCGGCCAGCGACAGCGCGCGGCCCTGGAGCGTGAATTCGAGCGTGCCGACCTGCTCCATGTCCCGGATCTGTCCGGTGGAGGTCGGCGTCTTTACCGGGGTGCGCACCGGCGCGGGCGTGAATGACGCCGGCACGGCGTACCCGGGATCGGGCGCGAAGTACTTGAGCGGGAGATAGGCCGCGCGCGCGTTGACGGGAACCGGTGAGTTCTCCGCCGAGAGGAAGGCCGCATCCTTCCTGGCCCGCTCGGCCTGCAGTTTTCCGGTGTACTCAGCGTCCGGATCGGCAGGCTTACCTCCGCATGCGACGGCCAATGCCAGCAGCCCAAGCAGGCAGACCCCGAATGCCGCAGTCCGAACCCCGAATCCCGAATCCCGAATCCGGCAGTCCGAGGTCCCAATCCCCAATCCCCAATCCCGCTTGCCACGCTGGAGCGTGGCGATCCCAGGCTCGCAACCGATCAGACAGGTGGTCAGCGTGACCCCCCTGGGATCGCCGGGCTCCAGCCCGGCCCTGAACCGCCAATCCCGAACCTCGCTTGCCACGCCGAAGTCGATGAAGCGGAACGGCGACGGCGGAAACCCCCAGCCCCCAGCCCCCGGTCCCCAGCCCCTATCTGAATACATATCCCCCCTTGGCGACGGTCGCGTCCGCGATCCGGCGCCTCGAGGCAATCGTATTCACTGGCGCGGGTTTCAACAAGCGCCGCAGCGCGGCCAGGTGGGTGCGCAGCATGTCGCCGTCGGCCAGCGCAGCGAGCGCCTGCTTCGCCTTGCACTCGACGCGCGCGGCGGCATCGCTGACGAAGACCTGCGCGGCATCCTGCTGCAGCGCGGCCCTCGGCAACGATCGGGCAGCGGCATCGATCGCCCGAAGCACAGCGCTGTCGGCCTGGTACGTGTCGATGAGGATGTCGGCGATCGACATCATCACTTCCTGCTCATCGGCGAGTTTCTCGGCGTGCCTGAGCATCCCGACACCCATCACCGCGAGCGCGACCTTCTTGAGACTGGCAACGGTGTGCTGCTCTTCGCCGAGCACCCCGGCGGCCGTCCTGGCGCCCATCTGCGGCGGGCCCATCAACTCCTCCTGCAGTTTCTTCGCTGCCTGGATGATGGGCAGGTCGCCCTTGAGCGCGCGGCGCATCAGGATCCCGGGGATGAGCAGCCGGTTGATCTCGTTGGTGCCTTCGAAAATGCGGTTCACCCGGGCATCGCGGAAGTGGCGCTCGGCAGGGTAGTCCTTCACGTATCCGTTGGCGCCGTGGATCTGGATGTTCTCATCGAGCACGAAGTCGGCCACTTCGCTGCCGGCGATCTTGGCGATTGAGGCCTCGACGGCGTACTCCTCGCCGGCCGCGAGCACGGCGGCCATATCTTCGCGGGACGTTTGACGTTCGTTGATCGCGGCGTCGAGCAGGCCCGCGGTCCGGTAGAGCATGCTCTCGAGCGCATAGACGCGCGCGCTCATCTCGCCGATCTTGTGCTTGATGGCGCCAAACGTGGCGATGGGATGTCCGAACTGCTGCCGCGCCGCCCCGTAGCGGGCAGATTCGCCGATGACGGCGATGCTGCCCCCGGCGCACATGAAGCCGAGTTTGAGGCGGCCGAAGTTGAGCACGTTGAACGCCACGCGGTGGCCCTTGCCCACCTCGCCCAGCACGCTCTCGGCCGGCACGCGCACGTCCTGCAGCACGACCGACGTGGTCGACGACCCGAGCAGCCCCAGCTTGTGCTCTTCCTTTCCGCACGAGACGCCCGGGAGAGCCCGCTCGACGATGAATGCCGTGAAGTGCTGGCCATCGACCTTGGCGAAAATGATGTAGAGATCCGCGAAGCCGCCGTTCGAGATCCACATCTTCTCGCCGGTGATGACAAAGCTGCCGTCGGCCTGGCGCATCGCCCGTGTTTTCGCGGCGAGAGCGTCGGACCCTGCGCCAGACTCGGACAGGCCGTAGGCGCCTACAATCTCCGCCGTGACCAGCCGAGGCACGTACTTCTGCTTCTGCGCCTCGGTGCCGAAGAGCAGGATCGCCAGCAGCGACAGGTTGACCTGCGCGCCGTAGGCGGTGGCAAACGACGCACTCACGGCCAGACGCTCGCTCAGGATGAGCGACGAGATCTTGTCGAGGTGGACCCCGCCGTACGCCTCAGGCGTGTCTGCGCCGAGCAGGCCCAACTCGCCGCACTGGCGGAGCAATTGCCGCGCGAAGTCCCAGTCCTTCTGCTCGAGCCGGTCGATGTTCGGCAACACCTCGGTCGACATGAACTCGTCGGCCGTTTGCCCGATGAGCTTGTGTTCCTCAGTGAACCGGTCGGGAGTGAAGATGGCCGACGGCTCGGTCGTCGCCAGCAGCCACCCGCCACCCTTTGTCGCCAACGATACGGTCTCCACGCTCATACGGACTCCTTGATCTCAACATCTCTCGAAGATTCCCGCTGCGCCCATCCCTCCGCCGACGCACATCGACACCATGCCGTAGCGCGACCCGCGCCGGTGCATCTCGTAGAGGAGCGACGTCGTCAACTTCGCGCCCGTGCAGCCGAGCGGGTGGCCCAGGGCCACTGCGCCACCGTTCACGTTGAGGCGATCGGGATCGATCGGCAGTTCGCGCAGGCACGCCAGCACCTGCGCGGCGAACGCCTCGTTGAGTTCCACCAGGTCGATGTCCTCCAGGCGCAACCCCGTGCGCGCCAGGAGTTTTCTGATCGCCGGAATCGGGCCCACGCCAAACCGCTCCGGCTCGACGCCCGCGGTGGCGTATCCGACAAACCGGGCGAGCGGCCGCAGTCCCATCGCGTCGGCTTTCTCGCGCGACATCACGATGACCGCGGCCCCGCCATCGCTCATCTGCGACGAATTGCCAGCCGTCACCGTGCCTTTCGCGTGAAAGGCCGGCTTCAGCTTTGCCAACGCCGCCATCGACGTGTCGCGCCGCGGCCCCTCGTCGGTGTCGAACACGAACTCGCGGGCGGTGGGCGCGGATCCGTCAGCCGACGGCTCGGCAAGCGTCACGCGAACCGGCGCGATCTCGTCGCGAAACCGGCCTGCGTCGATCGCGGCAATGGCGCGCTGGTGACTGCGAAGCGCGAACGCGTCCTGCTCTTCGCGCGGCAGCCCGCATTCGCGCGCGTGGTTCTCGGCGACCAGGCCCGTGCTGAGATACACATCGGGATACGTGTCGACCAGCGCCGGGTTGGGCGACACCTTGTTGCCGCCCATAGGCACCATGCTCATGCTCTCGGTGCCTCCCGCGACAATGACGTCCGCGCCGCCGCCGATAATGCGTTCGGCGGCGTACGCGATCGCCTGAAGGCCCGACGCGCAAAACCGGTTCACCGTCACGGCCGAGGCCGAGGCTGGGATGCCCGCGCGCAGGCTACTGATGCGCGCCACATTCAGGCCCTGTTCCGCCTCCGGCATCGCGCAGCCGACAATCACATCGTCAATCAGGGCCGGGTCGAGCGCGGAAACGCGGCGCAGGGCCGCGATGATGGCGGTGGCCGCCAACTCGTCGGGACGTACCGTGCGGAGGGCGCCGTGAGGAGCCCTGCCAAGGGCGGTTCGCGCGGCTGAAACGATGACTGCTTCTCGCATGAGCTCTCCTTGGGGTCAGATCCAAAACACAACATTCTTCATGATTCTGGAGAATCTTCAGATTTCCGGAGAATGTTGTGTTTTGGATCTGACCCCATAGTCACAACATTCTTCATGATTCTGGAGAATCTTCAGATTTCCGGAGAATGTTGTGTTTTGGATCTGACCCCATAGTCACCAAGCAGATCCTCGACGGCTTCGCCGAGTTCAAACGTCTTTCCGTCAAACAGATGATCGGCGCCATCAATCACGACAAGTTCCTTGGGATCCGGCGCCTGCGCGTAGAACTTCGTCGTTTCTCTGTAGGGGCACAGCTCATCGCGGTTGCCCTGGATGAAGAACTTCGGCTTCAGGCTGTTGGTCACGGCCGAGAAGTCGTAGAGCCCGACAGGCGGAGCAATGCCGATCAGGGCGGACACGCGGTCGTCGGTGGCGCCCACCGTCATTGCGATCCACGACCCGAACGAGAAGCCGGCCGCCCAGATCTCGACCCCGGGATACCGGGCGGCGACCACGTCGAGAGCCGCGCGAAAGTCGGCCATCTCGCCCGGGCCCTCGTCAAAGGTGCCGCTGCTTGTGCCCACACCCCGGAAGTTGAATCGCAGCACGGCCGCGCGCGTGCGGCACAGCGACTTGGCGACCTGGTACACCACCTTGTTGTGCATCGTGCCGCCGCCGGCCGGCAGCGGGTGCGCCAGCACGACCGCGACGCGGGGCGGATCGTCCAGCTGCGCATCGGCCGCGGCCGAACTGCCGTCTGCCTGGCGGACCGGTCCGATATGGCAACCCCACGCCGGCTCGTCGAGCAGCGCCTCGAGGCGGCCCGATGGGCCGTTGAACTCGCGAATCACGCGGCAACCTCTTGATGTCCACAGAACGCACTGACCACTTCCGCGAACGCGCCCGCCTGGGTCACCATGCCGATGTGACCAGTGCGAGCCATCGTCGTCATCCGCGCGCCGGCGATCAGTTCGACGTACTCCTTCATACCGTCGACCGGCACCACCAGATCCAGTTCGGGTTCGCCCGAGACCACCAGCGTTGGTGCCTTGATGAGCCGGCACAGACCGACGAAATCGACATCGGCGGCGAGCATGATCCGGTCCGCCATCCGCCGCGGAGACATCGGTGCGACAAGGACCCGGCCGAGATGACTGGCGAGAAACGAGAATCGTGGTCCCCACGCCGGTCTCGCGGCCGCGACCTCTGGATAGAGGCGGCCTGCCGCGCGCGCGACGAACGAGGGAACCGATGCCAGCGGCGCGTTGACGTACCGCTGCACTCTGGTGTCGGGTTTCCAGCGAGGACCCGGAGTTGAAGTCAGCACCAGCGCGCGAACCCGGCCAGGCCGACTGGCCGCGTACGCCGCGCCCACCAGACCGCCAAACGACACGCCGCAGATGATGGCGGACTCGGCTCCCGCCTCGTCGAGCACGCTGTCCACCTGTCGAAGGAACAACTCGAATCCCAGGTTCGGATCGTGCAGGCACCCGCTGCCGCTCTCGCCCGGCATTGAGAAGGTCAGCACGCGAAACGTCCGGGCCAGCGCATGCGCGGTCGGCGCAATCCACTCCCAGCGTCCCTGGATGCCGGGAAGGAGCACGAGCGGTGGGCCAGTTCCGATATCGGGCAACTCAGTTCCTCAGCGTCTTTCCCGTCTTCAACGTGTAGCCGATCCGCTCCAGCGTCTTCGGCTCGCCGCACAGGCTGATAAACGCCTCGCGCTCCAGATCGAGCACGTACTGCTCTGACACGGTTGTGGCGTGGGGCAGCGATCCGCCCGAGAGAATCCACGCGAGCTTCCGGCCGATCAGGGCGTCGTGATCGCTGATTCGGTCGCCCCGCCGCGCCAGGTGGACGCCAAGCGACAATGTGGCCAGCAGATTCTCGCCGCCCACCGGGATGGCCGTCGGCCGCGCCGGCGGCTGATAGCCTTCGGCGACGCGCGCCAGTGCCCGCGCTTTCGCGTCGGCGATCAGCCGATCACGGTTCATGGTGATGGCGTCGGTGGAACGCAGGTAGCCGAGCCGTCTAGCATCCGGACCGCTGGTGGCGACCTTGCCAAATGCAATCGTCTCGAAGGCGCGCTGCACGTACGGCAGCAGGTCCACCTGTGTGCCCGGAGGACGCGACTCAAGGCAACGGATAAGCATCTCCTTG
>Ga0315286_10001746_pt1 | contig 19874 bp, 15 predicted proteins | sample YL17G10_0_MG_FD_205038 | JGI IMG/M metagenome (GOLD analysis project Ga0315286, IMG submission 205038) | Sediment microbial communities from Yellowstone Lake, YNP, Wyoming, USA - YL17G10_0 | ecosystem: Environmental > Aquatic > Freshwater > Lake > Sediment | place: USA: Wyoming | collected... | reverse complement strand
GGCGATCGCCCGGCCGATGCCTTTCGAGGCGCCCGTGACCAAAACCCGGCGCGGAGCACCCGAGACGGCGGTCATTCGCCGGAACCCTGGGTCAGCGTGGACTTCGTCGCTCCCAGGTTCAGCTTAAGCGCATCGCGGACGTTCTTGAACGCGGCGATGGTCCGGGCAATATCTTCGTCGGTGTGCGAGGCGGTCGGGACCATCCGGAAGAGGAGGATACCCTTCGGAACGACCGGGTACATGACGCCGGTGATGAAAATGCCCTGGTCGCGGAGGCCTTTGATGATGGCCATGCCGAGGTTGACGTCGCCCGCCGGAACATAGACGGCGCAGAGCGGCGAAGGCACGTCTCCGATCTCATACCCGAGCTCGGCGAGGCCCGCCCGGATCTTGGCCGCGTTGGCCCACATCTTTTTCCGGCGCTCGACGTCGTGGGCGATGATGTCCAGAGTCTTCGTCAGGACCTCGACATAGATCATGGGCAGACTCTTGGCGAACACCTGGGTCCGGGCATTGTACCGGATCCATTCGGCCGCGGAATGGTTCGTGGCCGTGACGCCGCCGATCGCGGCGAAGGCTTTGGCGAACGTGCCGAAGTAGATGTCGAGCTTGTCGTGAATGCCGAAATACTCGCCGGTTCCCCGTCCTGAATTCCCCATGACGCCGAAGCCGTGGGCATCATCGATATAGATTCGGGCTTCGTATTTTTCCTTCAGGGCGCAGATGGCCGGCAGGTCGGCGATGTCGCCCCGCATGCCGAAGACGCCTTCGGTCACGATGAGGATCCCGCCCTTACGGGCCTTGTTGATGTGCTTCAGATGGGCTTCGAGGCTCTCCATGTCGTTGTGGCGGTAGACCCGGAACTTCGCCTGGGAGACGAACACGCCGTCGAGCATCGAGGCGTGGGACAGCTTGTCGACGATGATGGTATCGTTGGCGTCGACGATCGAGGCGATCGTGCCGATGACCCCCAGGTATCCGTAGTTGAAGAGGACGGCGTCCTCCTTCTGGAGAAACTCGGCGAATTTCTTTTCCAAGGCCATATGGGCTTCGGTGTTGCCGGTCATCATCCGGGCGCCCATGGGCGCGCTGGCGCCGTAGCGGCGGGCCGCCTCGACCGCCAGGGCCTTGATCTCCTCGTTCTCGGCCAGGCCCAGGTAATTGTTGATCGACCACTGGACCACCTTGTGGCCCTGGAAGATCATTTCGTGGCCGGGGGTCGGATCCAGGATCGGTCTGCTGAAGTAATGGTCTCCGCGGGCGCGGAACGGTCCAAAATACCCTCCCTCGGTCTGGCATTTATCGAAAATGTCTTGCATGGCAACTCCTTTCTTTAATATTTCTCTCATTCGGTATCCGAGAATCCCAGCGTTCACATGGACATGATAATGCCGGAATCAACCTTATGTTGAGATGAAGCGCTACTAGAATCATATTCTCTCCCGGAGGCCGGGTAAAGGAAGCATTCTAATCGGCGGGGGGGCGAAAATCAAGCCTACCTTCACCGGGGGATGCCCACTTCACTATTTAGACGAAGATCGGCGGGCATAACTTCCCTATTCCGGCCTCGACCCAACGCCCCGGATCAATCGCTTTTTGTCTTTGACCGCCTGAAGGATATCCGACGCCAGGCGGGAGATTTCGCGGTCGGCATACTCTGAATCGACGACCTGGAAACCCGGCCCCCCGACGGCGCAGGTCAATGTCTTGGTCTCCCGCGCGGTTTTCACCCGGGGGTCCTTCACCGATCTCTCGAGGTACGTGACCTGGATTTTCATCCGGTCCGCGCCATCCCCGGCCTGAATCAGGACGACGACGTGCACGTCCTTGTTGGTATCGTCATCGTCCGGACCCCCGATGAAGAAGTCCTGCTTGAGGAAATTCTGGCCCGGCGGGGAAGGCATCTCCCGGACCTCGTCGTAAATTTTTTTAAGTGTTTCGAGGCCGCCCCGCGGGACCTGGAGGAGCGGCAGGACGAGAAGGACCGCTTTCACCCATCCCTTTTCCCCGCCCCGGAAGCTCATGACGACCCGATATTCTTCATTTTCGAACGCATGAACATGGTGAAGGCGATGATAACCGCCGCGAGCACCAGGACGAGGACCATGATGAGGATGAGGATCGTGGTCCCAGGCTGCCCGACCTCGATTTTACCACCCGGAACGGGCAGACTGACGGATGAGGGATGCGCTTTGTCCCGATAGACCTTCACCTCCGGCTCCAGGGACAGGATCGGAGTCGCGGCATTGTCTTTGTCGGCGAAGGTAAGGGTCAGCCGTATCCGGTGGCCCTTGTCGAAAACGTTCGATGTCGGCTCGAGATCGAACCGGAGCTCCGCGGGTTCGCCCGGCAGAAGCGGAGCTATGTCGGATTCATAGCTGCGGTGATAGGGCAAACCGAGGTTGTCATAGGGCGGATCGGCCAGGGCCCGATGCGAGGCCCGAAGGACGCCCTCCGTGACATAATGCGAGACGCCGGAGGGTTCGACCTCCTCGAGGGTGGCAAAAAAATCAGCGTCCCCGGCCGAAACACTCGCCCAGAGCCTGACGACGGGATGACCCGTTACTTCGATCTCGGCTTTGAGGGGCGGCGTCGTGTACGTCAATCCCTTGGCGTCGTTCGCCGCCATGTCCGGATAGCCGAACCCGCCCCCGACCGTATTGTCCCAGCGGGTCGAGGTCCCGGACGTGGCCGTATGATCAATGGAACAGGCATCCATGAGCCCGATCCGGCCCGGCGGAGTGATTCCCAGCCGGCCGTCGTTCGCCGAAGCTACGCTGTCGATCCGGCCGGGCTGGAAATAGAGGACCGCATCCTTGGCCTCGGCGAGCGGCCATTGATGGGCCGTCTTCCAGACACTCCGGCCCGGGGCGACCATCACCTGGTAGGTGATCGGCGCCTCCTTCATGATGCCGTTTTCGATGCCCTTGAGCCAATAGTCAAACCAGCGCATCTCCTCGTGAGCAAGGAGGGTGAATTCTTCTTTGACGATCGCCGGGTCCTTGGGGGAATGGGACCAGGCACCGATGGTCAGCCTCCGGGGCGCCGTGAAATTGCGGAACATGAGGAATCCGTCCCGGGTGAAGGCATCGAACCAGCCGCACCAGAGGTATGTCGGCACGCCGGCGTCGTTAATGGCCTTGAGATGGCCGGCCGGCTGCCATTCCAGGTTGGGTTGGCTCCCGGTGAGCGGATCCCGGCTGTCGCGAAACCTCAGGGGCGACATAGCGTCGAACAGGGATCGGTTGCCCTTGTGGTCTTCGACCGCCCTCTTCAGAAGAGCCCCGTTCTTGTCATCGTCGACCGGCGCCGCGATCTGCTCCAGGTCCAGTTTCCGGGTCAGCTCGCTCCAGGTCCGGAGTAAATCGTCCTTGAGAACGCCGCCCTGGGCCCCCATGGAATAGATGTCGAACAGGGACACGACGGGGAAGATCGCAGTCAGATGGGGCGGTTTCCGGCCGGCGGCCATGAGCTGGGTAATGCCGAGGTAGGACCCTCCGAACATCCCGATTTTGCCGGTCGACCAGGGTTGTTTCGCCAGCCATTCCGTGACTTCGAATGCGTCCTGGGACTCCTCGGGCGTGAAGATGCCGAGCGCCCGTCCGAATGACGCCCCCGAGCCGCGGACGTCCGCCGACGCGGCCACATATCCCCTTTTTATCAAGGCCTGGATATCGGGGCTGTCGCCGATCGAGACGAGCCGGCCGTTGGCCGTAAAAGCCCGGCGGTATCGATGGTGCGTCCAGATGACGGGAAACGGGCCGGCGGCGATTTTCCCGTCTTTTGCCGGCCGGATGATGTCGATCGCGATCCGGGTCCCATCCCGCATGGCGAGGTAGTGCGACGTTCGGACTCCCGAATCGTAAACCGGCTCGGAATATCCGGAATAGCGGCCGAACTGGGAGACTTTCGGATTTTCCGCGGCCTGGCTTTTTTGAGGCGCCGCTTGCCCGGCGGCGAGGATCGCGGCAAAAAATAAAAGCCCCGAAACAATGAACGCCGTACGAAATATCCTCATGCGATTTCTCCTTGAGATCTAGTTTTCTATTTCCCGAATTGCACAACGATCCGCCTCCCTCATTGTAATCAAAGCGCCGAGCTATTGACAACACGCGGCCTAATTGAGAGCGAAATCTCATACAGGCTAAAATCCTCCGGGCTTGAGGTCGACCTCAAGCCCCTCATAGCGGAGGGGGGGCCCCACCCTACCCAAAAAGGGGACACCCACCGTCCAAAATAAACGCTCGGCGAGATTCCGGGGGGTGAGTGTCCCCATTTTGGATGGGGAGGTACCGACGGGACTGGATTTCAATACAAGCCAGGGGATCAGGACGGCGCGGCGCGAGCCCCGGCCGCTCGAAGCGGCGGGGACCCGCCAGAAGTGGGTGAGCCGCAAGAGCGACTGGGGCGGGAGCCGCGCAAAGCCGCCGGCCATAGAGTTGACTTCCTCCCCGACCCGCGCTAAATTGTCCCCAGAATTGAAAAGAGGGACATCATGATCTATCAAGGCCAGGACGATTTTTTCTCCGGGACCCCCGTCAGCAAGCGCGTCATGGACCTTATTGAGAGGCACGCCGAGGAACTGACGAACGGCTGGCTCGCGGAAATCCGTAAGGACTCCGCCACGCCGACCTACAACCGGTTCGAGGATGAGAAGGAGCTTTTCCAGCGAGCGCACCGGGTTTTCTTCCAACTCGGCCGTTGGATCAACCTGGAAGCGACCAAGGAAGACCTGCAGCACTATTGGACAAACGTGGGGCAGAATCGCCGCCGGGAAGGGATTCCCTTGTCCGAAATCGTCCAGTCGCTGGGACTGATCCGGAAGCACTTCTGGGCCAAGGTCGAGACCGAAGGCTTGCTCGATACGGCGTCGGACATGTATCAGGCCATGGACCTCCACAATCGGGTCACGCTGTTCTTCGACCGGGCTATCTACTACGCCGTCCTCGGATACGAAATAACATAGAAAATTCGACGGGGCTGTGGTATAAACGGGCCATCCTTTCTCAAGGAGGCCCGCTTGAAAAAATCCAGGTATCCCCTTTTTCTGGTCGCTCTTCTGGCCCTGGCGCTCGCCGCGCCGGCGGCCCCGAAAGTCCCGATCGCCTTCTCTGATTACCACGGGTATACGGGCGCGCTAAAGTACCTCAAGGACGTCGCCGCGGCTTATCCCGACATCACCGAGCTCCTGGAGATCGGCAAGAGCGGTCTCGGCCGGCCGATCTACGTCCTCGTCGTCTCAACCATGAAAACGGGGACGACGATCGACCGCTACGTCGAATTGCGCCATCCGCGCAACCTCGAAGTCCGCGAACCCTTTCGAGAGAAATCCTATCTCGGCAAGCCCGGCCAATGGATCGACGGCGGCATGCACGGCAACGAGTACACGGGTGTCGAGGTGACTCTCTACATCATCGACAAGCTCGTCTCGGGCTTCGGGTCCGATCCCGAGCTCACCCGCCTCATCGACACCCGGACCTTCTATATCTGCCCGGTCACCAATCCGGACGGCGTCTTCAACAGCGTCGAGCGGGAGATCTCCCAACGCGGGAACGGCGACCTCGGGGCCCTGCCGAACGCCCCGCGCGACCTCAATGGCGACGGCCACATCACTCAATTCCGTTACAAGAGCGCGCAGGGCGCGTTCGTCGCGGACGACAAGGACCCGCGCCTGATGGTCCGCCTGGGCGCGAACGAGCAGACCTCCAAACCGCGCTTTGCGGTCCTCACTGAAGGCGCTTCGACCGAAGGTCCGCGGGGCGGCAGCGAGGAGCCGGGATCGAGCATCGACGTGAACCGAAACTTCCCGGAGGGCTGGTGGACCGAGGACGGACTTCCCGGCGGGACCGGCGCTTATCCGACGTCCTCGCCCGAGGCTCAGGCCCTCGTCGAATTCGCCGTCACCCACCGCAACATCCTGATGGTCCAGAATTTCCACACCTCGGGCGGATTCACGTACCGCGTCCCGGGGACCGCGCCCGATACCGGGATGAACGCCCGCGACGTCGCGGTCTACGATCACGTGCTGGGCAAGAAATACCTTGAGATCATCGGCGAGAAGGTCCCCGAAGCCTGGCAGAAGCCCGAGCTCCTAGCCGATTTCCGGACGAAGCTCCGGGGGACGACCAAAAATAAATATGCCGCCGATCGGGGCTATGAAATGCCCCGCGGCTGGATCATGGGCTATAACGAGGAGCGCGACCAGCGCTACGGCTACGGCATGGTCATCGACTGGTGGTACCAGCAGTTCGGCGCCTTCGCCATCACGACCGAGCTCTGGAACCCGGACGCCGACATTCCCGGCTTCCCCGTTCTCGATCCCCAATCGTCCGACGTCCGCAACGAGCGCGAGCGGGCCCTCCTCAAATACAACGACGCCAAATATGCCGGCAAGCTCTTTGTCGGCTGGACTTCATTCAAGCACCCGACGCTCGGCGAAGGCGAAATCGGGGGCTGGATCCCCAAATACCGAGGCAACGCCCTTCCGGGCGAACCGCTCACCGGAGTCTGCGAGAAGCACTGGCAGTTCGAGCTCTTCCGGGCCGGTCTCCTGCCCGAAGTCGCCATCGCCGACGCCACCGCCAAGGTGCTCTACACTTCCGACAGCGCTTCGGGGGCCAAGGCCGTCGTCCAGGGCGACAAGGCGACGATCACCCGGTCCGGCGCCAAGGGCAAGTACCGGATCGTGGAAGTCAGGGCGACGATCGAGAACCGGGGCAAGCTGGCCACCCAGACCGGCCGGGGGGCCCAGCTCCGCGGGAACCGGGAAGACGTCGCCTGGCTCATCGGCGACCGTGACAAGACGAAATTCCTCCAGGGCACGCCCCATATCGGGCTGGGTGTGCTCGACGGAACGATGAGGATTCCCGGCCAGGGCACAGCGGCCGGCGCGGCGACCCTCGGTCCGCGCGGCGGAGGCGCTCCTCCTTCGGTGTCTGGACCTCCGTCCGGCGCGCCTACCGGACAACGGGGCGGAGGAGCCCGGGGCGGCGCGGCGCAGCCCGCCCAGACAGGTCCTCGGCGGGAGGTAAAATGGCTCGTGGCCCTCGAGGGCGACGCCCCTCTCAAGGTCGTCGTCACCTCGCAGAAGGGCGGGACCGCGGTCAAGGACCTCGCGGTCCGGTGAGAGGAGAGATTCCATGAAGATCATTGTCCGAATTTTGATCGCGATCCTTTTCGCGGCCGTCATTCTCCCCTCCTCCTCCGGCCTCCTGCCCGGCCAAACCAAGATCCAGAAATCGCCGGGCGGCTACCACGGCGAGCTCGATTTCCCGATCTCCTGGAAGCGGTATTACGCCTACGACGAATGGACCCAGATCCTGCGCGATCTCCAGAAAAAATATCCGCAGCTCGCCGACCTGCAGACCATCGGCAAGAGCCGCCAGGGCCGCGACCAGCTCCTCCTGACGATCACGGCCAAATCGACCGGCGACCCGAAGACAAAAGCGGCGATGTGGGTCGACGGGGCCATCCACGGCAACGAGATCAACGGCGTCACCTGCTCGCTCTACACCGCCTGGTATCTCCTGACCCGCTATGACTACGATCCTTCGGTGTTCGACCTCGTCAACCGGCTGACCTTCTATATTCTCCCCGGCCTCAATGTGGACGCGAACGATTCTTACGCCCGGTTCCCCAACACGGCCAACAACCCGCGCGAGCCGTTCCGGCCCATGGACGACGAGGGCGACGGTCTCTATGACGAGGATACGACCGAGGACGTGGACGGCGACGGCGAGCTCTCGACGATGTACATCGAGGACCCGGCCGGCGGCTTCAAGCTGACGCCCGACAAGCGGCGCTTCGTCGAGGTCGAAGACCCGCGCGAGGAGGTCCGGCGCTTCCGCCTCCTCGGCCCCGAGGGCTTCGACAACGATGCCGATTTGAGAATCAATGAGGACGACCTGGGCGGGCCCGACCCGAACCGGAATTTCCCCTTCGACTGGGGCCTGGCCAACGGGGCCCCCTATCCCCTGAGCGAACCCGAGACCCGGAACGTCTTCCAATTCTGGATGAGTCATTCCAACATCTTCGCCTCGTTCCATTTCCACAACACCGGCCGCCTTCTCATGTTCTCCGCGCCGCCGGCCTCGCGGACGCCGCAGACGCCCGAGCAGACGCGGCTGCAGCAGGACCAGAACGCGCGCCGCCTTGAAGAGATGCGGAAAACCAACGTCTATGCCCAGCTCTTCGACCGCGTCGTCGATCGGGCCTACCAGGCCGACATGAATGCCCTGACCGAGATGATGACCATGGGCGCCCGGATCACGAAGGACTACCGTCCAACGATGAGCGGCCTGGTGGGACAGGCCCAGGCTTCTTCTTATTACATGATGGGCGCCTACGCGACCCTGATCGAGCTCTGGGGTTCGCCGGGCAACGAGGCCGACGAGAACAAGGACGGCCGCGTCTCGGACGAGGAATTCATGAAATGGATCGACATCGAGCTCGGCGGGGAAGGCTGGATCGCGCCCCACAAATTCGTCCATCCGGACTACGGCGAGATCTGGATCGGCGGAACCGCCAAGAAACATGTCACCCGCACCCCCCCGGCGCGTTACATGGAGGAGGAGGCCCGCCGGATCGCCCAATTCGTCCTCTACACCGCCGGCCAGTTCCCGAAGGTGGAGATCGAATCGATCGCGGTCAAGCCGGCGACCGAGAACCTGCTCTGGGTCGAAGCCACCGTCAAGAACGGGAGCGCCTACCCGACGAGCTCGGACCGGTCGGTCGTGCTCCGGCGGAGCGTCAACGACCGCCTGACGATCGCCGCATCGCCTAACATCCAGGTGCTCGACGTTCCTGCGGGATCGACCCTGCTCGACCCGACCGACCCGGCCGAGCGGATGCAGACGCCCCAGGGCAAGACCGCGGAATTCCGCCTGGGCGGCAAGCAATCGATGAAGTTCGGATTCCTGGTGAAGATGGACGGGGCGAACGGCTGGGTGGAGTTCGAAGCCGTGTCGAAGATGGGCGGCACCGCCAAGAAGCGAATCACCCTCGCCGTCGGCAACTGAGTTTTTGCCTAGCTATTAGCCGCTTGCGCGGTTCCCGTGCCGCGCTGGATGCCGGAAAACGCAAGCGACGCTCTAGCCGGCGCGGGGCTGTTGCCTCAAAGCCCCATAGCGGAGGGGGGCCCCGCCCTAAGCCTTTTAAGGATTAGGGTGGGGGGAACCGACGGGACTGGTTCCCCAGGGGCGCTGAGGCAATAGCCCTAAGCCGGCCTCCGAGTTTAACGGTTATCTTGACGTCCCCCGGGTCGCCGGATAGAATCCGTCCATGAACCTGACGGTCCTCGATTGGGCCATCGTGGCCGCCGTTTTCCTTTTCATCATCGCCGTCGTCATCTCCTCCCGGAAGCTCATGCGCTCAGTTTCCGATTTCCTGGCGGCCGGCCGGACGGGCGGCCGGTATCTCATCAGCCTTTCCCAAGGTACCGCCGCCCTGGGGGCCATCACGATCGTCGGCATGTTCGAGATGAATTACATCGCCGGCTTCACTCTCCGCTGGTGGGAGATGGTCATGGCCGTCGTGCTCGTGGCGATCAGCGTTTCGGGCTGGGTCCTCTACCGCTTCCGCCGGACGCGCTGCCTGACTATGGCCCAGTTCTTCGAGATCCGCTACAGCCGCCGCTTTCGGATCTTCGCCGGACTCCTCGCCTTCCTGGCGGGGCTGATCAATTTCGGCATCTTCCCGGCCGTCAGCGCCCGGTTTTTCATCTATTTCTGCGGACTTCCTCCCGCGGTCCATGTCTTCGGCCTCTCGGTTTCCACATTCGCCCTGGTCATGATCGTCATCCTCGCCGTCCCTCTCTATTTCGTCCTTTCCGGCGGCCAGATCGCGGTCATGATCACCGACTTCCTCCAGGGCATTTTCACCAACGTCGTCTTCATCGTGATCATCGCCGTCCTGATGATCAAGATCGACTGGGCCCATATCTTTGCTTCCCTGAGCGCCGTGCCGGCCGGCGCCTCTCTCATCGATCCGTTCCGGACGGGGAGCACCAAGGACTACAATTTCTGGTATTTCTTCATCGGCATGGTTGGCGTCATCTACGGCAAGCTTTCCTGGCAGGGCACGCAGGCCTACAATGCCTCGGCCAAGAGCGCCCATGAGGCCAAGATGGGCGACGTTCTGATGAACTGGCGCAACATCCCCCAGTGGGGCTTGTTCCTGGTTTTCGTCCCGATCGCCGCCTACACGTTCCTCCATCACCCCGATTACGCGGCCGCGGCCGCGGGCGTGAAGCCGGTCCTGGACGGCCTGGCGAACGATGCCCTCCGGAGCCAGCTCATCGTGCCCCTCGCTCTGACGAAGCTCCTCCCCGTAGGGCTCATGGGAGCGTTCGCCGCGGTGATGCTCGCCGCTTCGATCGCCTGCCACGAGACCTACCTCCATTCCTGGGGCAGCATCTTCATCCAGGACGTGGTCCTCCCCCTCCGGAAACGGCCGTTTCAGCCCGAGCGCCATCTCCAGGTCCTCAAGCTCTCGATCCTGGGCGTCGCGGGCTTCAGCTTCGTTTTCAGCCTCCTCTTCCAGCAGAGCGAATACATCTTTCTCTTCTTCGCCGTCACGGGGGCCATCTTCGCCGGGGGAAGCGGCGCGGTCATCATCGGCGGCCTTTACTGGAAGCGCGGAACGACGGCCGCGGCCTGGGCGGCGATGATCACCGGCTCGGTCACGGCCGTAGGCGGCATCGTCCTCCGGCAGATCGATCCGGCCTTTTTCATCAACGGCCAGATGTTCTGGGGCCTGGCCATGCTCCTGAGCAGCGTCGTCTACATTTCGGTTTCCTTGCTCACCGGCGGCCGGAAGAAGTTCGAGCTGGATCCTCTGCTGCACCGCGGCGCCTATACGGTCGGGAACGAACTGCGGATCTCGGACGATGTCCCGACCCGCGGCTGGAAGGTGCTCGGCATGGGCCGGGAATTCCGGCCGTTCGATAAAGTCATCTACATCGCCACCTACGCCTGGACGTTCTCCTGGGTGGTCGTTTTCATCGTCGGAACAGCCCTGAACGTGGCGGGGCCTGTCGGCGACGCGCCCTGGATGGCGTTCTGGAAGACCTATGGGACCGTGTATCTTGCCGCATCGGTCATGGTCATCGTCTGGTTTTCGGCCGGCGGCTTGAGGGACCTGCGGCGGATGATCGCGGACCTGAAGATCATGACCCGCGACCATGGGGACGACGGCTTCGTCCGCACGCCCGGGGCCGAGCGGTGAACGTGGTTTATCGGGAGTGTCGATCATGAACTACGGCCATTTCCGGGCCGACGGAAGCGAATACCTCATCACCGACGTCGGGACACCGAGCCCCTGGATCAATTACCTCCAGAATGGCCGCTACTTCGCCACGATATCGGCCAACGGCGGAGGCATCAGCTATTATAAAAGCCCGCTCCACGGCCGGATCACCCGATACCGGATCAACGACGTCCCCCCCGACCGGCCCGGAAAGTACATCTACGTCCGGGATGTCGATTCGGGAGAGATCTGGAGCTTGACCTGGCAGCCTGTCGGTCGGGACCGGTCCGCCTACCGGGCCGCCCACGGCTTCGGCTATACGCGGGTCGAGGCCGACGTCGAGGGGATCGCCTCGACGGTCCTCTTCTTCGTGCCGCCCGATGACGACCAGGAGATCTGGCGGGCGACCCTGAGGAACGACTCCGGCCGCAGGCGGAGGCTGGCCGTCGTCGGCTATGTCGAATTCGCCCTCGGCCACGCCCTCATCGATCTGATCAATCAATGCGACGATCAGCATTTCAACCGCGTCCGGTATGAGCCCGGCCTGAATTCGCTCTTCGCCACCAAGACCTACTGGGTCACGGAAACGGGAGGGACGCAGCACCAGGAGAACAAGGAGTGGGATCAATGGGCCTTCTTCACCGTGAACCGGCCCGTCGCCGCCTATGAAACGTTGCGGGAGCGCTTTCTCGGCCCGTTCCGGAACGAAAGCCGCCCGCTGGCGCTCGAGACCGGGACCCTTTCCTCCCGCGACACGGACTACGGCAACGCCGTCGGCGTTCTCCAGGTCGACCTCGAGCTTCCCCCCGGCGGCCTCGAAGACGTCATTTTCTCACTCGGCGTCATCCCCAAAGCCGAGTTCGACCGGCGCAAGCTCGCGACCGTCACCAAATACCACCGGCCGACCGCGGCGGAGGCCGCCTTGAACGCTCTGCGCGCGCATTGGGACGGCGTTTTCCGGTCCGCCCGGGTTGAGACCCCCGACCCCGACTTCAACCTCTTTCTGAACCTTTGGATTCCCTACCAGGCCCGGATCGCGTTCGACGTCGGACGGGTAGCCAGCTTCTACTATTGGGGCATCGGCCGGGGCTTCGGCTTCCGCGACACCGCCCAGGACACGGTCGCCGTCGTCCTCGGCGATCCGGCCCGCGCCCGGGAGCGGGTGCTCCTCCTCGCCCGGCAGATGCGGAGCGATGGGAAGGTCTACCATCATTTCACGACCGACGGCCGGGGCGAGTTCACCGAACACTGCGACGACCCGCTTTGGTTCATCCTGGCCGTCACGGAGTACATCCGCGAGACCGGCGATGTGGATGTCCTTCAGAAAACCGAGCCTTTCCTCGACGGCCCCCCCGGGACGATCCTCGACCACCTGTTCGCCGTGGTGAGCTTCGCCCGGCGCCGTCTCGGCCCGCACGGCCTGCCGATCTTCGGCCGGGGCGACTGGAACGACACGCTCGATTACATCGGCGGCCGGGACGGCGGCGAAAGCGTCTGGGGCGGGATGTTCACCGTGGCCATGTTCAACCGGCTCCTCGAGCTCCTGAGCTTTCTGAAAACGGGGGTTGACCTTGAGGACCTGACCTATGCCCGCGACAGGATGCGCGAGGCCGTCGATGAATTCTGCTGGGACGGCGAATGGTACATCCGGGCCTTCGGCGAAAACGGGCGCCGGATCGGGGCGAAGGAGAACGCGGCCGGCAGGATCTTCATCAACACTCAGAGCTGGGCGGTCATCGCCGGGCTCCAGGACGGAGAGCGCCTCAAGGCCGCTCTCGACAGCGTCCGGAAAGAGCTCGCCACGGAATACGGACCCAAGATCTGCGCCCCGGCGTTCCGGGAGATCGACCCCCGGATCGGGCTCATCACCCGCTGCGTCCCCGGCAAGAAGGAAAACGGAGCCGTATTCTGTCACCCGGCGGCCTGGCTGATCCAGGCCGAATGCCTCCTTGGCCGGGGCAACGCCGCCTTCGAATATTTCCGGACCCTGCTGCCGAACCGGGTGGACGCGGACACCTTCGTCGCCGAGCCTTATGTCTATTCCCAATACATCACGAGCGACGAGCACGAAAGCGCCGGCCGGGCGAGCCATTCCTGGCAAACGGGCACCGCGGCCTGGATGTACCGCATCGGGCTCGATTACATTCTCGGCCTGCGGCCGTCCTACGAAGGTCTTATCATCGACCCGGTGATCCCCTCCTCGTGGCCGGGCTTCAAAGCCGAGCGCGTCTTTCGGGATACACGCTATGTCATCGAAGTCGCCAACCCCGACGGAGTCGAATCGGGCATCGTCTCGATCGTCGCCGACGGGGCGCCGGTCAAGGGCAACATCCTCCCGATCTCAAAGAACCCGGAGTGCCGGGTGTCCGCATGTATCCGGAAAGTTGGCGGATAGCACCCCGCCGAACGCGAGACCGGAGAAATGAGCCGATGATGAAGCGCCATCCGAGAAACCCGATTCTGACCCGAGCCGACATTCCCGACGTCCCGCCCTATATGACGGACGCGACCTCGGTCTTCAACCCGGGGGCCGTTAAAACGGCCCAGGGCTATATCCTCGTCCTCCGGGTGCAATCCCGGTCGCGCGAAACCTTCCTGATGGCCGCCGAAAGCCGGGACGGCGTCGCGTTCCGGGTGAGTCCGGACGTGATCAGACTCCGGGGAATGGAAAGGGTGAAGGACAGGATCTATCACATCTACGACGCCCGGGTCACCGCGCTCGAAGGGGCCTTCTATCTCATGTTCGCCCTCGATTTGGAAGAAAGCTGCCAGCTTGGGCTGGCCCGCACCTCCGACTTCCGGAGCTTTGAGTTCCTCGGGATCGTCTCGAACGAGGACATCCGGAACGGGGTCCTCTTTCCGGAAAAAGTAGGGGGACGATATCTGCGCATGGACCGTCCCAACAAGGCCCGCCTCGAGGGCGGGCCTACTTCGGGCAGCACGATCTGGCTGTCGGAATCCGACGACCTCCTCACCTGGCGGCCGGTGGCGCCGCTGATCAGCGGCCGGTTCCATTACTGGGACGAATTCATCGGATCGGGCCCGCCGCCGGTCAAGACCCGCGAAGGGTGGCTCCACATCTATCACGGGGTCGCCACTCATTTCGCCAGCGCCAGCATCTATCAGGCCGGGGTGATGCTCCTTGATCTGCATGATCCCACGCGAGTCCTCGGGCGGTGCCGGGCAAATATCCTCGAGCCCCGCGAGCTCTACGAGCTCGTCGGCCAGGTTCCGAACGTGGTCTTCCCGAGCGGAATCGTGGTCGAGGCGACCGACGCCGAGGGGTTTGCCCTCCCTGAATCCGAAGTGAAGATCTACTACGGCGCAGCCGACACCGTCGTCGGTCTGGCCACGACGACCATTGCCGATCTGCTCGCCGCCGCCCGCGAGCCGGACATCGACCAGGACCTATGATCCGCCCCGACGATTTCGGAAGCCGGGAGCGCGTCTTCAGGGCGATCGAATTCCGCCGCCCCGACCGCCTGCCCATCTCTCATGCCGTCCTGCCCGCGGCCCAGATCAAGTATGGCCGCGCGCTCGACGAAATCCTCGAAGAGTTCCGGGAGGACTTCGGATGGGACTACCTCCCCGACCTTCCGGTCTCGGAGTTCAGCCCCCAGTACCGGCAGGGATTGAACCGGGATGATTTCGGCACAATCTGGCGGGTGGAATGGACGGGCATCTGCGGCATCCCGGTCGAGTGGCCCATCCCCGACCTCGACCGCTCGGCGGAATACCGCTGGCCCTCCCCTTTCGCCGCCGGCCCGCCCGCCGCCCGCCATTATGGCGGCCACCTGGCCGGCTCCGACGGGCGATGGTACGCGCGCGGCGGCTGGATCACCTACTTCGAGCAGCTCCAGCAGCTGCGGGGCATGGAAGCCGCGCTGATGGACATCGCCGCCGAAACCCCCGCCTTCATCCGCCTCCTCGACGACCTCCTCGCCTTCAACCTGAGCTGGATCGACCGTTGGGTCGCGCTGGCGTATGACGGCATCCATTTCGGCGACGATTGGGGGGGCCAGCGCAGCCTCCTCATCCGTCCCGCCGTCTGGCGCCGCCTTTTCAAGCCCCGATATGCCGAAATGTTCAGCCGGGTAAAGGCCGCGGGCAAGCACGTCTGGTTCCACAGCGACGGGTTCGTCAACGATATCCTGGGCGACCTTGCTGAAATCGGGGTTGACGTGGTCAACTTCCAGGTCGGCGTCGTCGGCCATGATTGGACGGCCCGCCATGTCCGGGGCCGGATCGCGGTCCGGACGGACATCGACCGGCAGGGCGTCCTTCCCTTCGGCTCTCCGGAGCAGGTCCGGGAGGAAGTCGGACGGACCTTCGAAGCCTGCGGGACCGCGGAAGGCGGGATCATCGCCTGCGGCGAAGTGGGCCCCGACGTTCCCCTGGCCAACATCCGGGCCATGTACGAAGCGTTTCGGGACTTCCGCTTCCCATAATGACGACAGACAACTTTATAAATCGAGGGATTGAGTTATCCGTCACCGAGATATAAAATGTATCCCATATCCATAAGAAAGGAGAAACACTTATGCCCGGCACCCAAAGACTCCAGGTTTACAAATGCGCCCTCTGCGGCAATATCGTCGAGGTTCTGTTCGCCGGCGGCGGCGAACTCGTCTGCTGCGGCCAGCCCATGGACCTTCTCGTCGAGAACACCGTCGACGCTTCCCGCGAAAAGCACGTTCCCGTGATCGAAAAAACCGCGGAAGGCATCCGGGTGAAGGTCGGCAGCATCCCCCATCCCATGGAGGATAAGCATTACATCCAGTGGATCGAAGTCATCGACGGTGAAGTCGTCTATCGCCGGTTCCTGAAGCCCGGTCAGGCGCCCGAGGCCGCGTTCGGTCTGAAGGCCGACAAGGTCACGGCCCGCGAATACTGCAACCTCCACGGCCTTTGGAAGGCATAAACCACGAGGATCCCATGCCCAAATCCATCAAAGGAACCCGAACCGAAAAAAGCCTGATGGCCGCCTTTGCCGGCGAGTCCCAGGCCCGGAATCGCTATACCTACTTCGCCTCGATCGCTAAAAAGGCTGGCTTCGAACAGATCGCGGACATCTTCCTCGAAACGGCGGAGAACGAAAAGGAACACGCCAAGCGTTTCTTTCTCTTTCTCGAAGGCGGCGAGGCCGAAATCACGGCCTCTTTCCCCTCGGGTATCGTCTCGGACACGGCCAACAACCTAGCCGGCGCTGCGGCCGGCGAACATTTGGAATGGACCAAGCTCTACAAGGACGCTGAAGCGATCGCCGCCGAGGAGGGCTTCCCCGAGGTTGCGAAGCAATTCAAGGAGATCTCCGAGGTCGAGGCCGAACACGAGCGGCGCTACCTCAAGCTCCTGGCGAACGTCCGCGAGGGCAAGGTCTTCAAGAAGGACATCGTCGTGAAGTGGAAATGCCGCAACTGCGGCTACGTCCACGAAGGGAAGGACGCGCCGAAGGACTGCCCCGCCTGCAAGCACGCCCAGGCTTACTACGAGGTCCTTAAGGAAAATTACTGAATCGCCGGCTTTATGACCGTCGCCCCCAGGGCCCCCAGCGCAGCTCTAAGGCGGCCGAACATCGCTTCTCCTTCGTAGGTCCCGATGATCGAGCCGCCCGATCCGGCATAGCTGGCCGAAGCCCCGCATTCGCGCGCCGTCCGGATCATCTCCAGGTTCGCCGGGCTGATGGTCATGATGGATTTCCGCAGATCGAAATTCTCGTCGAGGAGCCGGGCGAAAAGCGCCCTGTCGCCCGAGGCCAGGGCCGCTTTTCCCGCATCGGCCAGGGCGGCGATTTTCTCCAGAGCGGCGATCGTCCGCTGATCCCCCCGGTCGTAGTTTCGGCGGATTTCGTTCAGGACACGTCCGGAGACTTTCCCGAGCGACGTTTTGTAGGCCAGATAGAGATCGGGCAGCCGTCCGCAGTCCAGACGCTCGTAGTCCCCGTAGCCCCGTTCCCGGATCAGGTGTTCGGCCAGGTCCATGTAGACGCAGCCTTCGTATGTCTGGATGACCCGGTCCATGAATCCGGCGTTGATTTCGAGCTCGTCCCGCTCGGCGCTCAGGATGAGCGTCGGCAGGAGCTCGATCGGAATCTCGACGCCGTAAAATCCTATCAGCGTCCGCATCGCCGCGGTCACAAGGGCGCTCGAACCTCCGAGGCCGAGCTGGCGGGGGATATTCGACGCGTAGCGGAGCGTGAAGTTGCCGTCCCGCAGGGAGATTCCTCGTTCATCGCAATGGTCGAGGAATTTCCGGACGGCCGCTTTGAGCAGCCGCACGCCGCCGTAATATCCATAGAGCCGTGACTTCTCGGCGAAGGCCCGGACCGACGGGTAACATTCCTCGTCCTCGGCCGCCGCGACGATCCGAAATTCCGGGCTGTCCTCGAGGACGACGCGCGCCGCGAAGTTCCGGACCGAAACGGCGATGATCTTGCCGTGGTATCCGTCGGAGGGATTGCCCAGAAGTCCGGCGCGGGCGAAGGCGATCCCCTCGATCATAGCGCCGCCAGGACGCCCCGGACGTAGCCGACCGATTCCGCGGCCCCGGGCAGAGGGTCCTTCTCGTCTTTTTCGTATTCCAGGCTGACCGCGCCGGCATACTTCAGCCGGACGAGCGTCCGCATCAGCTTGGGGATGTCGATCACTCCCCGCCCGATTTCGACGGCTGTCCCCGCGGCCGTCGACGCGTTCATGTCCTTGATATGGACGTCCAGAAGCCGGTCAAAGCACCGCTCGGCCGACACCGCGGGAACGAGCCCGCAGCGCTCCTCGTGACCCACGTCGAGGCAGAGGCCCATCCGCCGGTCGAGTCCCTTGACCTGTTCATAGACGCTCGCGGCCGTCGGATAGAGCTTGTCGGTGGGGCCGTGATTGTGGATGGCGAGGCCGATGTCGTACGTCTTGGCCAGCGTCTCGGTGAGCGGCAGAAATTCGGGATTCGGGACGCCGATGATGAGCTTCATCCCCGCGGTCTTGGCGTATTCGAAGGCCCGCCGCACTTCGGCTTCCGTCGTCATGTAAATCACTCCGCCCCCGTAGAGATCGAGCCCGGCTGCCTTGACTTTGGCCAGGACGGCCCGCGCCTGTTCGGGGGTGCTTTCGAGGGGCAGATGCATGCTCTTGAACGCGATCTTCCGGAGGCCGAGCCTCCGCGACATCCGCAGCGTCTCGTCCAGACCGAAGGCCCGGAATGTATAGGACGCCAGGCCGAGGGAGAAGCCGAACTCCGATCCGGCGGAGGGCGCGGGCGAAGGCCTGCGGCCCGATCCGGCGGGCGTCCACCCGCCCGCGGCGGCTAAGCTGAATCCCGCTCCTAATCCCGCACCCGCGGAGATCAAAAACTTCCGGCGGCTCGTCTTCGTCATCATCTCTCTCCTTCCTCCCGGCTCAGGCCGGCAGCATCCAAGGGGACCGGTAAGCCCGCCCGACGAGAGCCTGGGCCTCGGCGTCACCGAGAATCCGCTCGGCCTGGGCATCCCAGGCTATGGTGCGCTTCAGGCGGACGGCGATATTGCCCAGGTGGCAAGCGGCGACGGACATGTGTCCGACCTCGACATCGGCGATCGGGGGCCGCCGCGATTTCAGGCAGTCTGTGAAATTCTTGACATGGGCGAAATGATAATCGCCCGTCGTCCCCTGGCGGGGCACGGGCATCATCCGGAACACCCGGGAGGGTTGTTGGACCTGGTCGGTCTCGGAGACCACCTCCCAGCCGCCCCGGTCCACGACCAGGATTCCGTTCTCGCCATGGAACTCGCACCCATGCTCGCGGCTCCACGGTCCCACTCCGCAGCCGATCATGTGCTCCCAGACGAGCGAAAAGCTCGGGAATTCGAGGACCGACTGCTGGGTGTCGGGCGTCTCCCGGATGTCATCGGGAAAGCCGTAGTTCCCGCCGATGGCCATGGCCCGCTTCGGCGCCTCCCCCATGGCCCACATGACGATGTCGATCATATGCGCTCCCCAATCCGTGGCCAGGCCGCCCGAATAATCCCAGAACCACCGGAAATTGTGGTGGAAGCGCATGGGATTGAACGGCCGGCGCGGCGCCGGGCCGAGCCACATGTCATAATCGACGCCCGCCGGAACGGGTCCGTCGGGCGGGTGGCCAAGCGTCGTCTTCCAGTCGAGATAGGCCCACGCCCGGGCCATCCGGATTTTCCCGAGCTTCCCGGATCGGACGAACTCCACCGCGTCCCCGAAATGCTTCGCGCTTCGCTGCTGCGTTCCGACCTGGACGATCCGGCCGTATCTGCGGGCCGCGGTCACCATGGCCCGGCCTTCGGCGATGGTCGTAGCCAGGGGCTTCTCGACATAGACGTCTTTTCCGGCCTGGCAGGCCAGGATCGTGATCAATGCATGCCAATGGTCGGGGGTCCCGATGACCACCGCGTCCACATCCTTGCGCTCGAGGATCTTCCGGAAATCGCGGACGCCGTCGATCATCTTCCCCCGGGCGTTGGCCGCGAGCTTGATGCCTTCGGCGATCCGGGCGTCGTCGACGTCGGCCACGGCGACCGGATCAATTTCGGGGATCTTGAGGAAAGCCCCGAAGTCCGCCTGCCCCTGACCGCCGCTGCCGATAAGGGCCAGACGCAGCCGGTCGCTCGGAGCGACGGGCTTCTGGGT